>Ga0207705_10001023_pt1 | contig 22693 bp, 16 predicted proteins | sample KBSC13metaG_FD_184314 | JGI IMG/M metagenome (GOLD analysis project Ga0207705, IMG submission 184314) | Corn rhizosphere microbial communities from Kellogg Biological Station, Michigan, USA - KBS C1-3 metaG (SPAdes) (version 2) | ecosystem: Host-associated > Plants > Roots > Rhizosphere > Soil ... | reverse complement strand
ACTCCGCAACCGGCGTTACGCTAAGCCTCGGTCTGGATTCGTCTTTGATCCTGGGGAATCTGGCTCCCAGCCAGGGAACCTGCTCCACGGGCACAGTGATCTCCTGCGATCTCGGAAACATCGCAAACGGCGCGAGTGCCACTGTAACCGTGAGTGCCACCCCGACTACGTCCGGTGCGTTCGCCGGAAACGCTTGGACCACCGCGACCAGCTATGATCCGACACTGACTAACAACCAGGCGGCCAGCAGCACCACGGTGAGTGGGAGTGTCTACGGAGCAGTACCGGCAATCAACAACATCTCACCGAATTTCGTTCAAGCTGGGTCAACGGCATTTACCCTCACCGTCAACGGAACCGGATTCAATCCGGGATCGACTGTGAACTTGGGGGCGACAGAGCTGACTACGAGCTACGTGAGCTCGACAAAGCTTTCCGCAAGCGTGACGGCCGCGCAGATTTCCAATTACGGCTGGGGAGCGATTACCGTCTCGAACCCGGCACCGGGGGGCGGCATTTCGCAAGTCATTCCTCTAACGATCTACGGTCTGGTGAACGTACCCGCAACCTCGCTCTCATTCGATCCGTATGCGCAGTTGCTTTACGCGACGATACCGAGTACCGCGACAACCATTACGGGTAACTCCGTCGTGAGCATCAACCCGTACACAGGGGCCGTGGGCAACCCAATCGCAGTAGGTAGCCAGCCCTCTATGCTGGCAGAAACCGATGACGGGAAGTACCTCTATGTGGGACTAAGCGGAGCCAACAGCCTGGCGCAAGTCAACCTGCTCACTCAGAGCCTTACGGCGACGATTCCACTCACCTATCAATCGACGAGCACGCCGCCACGATCTTTGGCGACCATGCCGGGCAGCGACACGACCCTGGCCGTCGGCATTTCAAACGGCTGGAATAATTTCGGCATCTTCGATGTGAACGGAAGCACCGGCACATTCCGTTCGAACGTGTCCGGCATCTACGAAGGAATCAATCCCGTTTTTGCAAGCCCGACCTTGCTGTATGCCTATGACTCACAAACATCAGGGGCAGAATTTTACCGGTATAGCATCGATGCCAATGGGCTCACGGTGATTGACGGCACTACGCTCAGCGGTATGGGTGGGTTCAGCGGAGCCGTCGTTCCGGCGAGCGGGTTGGTATATGGAAACGCGGGCGGCATCGCGAATCCGAACACCACGCCTCCTTCGCAGGTAGCCCAATTGCCTCTGTTCGATTTCTATAACGAGTGCGCGGGGTGCGACTCCGGCGCCGGGAGCTTGCCCGACGTGTCGCTAGAGAAAGAGTTCCTGATGCTTGAGAACAACGCGGGCACCTGGGCTTATGGTCTTGCCCGCTATGATCTAACGACGTACGTGCCTGAAACGTTCGTGACGATGCCAGCGTCGGCTTCCGCTGTCTTGTCGAACTGGACCATGCTTCGGTTCGGACAGGACGGGCTGGCGTTGCTTTCCTACGCCACCAACTCGACCCCGCCGACGTCTGTGATGATGTTGTTGCGCGGGCCGTTTGTTGCGCCTCAGGAACTGACGACTACCTCGGCGGCGAGCCTCACATCGAGTTCCGCGACGACGATCGCGCATGGCACAGCGAATATCCTGTTGACTTTGACCGGCTCGAATTTCCTGCCGGGAATGGCAGTCAGCTGGAACGGGAGTTATCGCACTACGACCATCGTGGATTCGAGTCACGTCACAATCGCGATCCCTGCCGGCGATCTGATCGCTGCAGGAACCGCTACTGTGGTTGCCACAAATCCAGGCGCAGCGGCTTCGAACGCGTTGCAGATCACGATTAACTGAGGTATCCGTCGGAGCGGTATTGGCTGCGGTTTGAGCGCCGTTCTCCCTGACGGCTCATGTTGAATCTAGTCGTCCCGACCATTTACTTCAGTAAGTTAGGATCTGAACTGCTTTGCTGCCTGGTGGCGGAGCGACTCGTATTCGTTTTAACTACTCAGATCGCGCTCAGGGCTTGGGAACTTGGCGTGCGACCAGGCAGAAGACAGCTTCCGACGCTATCAATCCCGGAGGTGGAACAGACGCCGCCGAAGGTGGAACAGACAGCGGTTATAGATGGCCATCAACTGGCCAGCTGGGCCTGTGTAGCATCCAAGTCCAGCATCATGGCGCTGTGAATCAAATCTAACGTTACGACTAACTTCCGTTTCCCGTGGCGTCGAACGATGGTTCCCTCGAGGCCGGCAAACGGGCCAGATTTTACACGCACTCGTTTTCCAGAGATGAAGAATGGAAACGGCTGTGCTTTCCATGTGGCTACGCACTCCTGGAGTTGTTGCATCTCGGGATCCGGAATTGCTGCGATCTCGCCATTTGCGGTAAGCAGGCGAATGACTCCGGGATGCGAAAGAACGTGGACTCTTTCCGCGAATGCCATCCTGACAAATACATATCCCGGAAACAGCGGGAGCTCAACCTTCAAACGACGATCGTGCCAGTGCCGCTCCTCGGTGTAGAGAGGAACGTATGACGAGATCTTCTGAATCCATAGTCGATGAGCGACAGCCTTTTCGTGTCGGGGTAATGTGTAGGCAACGTACCAGCGTTGAGTATCGACGTTTGCTAGTTCCAATGATTTCACTGGTTCTCCTTTCGGAGCGGTCGAAGGAACTCTGCGACCGGGAGAAATGATGTAGTCGTGCAGCTACGCTCGGTCTATGGGGTCTCCAAAGAGACAATATGTGGTGAGCTATCGTCAGTGCGTTGGATTACATTGCGCAACAAACCGAGTGGGCTCTCGGTTGTGCAGCAAGCAATTCGTCCGCGATAGGAAAAGACGTCAGCTTGTGTGGTTCAACGCACAGACGGCCCTAAGTAGGCGGAGCAGTATATGTGGCGACAAGCGACTGCTGAGCTCCACAATAGATCCAGGAGAACCTCTATGGCGACCGAACGCCTGAACCGCAGCCTCTTGGTCATGGAGGAGATAGAGGAGACGGCAACCCTAGTCGAGATGATGCTGAATAAGAACGGATATTCTGTAACTATCGCGCGAACCGAAGAAGACACCATTGCGCGCGCACGCAGCACGACTCCCGATTTGATCCTGATGAGCTCAGAGGACGAACCGGATGCAGCCGCCAATCGAATCCGTGAGCATTCCGGCATCAGCCAAGAGGTGGCAATTGTGGTATTTTGCGTCCAAACCATCCCCCAAGGTGCCGAAATTCAGGTCGGCAGGAATATTTATCTGACGCGCCCGGATAATTTCAATCAATTGCGAGAGTTTCTGAATCGCCTTCTTTCAAACAGCCCTGCTATGAAATTGGCCTAGTGATTGTTTAGCCATGACGCGACTGACGCGTGTCTCCACCGATTCGTAGCATTCGCAGACCATCCCCTCCAAACCCTTACGATCAGTTATCGTGATTCGGCCGCGAGAGTAGCAGATAAGCCCCAGATCCTGGAGATGCCCAGCTGCTATGGTCACGCTCTCCCGTCGTCCACCGACCATATTGGCGATAAACTCCTGCGTCATCAGGAAGTCGGAACCTCCGACCCGGTCATGGCATAAAAGCAACCACCTGCATAGGCGCTGCACAAGGGGATGCAGCCGGTTGCAGATAGCCGTCTGCGAGATTTGAGTAAGGAGCGCGTAGGTGTACTGCAATAGCAGCCGGTTGAATGGGCCTCCCTGCGCGAACGCCGCTTGCAGTGCCCTGGCCGGTAATCTCAGAGCAGTTCCGCCAATCTGCGCCACAGCTCGATGCGGACTAATTCCATCAGCCAAGATCAGAGCGACTCCCAAGACACCGTCATTTCCGATCAGAGCCATTTCGGCGGTCGCCCCTGTATGCGTTGTATAAAGACATGAAACAACGCAGGTAGTCGGAAAATACGCATAGGCGACTGGTTCATTGGAGTCGTAGAGAATCTCTCCTAGCGAGACGGTCACTTCCTTGACAGGAAGACGCGCGCGCTCCTCCGCGGACAGTGCGTCCAAAAGGAAATTCCCAGGACGTCTGGCCTCCATGGGTTTAATTATCGGACGCTGAAACGTCGACATGCCGCCCCTCCATCCGTCAGTGACCAAGGTCCCTTGACCGGATTGCTCTTTTCCCTACCAGCCTGAATTCCACCTGTTTCGCTCTTAGAGGTGTAGTGACTCGGACGGTCATAACACAAAAGTGTTATTGCATAGGGGCACTTTCGATACCAATTGTGCGTGCGGCGTAAGTGATTCTAAACGAGGGGACTGCAACCTTTTGCATGTGCTCCGGAGGCTACAGACGCGACGAGTGTAAACACAGGTTCACACGTCGCTAACTCTTGCAAGGGAGCTGAAGATTAGTCGATGGCTAGTAGCTATTCAGGAAGCGACGATCCACAACGACAGTGCTGACAAGGAAAACGAGCCTTTGTGAGCCACCACACAGACGCCTATCTGCGGCTTAGTTACTGTGGGTCTCCAATCGCACGGAAGCTGAAGGATTTATGAACCACTTTGCTTCACTGATCTCTGCCGGAGACGAAGTCGCTAAGCACGCGAGCGCGACCGCTTACGGTTTCTCGCTGGAAAATACGGTGCCTTTCAATACCGTCCGATCGTCTGGGAAAGACGGCAAGTAGCTGATTTTACCCGGCTTCTTCGCTTTTCCACTGCCATTAGGCATGGCGGAGCCCTGCCTCATCCCGCCAGTTCACCGGGTTTCCTGATCGCAAATCATCTTTTCCGGTGCACAAACGCTGCCGGCGTTGATCACACATCTGAGTTAGCCACTTATTCGCGGGGCGCCTGCAGACGCCGCAATCTGGATCCACGTCCTTTTCTGCAAGCTAAATGGACCAGTACTACCGACAAAGCAGCTGAATTCGACTGGCAGATAACTATGCCGCACACCCAGATGAACATCCCGCTCCTGGATCTGAAGGCTCAATTTGCACAGATCGGCGACGAAGTTGTGGATGCGGCCACTCGCGTTCTGCAATCACAACACTTCATTCTGGGTGCGGAGGTCGAAGCCCTAGAACAGGAGATTGCCGACTATGTTGGAGTGAGATACGCGATTGGATGTGCTTCGGGTTCAGACGCGCTACTCCTAGCGCAGATGGCGATTGAAATCGGGCCGGGCGATGAAGTTATCACGACGCCGTTTACCTTCGGGGCCACGGCAGGTTCTATTGCGCGCCTGGGCGCGAGGCCAGTGTTTGTAGACATCAATCCACAGACATTCAATCTTGATGAGAAACAACTAGAAGGCGCGATTACTCCGCGCACAAAGGCGATCATGCCCGTACACCTGTTCGGCTTGCCCGCCGCCATGGATGTGATATCAGGGATCGCCAGAAAACATCATCTGGCAGTAATTGAAGATGCTGCCCAAGCCATAGGCGCCAAATGGGGCGGTGTTGCAGTTGGCGGTCTCGGTACCTGTGGCTGCTTCAGTTTCTTTCCTTCGAAAAACTTAGGTGGCGCTGGGGACGGCGGTATGGTCACCACCAACGATCCTCAAATCGCAGAACGGCTTCGCATCTTACGCGTCCACGGTACACGGACAAAATACCGTTATGACATGTTGGGGATCAACAGCAGGCTTGACGCAATCCAAGCGGCTATCCTCAGGGTCAAGCTCCGATATCTGGACAGGTGGACGAAACGACGACGGAAACATGCCGAAGTATACCGGCAACTATTCGCCGTATTCTCTGATTACACACTGCCGTTACAGTTACCACAGTCGCCCACAACCGCATTTCACGTATATAACCAATTTTCGATCCGCATAGCACAGCGGGACGAACTTCACACCTATCTCCGCTCCCAGGGCATTCAGACGGAGATTTACTATCCAAGTCCGCTTCATCTTGAGCCTGCATATTTGTATCTGGGATACGACAACGGAACTTTTCCTAATGCCGAGCTGGCTTGCGGCGAGGTACTTTCACTTCCAATTTACCCGGAACTGAGCAGCGATGATCAGCGCGCGATCGTTGCCACGATCGTGGGCCGATACCACCGTGACATCCGGCGATCTGCGTAGCGACTTTGCACATGCGAGGAGCAGATATGATTCCTAAACTAGCTGTGGTGGGGAATGGATACTGGGGAAAGAACTTGGTACGCAATTTCCACGCGTTAGGTGCATTGAAATGGGTCTGCGACTCGCGGCCTGAAGCACTGCAAGAAGCGAAAGAGAACTTTGACGTGGCTACCTGCTCCAGGCTGACCACCCTCCTGGAAGATCCTGAAGTTCAGGGCATCGCAATCGCAGCGCCCGCCGCGCAACACTACGCGATTGCGAAAGAATGCCTTCTCGCCGACAAGGATGTTTATGTAGAGAAACCTCTGTCGCTCAGGGTGACCGAAGGACAGGAGTTAGTGGAAATCGCGGCAGCGAGAGGCCGGATCCTGATGGTTGGACACATCCTTCAGTATCACCCCGCAATCCTGAAGCTCAAAGAATTGATTGATTCAGGCTCGCTCGGGCGAATCGAGTACATCTATTCGTCGCGCCTCAACTGGGGGAAACTTCGTTCTGAAGAAAACATCTTATGGAGCTTTGCTCCACACGACATCTCCGCAATCCTGTACCTCCTGAACGAAGTGCCGATCAGCGTAAACGCCAGCGGCGGATCCTACATCAACCCGCAAATCTATGACACGACACTCACGGCGTGCGAATTCCAGAGCGGCGCTAAGGCCCACATCTTCGTCAGCTGGCTCCATCCTTTCAAGGAGCAGCGGCTGGTGGTCGTCGGAACTCACAGCATGGCGGTGTTTGATGACGTTGAGAAACACGACAAGCTGGTCATCTATTCGCATAGTATCGACTGGCGAAACAGGCTCCCTGTCGCTCAAAAGGGCGAGGGACAGGCGGTAAGCATCCCGGCCGAGGAGCCTCTTAGAAATGAATGTCAGCACTTCATCGACTGCGTCATCAGCCGAAGAATGCCGCGGACCGACGGCAGCAATGGCGTGAAGGTTCTGGAGGTCTTGGACGCCTGTGAGCGTTCATTACGCTCGCAAGCATCGGCTGTGGCGGTTCAACAGACAGCGCCGACGTATATTGCGCATCCAACGGCCGTTATTGATGAGGGGTGCGAGATTGGTTCTGGAACAAAGATCTGGCACTTCAGCCATGTGATGTCCGGAGCAACAATCGGTAGCAACTGCAACCTTGGTCAGAACGTTGTGATCAGTCCTGGCGTCACGATTGGCGATGGCGTCAAGATACAGAACAACGTCTCGATTTATACCGGGGTAGAACTTGAAGAGCACGTTTTCTGCGGCCCATCCGTAGTCTTTACAAATGTAATTAACCCCCGAAGTCAGATTGACAGGAAGAGCGAGTACAAACGGACGATCGTCCGGCGAGGTGCCTCCATTGGCGCCAATGCCACGATTGTGTGTGGTATCGAACTCGGGCAATACTGCTTCGTTGCCGCGGGTGCCGTAGTTACCGCGGATGTGCCTGATTTTGCTCTAGTCATGGGAGTACCCGCGAGACAGGCTGGCTGGGCGTGTGCCTGCGGTGTTCGCCTAGATGATCTGCACTGCCAGGCATGCGGACGTGATTATGTGGTCGAGAATGGCTCCTGCCGGCAACTCATCATCCCCAAGCCAGTGCTGCAGGAACGGACCGTCATCCTCTTTCCGAATCAACCAGTGCCCTTCTATGCCAACGCGCCGGCTCTCGGCGACTAACAATGCATTAAGGTTCAGCATCCCCGGCCGAACTAGCGCCCCATGTACATTCCAACAGCATTGCAGACACCGATGATCTCAGCTGCCCAAAGGAGTGCGTCCCGGTGAGCAAATTGTTGAACTATAGAAGAGCACTCATCGTCGCCTCGCAGCTGTGTTTGTTTGTTGTGAGTTATTACTGTAGCTTCCTGCTTCGCTTTGACTTCAATCCCAGTCCCGCGTATCAGCACCTCTTTGCCTGGACACTCCCCATCGTCTTAGTTGTTGAAGTACTCGTGTTCTCCGTGTTTGGTCTGGTCAGGGGCTGGTGGCGTTATGTAGGAATGAGCGATGCGCTTGATATTGGTAAGGCATCGTTTACGTGCGCAGTCGTCCTGTACGTTTTGTTCGAGTTTGCCCTCAACGTGTCGGAGTATCCACGGTCCGTGTTTGTCATCAATCTCCTAGTGACGATGCTCGTTGTGGGAGGCACGCGGTTTGCTGTACGCGCATACACCGAAAGCGCCCAGCGTAGCGCTGGGTACATTAACACGCTGATCGTAGGAGCGGGTCGCGCGGGAAGCACGATTGCGCATGAATTGAAACGAAACACAGAATTGAATTTGAAGCCCGTTGGCTTTATTGACGACGACTACAGCAAGCACGGTATCCGCATCCATGGCCTAAGAGTGTTGGGTTCCAGTGGATGCATGCCGGAGATGATCCGCCAGTTGGGCATTCGTTGCGTGCTGATCGCAATTCCGTCTGCGAGCGGTGCCCAAATTGAGCAGATTATTGCAAAGTGTCGGCAGTGCAAGGTGGATTTCAAGATTCTGCCACCTTTCGGCCGGCAAATCAGTGGTGCACGTTCATCGCTAGCGGACCTTCGTGAGGCGCGCCTGGAGGATCTATTAGGACGGCAACCCGTCCAAATTGATCTCGCAAGTATTCGCGAGCAACTGGAAGGTAAAGTAATGCTGATCACCGGAGCGGGTGGTTCGATCGGATCGGAATTGAGCCGTCAGATTATCGGGTTCGCGCCGCGCGAATTGATACTGGTGGATCGCTCAGAGAACTGCCTGTTCAAGCTTGGCATGGAACTCAGTTCCACTCAGCCTCAGCAGCACTTCGTTCCGCTGATAGCCGACATACAAGACGTTGCCGCGATGCGTGAAATCTTTTCCCGGCATCGGCCTGACGTAGTATTTCACGCCGCAGCGTATAAGCACGTGCCGCTCATGGAAACCAGTTGCTTCCAGGCTGTGAGCAACAACATCTTCGGAACTTACAACATTGCTCTGATAGCACGTGAATTCGGCTGTAAGGCCTTCGTCATGATCTCGTCTGACAAGGCGGTAAACCCGACAAGCGTGATGGGTGTAACGAAGCGAATTGCCGAGCTCATCATTCTAGGCCTTCAACACGAGCACATGCGCTGCGTGGCGGTAAGATTCGGGAATGTCCTCGGTAGCAACGGCAGCGTCGTTCCTATCTTTCAAAAGCAAATTGCGGAGGGTGGCCCGGTCACAGTGACTCATCCCGAGGCAAAACGCTATTTCATGACAATCCCTGAAGCAGTTCAACTTGTGCTGCAGGCGTCAAACATGGGATCGGCTAGCGAGATCTTCGTACTGGAGATGGGCGAGCAGATTCTGATTACCGACCTCGCGCGTAGCTTGATCAGATTGGCTGGCCTGGAACCAAATCAAGACATTCCTATCGTTTATACCGGGTTGCGTCCTGGCGAGAAACTGTTTGAAGAACTTATGTTGGACGGAGAGGGCCTGAAGCCTACGTCGCACCCCAAAATTCGGGTACTGGACGGCGGACCTGTACGGTTCGATGAAGTGCAACTCTGGCTCGATGAGCTTTCGGCCTTGGTGGAAGCCAAGAATATGTATGGGCTTGTCGAGGCGTTCCGCAGCATCGTACCGGAGTACAGACCCAGCTCCGAGTTGCTGGCGCTATGCGACCTTGATCGTCACGACGTAGCTCTTTCGTATCGGCGGGCACGCCGGCAATTGTGGCATTCAGCGATGCAGACGCCCCCTGCTGCCCTACCTGCTATCTCGCATCAGCTCCAGTCCGCTGATGGGGCAAGGCTGGGAACGCTTTGATTCAATCCGATGCAAGTCTTCGCTCGCAGATGTCTCACCGCCAGCTAGCAGCAGCACTAAGAGACAGGGCAAATAATTATGAATCTTGAGCAGCTTAATCAGAGCCATCGGCTAGACCCCGACGAGCGATGGAATGCGACTGCCGCTCGAAGGGCGGAGGCCATGAGCCATTATTCGGACCAGGCGAAAGGGGAGAGGTCTGCTCCACAGAGCATGGCTGAACTGGACTGGTATCTCCGCGGGAAGCGCGATAATAAGGCTGATCTGCATCGGCCGGCCCCGCAGCCTATGCCCGAATACGACCGGTCGGCCCACGTACAAGACCGTCCACGAAGGGCACACACCGACCGCGCAGAGTGGCTCCAAGCTGTCGATATAGTCATCAAACACTGGCGCCTCTCCGTCATGTTCGCCGCAGCACTCGTCTCAACCGTCACGCTCTACACGTTGATGATGAAGCCAACGTTTGAGCCTCAGGCGCGTGTAGAGGTCGATCCTCCCGGGGCCGAGGTGTTTTCTCTGGAGGGAAATAAAAACAGCGGAGCCGCCGCCGACTACATGGAGACACAGGCGCAAAACCTGCAGAACGATGAGTTGGCGCTGGAGGTCATTCGTCAGCTCCATTTAGAGCAGAGCCCATACTTCGGAGGCGATTCTAAAGCGATAAAGGGTTCGCAAGGTGTGGCGACTGATTTTGCTGTTCCCTTAACCCCTGCGGAGAATAAGGCGCTCTACGTATTCAAGCAGTCCCGTAAAGTCTCACGTGATGCAGCGAGCCGGCTGATTACTGTCAGCGTGGGGGCACCCGACCCCGTGGTGGCAGCGACAGTTACTAATACGCTGGTCAGCATGTTCATTGAGAGGGACTATACGCTGCGAAATGACGCGATTTCACAATCTTCGAAGTGGTTGCAGCGACAGTTAGACGATATTCGTCAGCGCATGGATGAATCTAATCATGCCCTGAACCGCTTCCAAGCAACTCACGGAATCGGCATGATCGGCGATAACCAAAACAGGTTTTCTGACCAGATGATTGAGCTTACCCGGCAGCTGATACAGGCTCAGGCAGACCGGATTCAGCTGCAGTCGTACCTAGGGAGAATCAATGGCGATCAGGTGGGTTCCCTACCCCAAATCAATGGCAATCCGGTGGTGCAAGAGCTGACTAAGCGGTTAGCCGAGGTTAAAGCGGATCTTGCTCAGAATCGAGCGATCTACGGCGGGAATCACCCGAACACTAAGAAGCTCCAGAACCAAGCGGATGCGCTAGATTCCGAGTTGGCGAGCGCCCGGGCACATCTTCTCCTGGACCTTAAGACGAGCTACACGGCGGCGCAAACCCGCGAGCACTTGACTGAGTCCCAGGTACAGGGCGCCAGCAGGCAAATGGCGGTGTTGGCCCAATACAATGCATTGAAAAAAGAGGCCGACGCCAATACGGAGCTCTATCAGGCGCTCTATCAGAAGATCAAAGAAGCTGCGATCGCAGCTGAGACGAAGTCCAGTAATGTGCGGGTTGTGGACCGAGCGCGTGTCCTGGATCGCCCGACGCGTCCGCATCGATCCAGAAACATTGGCATCGGCATTCTTGTGGGCCTAATAGGGGGGGTACTGATCGCATTCCTCCGAGAGGGGTTGGATACGCGGATTCATACTGCAGAGGACGTGAAGAGGTGCCTGGAAACGGAATCCGTTTCGACGGTACCGGTGATTGGGAATGGGCAAGCAGCCTTGCCGGGTCATTTAGGGCAACCTCAGCCGTCAAAGACTATCCTCGAAAACACTTCGCTGTTCCAAATCACTCGTCCAACATCCCCCGAGGGCGAAGCGCTTCGCAGTCTCGGCGTTTCCGTGCGGCTGTCCCGTCACAATTCACGCGCGCCACAGATTCTCTTAGTTGTTTCTCCGCTTACGGGCGAAGGCAAAACGACGCTCACGGTCAATCTCGCTCTCACCCTCGCTCAGCATGGGATTACTTGTATCGTGGATGCCGACTTGCGTGGGGGACGCGTAGCATCCGCCGTCGGAGTGCATGCCCAGTACGGTATCAGAGAAGTATTAGCCAATAGCATGGACCTGGACCGAGCAATCCTACCTGCAGAGGAGATACCCCAATTATCAATCCTAGCCCCGGGATCTGCACCGGGAGAACCGGGTGAGTTGCTGTCGTCAAGCGCGATGTCGGACATGATAGAGCAACTTCGAGGGCGCTTCGATTTCGTCGTAATCGACTCACCGCCGATGCTATTGTTTTCTGACGGCCGTGCGCTCTCAACATTTGCAGATGGCGTGATCGTCGTTGGACGATCCGGCATTACCACACGGGCAAACCTAAAACGTACTATGGAACTGCTCTCCGAAGTACGCTCTGCCCCGGTTATTCAAGTCGTTCTAAATGCCGCGGAGTACTCCGCGATCGACTCCCGTTACTACAGCGCCTACAGCGCGGCGTCCCGAACTACAGCGGCGGGTGAAGCGAAGGGCATATCGTGACCCCGGTTGCAGATGTCTGCGGGGCGCCTAAATGCGCTCTCGCGATTGATGGTGGTCAATCTGTGCGCCACAGAGCTTTTGCGCCTTGGCCGTCGTTGTCCGAGGATGAGGTTGAGGCAGCAAGCGCCGTTTTAAGATCCGGAAGGCTAAATTACTGGACAGGTGATGAGGGAAGAGCTTTCGAATCCGAATTTGCGAAGTTCGCGAATTGCAGTCACGCGATCGCCGTTGCAAACGGAACTGTAGCTCTCGAACTGGCCCTATACGCATTGGGCATTGGACGAGGCGATGAAGTGATCGTACCGAGCCGTACGTTCGTCGCATCCGCCAGCTGCGTTGTTATGAGGGGTGCCACTCCCGTATTCGCTGATGTCGATCCCGTCAGTCAGAACATCACTGCATCCACTGTCCTTGCTGTATTAACCGCAAACACACGGGCCATCATTGTGGTTCATCTGGCTGGTTGGCCGTGCGATATGGATCCAATCCTTCAGCTAGCACGTGAGAACCACTTGAGAGTCATCGAAGATTGTGCCCAGGCACACGGGGCACGTTACAAGGGGCGGCCCGTCGGATGTCTGGGAGATGCTGCCGCTTTCTCCTTCTGTCAGGACAAGATTATTTCAACGGGCGGAGAAGGCGGGATGCTCACTACCAATGATCATCAGGTGTGGGAGCGGGCATGGAGTTTCAAAGATCACGGTAAATCGTATAACGCGGCACACAGGCCTCACACTTCCCCGGAATATCGCTGGCTGCACGAATCTTTCGGAACGAATTGGCGGTTAACCGAGTTACAGTCTGCCATTGGCCGCCGCCTCCTGGCGAAACTTCCAGCTCAACTCGAGAGTCGCCGGAAGAACGCGGCGATCCTGAACATAGGATTTGGACGCCTTACGTCGCTAAGGACCACCATTCCCCCGGCAGGGATTGATCACGCTTATTACAAGTATTATGTGTTTCTTCGCTCCGGATTGCTGCGAGGCACATGGACTCGCGACCGTATCCTCCAGGCGTTATGCGCGGAGGGAATACCATGCTTCAGCGGCAGCTGCAGCGAGATATATCTTGAAAAGGCGTTTCCCGTAGCAATGCGGCCAGCACATCGATTTCCCACAGCAGCTCGGCTAGGGGAGACGAGTCTCATGTTCCTTGTGCATCCGACGCTCGGTGAACAGGAAATGCTGGATACGGTTCATGCTGTAGAAAAAGTGGTTCAAGAGGCCACTCTCGCCACGTCGGTCGAACCCTGAGAATAGATATGGGATCCGAGGCGCTCAATATTGGCTCCGCCATCAACGGTCAATCAAACGGCGATTCCGCGGGGATCGCCCGAGATCAGATCCGCGGGTCCAGTCTGTTCCTTGTTGGTAATGTCATCTCGCTGGCAATTACATTCTTGCCACATTTGGCTTTGGTTCGATTCTTGAGCACTGAGGCATATGGCCACTGGGCGTATGCGCTCTCGTTGGTAGCGGTCGGAAAGACTTATGCATTGGGTTTCAATGAAGCGATGAGTAGATTTGTTCCGATCTATGACACCAAACGCGAACTTCCAAAGTTGCTCGGCAGCATTGTCGTCATTTTCGGCGTGACGCTGTTGCTCAGCGGCCTTTTAGTCGGCGCTTTTACTGCGGCGCCTAATGTAATTCTGGGATTTCTTACAAAAGGGAGGGAAGCGCCGGGTCTACTGCTGATTCTCATGTTCCTAGTACCGCTAGAGGCCCTGGATCTGTTGATTGTGAATCTATTTGCCTGCTTCGGCCGAGCGCGCATCATTTTTTGGGCGCGGTATATCATTCCGCCCGCTCTACGTGCGGTGTGTGTCATCGCAGTCATTTTTAAGCACTTAACTCTGCGCCCTCTTGCTTACGGATACTTGCTGGTGGAGGCCATCACAATCCTTCTATTTAGCGCACTGATTGCTAACGAGTTGCGTAGGCACAAGCTGTTCCCCACGTTTACATGCATCCAGCTTCCTTTCCGAGAGATTTGCGGCTTCTCCCTTCCGCTAATGGCCTCCAATATTGTAGGTATGTTTGGAACCTCGATACCTGTGTTACTGCTCGGCTACTTCCATTCGGCCTCTGCTGTGGCGTATTACCGGGTCGTGCTGCCGGCTGCAGTAATAACGAGTATGATCCCAGCCAACTTCATGGCCCTATACATACCGGCCGCTTCGCGTTTATTCGCCAGAGGTGACACGGCCGGCATCAACCAACTGTTCTGGAAGACTTCCCTCTGGATGACAACGCTAGCGTTTCCGCTCTTCCTAGCGACCACTTGCTTTGCGCGGCCACTCACCACACTTCTCTATGGAACACGCTACTCTCCATCCGTTCCGATCCTCGCTATCCTCTCTTTCGGATATTTCGTGAACGTTGTCTTCGCGTTTAGTGGTGTAACTTTGAAAGTTCTTGGAAAAGTTCGTGTGATGGTAGCTCTCAATATTGCAACGCCGCTCATCATCGTCATATTGAATGTTTTGCTTATTCCGCGCCACGGGGCTTTGGGCGCAGCAATCGCGACAGCGTCGGGCATGGTTGTGCAAAATGTGCTGCGGCAGATCGGGCTCTGGCGCTACAGCGCAGGCATCGGATTTTTCGAGAGGCGGTATGCATCATTCTTCCTGATTCTTGTTTCGAGTACGCTCGGACTGTTTCTGATTGAGCGTTTCACGCGTGACCACATCTACCTCGGCCTAACGAGTGCATTTGGTGTCGCTTTGTTTGTGCTCTGGCTGGTTCAGAATCATTTAAGGTTTGCTGAGGTATTCCCGGAACTCCTTCGCATCCCCTTCGCCGCTAAGCTTCTTGGGTAGGCGAGAGTACAGCTGACGTTTTGCCAGTGAACACCAGATGCACACCGTTGCAACAATTGCGCTGGCCGACCGACCGACGGATTCGTTAGGACATTCTAGTTCGCTCGGGGACACACCTATATCCGTCTGCCACGTGAGTGAAGGTGCCGCGTGGGCGGGAGCCGAAGTACAGCTTACGACGTTGTTACGAGCGCTTTCGAAACGCTCCGACGTTTCGGTCCATGCCCTCCTGCTTCAAGATGGCCGGCTTGCTCAAGAGTTGAGGAGCTCTAGAGTGGACGTAATGGTAGCGACCGGAGAACATAAACGACTTCCGATCAAACTCCTAGAATGTGCGAAGTTGCTGCGGGAAAGAGATACACAGATTCTGCACTCTCACGGCTATAAGGAAAGCACCATTGCATTATCGCTCTCTCTTATGTGCAACGTGCCGCATCTAGTCCGAACGGAACATGGCCATCCTGAGCCATATTCTGCCCTCCGCAATCCGAAGCACTGGTGCGCCTTAACTGCGGATCGGTTATCGGCAAAATTGAGTGCGGCGCAGATCGTAAGCGTTAGTTCAGATCTAGCGAATTTTTGGGCACAACGTGTGAATCCAAGCAGGGTCAACGTTATCCGCAATGGTATCGATCTAGACGTAGTGAAATCCAGTTTTACCGCTGCAGAGGCAAAACAGCGGCTTGGGATCTCGTCAAAAAGCTTCGTCATCGGGACGGCGGCTAGATTGGAGACCGTCAAACGACTTGATCTATTTCTAGCCACGGCAGCTTATGTCACTCAGCGGATCCCGGACGTTCACTTCATTCTGGCCGGCGAAGGACGTCAAAAGGAATTCTTGCAATCCTTGATCTTCAAATATGGGCTACAACATCAAGCAACAATGCTCGGCGAGCGACAGGATGTATTTGACATTTTGCGAGCTATGGACCTTTTGCTTATTTGCTCTGATCACGAAGGCGTCCCTATGGTGATGCTGGAAGCAATGGCTCTGCAGGTGCCCGTTATATCCCGGCGTGTAGGAGGGATCCCCGAGGTGATCCATGACGGCGTACACGGAATTCTGGTGACCTCGGACAGTCCGCAAGAGCTTGGCCGCGCCTGCGTGTCCCTTTTCAACGACCGGCTGCTGCTGGCGGAACTGAGGATGGCCGCGCGTAATGAGATTCAGGAGCATTATTCGGCAGATCGAAATGCCGAACAAGTGGCGGGATTCTACAACGCACTCTGCGGGCGGCAACTCCAATGACCCGGGTTCGCACCTTGCGGTGGTTGAATGCCAGGAACGCTGACGAAATCGCCGTCGCGGGCTTCAGCTGTGATCACTCGGCTGTGGACGATAGATGGTCGCTTGCCATCCCGGTGGCATTCGTTTGCGGCGCGTGTGTTCTGGGTTACATGATCGCTTCGGAGAGGTGGCTGCTGGTCGCTGTCGCCGTCGGACTGATGTTGCTGCTTTTGCGTCCGATTGAAGTAGCCCTGGGACTATATGCCTTCCTAATCCCGTTTGAGTCTATGACGACTTTCGGTAGCGGCGATGCGCCAACTGCCACCTTGTTAAGGTATGTAGGGCTGCTAGCAATATGCATGACCATTGGCGTGTGTTGGTTGAGGAAACGCATCACTCGGGCGCCCACAACTGCGAGGCTCTGGTCTCTATTTGTGCTGTGGGCTGTCAGTTCTTCCTTATGGGCCATTGAGCCGGAGAAAGCTTTGGCGCGGATTCCAACTGCAGTCGGTTTGTGGCTGCTGTACATGGTGATTGTTTCAGTCCGAATAAGCACGATAGAGATCTCACGCGTCGCTCTTTTAACGATTCTAGGCGGCTGTGGGGCCTCTCTATATTCCGTATATATGTTCATGCAAACCGGTGGAGTCAGTGGGCGAGTATCGCTGGCAGAGGGATCCGGGCAGGCAGACCCAAACTTCTTTGGCCTCACTCTCCTGCTGCCTCTGTCTGTTGCCTGTGGCGAGGCACTCTCAAGTCGTACTTTATTGCGTCGTCTATTCTTTTTCATTGCAACCGGCCTGATTTCAGTCGCAGTTTGTCTAACGATGTCGCGAGGTATGCTCGCCGCGGTTGGTGTAATCATCATCGTTTTCCTCGTTCGATATCGGTTGAACCTCCGAGTGCTTATTCCGGCCGCGGTGACAGGGATGGCCTTGCTTTTCATGCCGAGGGAGTTCTTCGAGCGCTTCGGGGAGGCTTCGGCCACTCGATTGGCAGGGCGCCAGGACATCTGGCAAGTCGGCATCCACGCCTTACAGCGTTACGGAATTTTTGGCGCCGGTCTTGACAACTTCCCATACGCGTTTCAGAAATACCAAGGAACATCGCACTTCTTTGCAGGGGACCAGCGCGACGCCCACAATATATACCTCGCCGCGTCGGTTGAATTTGGCATCCTTGGTATCTTGCTTTTGATCGCCGCCTTTCGCTCGCATTTTCGTGCTCTTCCTCGATTCAGCAGCGATGGTCTCGTTTCTGCACGACTCGTAGCACTCGAGGCCGCATGTTGGGGCATGTTGATTGCGGGGCTGACGCTTAATATTCTTTGGCGGAAGGCATTCTGGTTTGTGTGGGCATTCTCGCTTGCATCAGCGCAGTCACTGCGAAAGCCTCAGGACAATTTGTCAGCGTAAAGATTCTCCGTAGAACCTGCGTTACCTAATCCGTCGCCCATGCCACAAGACACTCATATCACTTCCGATGCGCTGAAGGTGGGGATACTACTGGATTCCAGCTTCGTGCCTGGCTGGGTGTCATATTTGATCGACCAACTGTGTGCATGCCGATCAATCAATCCTGTCCTAATACTCTTAAACGGCGAGCCGCGAGCGCCATTCCACACAGGCGACGCTCCTCTCGTGCTGCGTGCATGGATGGCGTTGGATCGCTGGCTTCGGAGGTCTAACACGGATGCACTTACCTCTCGGCATCTGAACAGCTTGCGAAACAATTGTTCCATAGTGCTGATGCCTTTAGTTGGATGCCGCGTCACTTCGACATCTCAGGCCGACTTAGAACCGCTCAAGCAGGCGGACTGTGAGCTGCTTCTTTACGTAGGTAGCGCTATTCCCAACGCAGAAGTTTCGGCGTGTGCGCGTCTCGGGTTGTGGTCATTGTATGACCACTATTCACCAAGAACGCGTGGCGTACCCGGTCTATTCCGCGACATGTATGAAGGTAATCGCTGCAGTCGGTATGCTCCGCAGGTGATCGAATGGAAGCAGGATCGAAGGCGGACTGTGTATCGGCCAAGCGTCATAACCAGTTATCTCTCCCTGGCACTTAACCAAAACGCTGCCTATTGGGAGATTGCGGACGTTTTAGTGGAACGACTGACTGAGACAAAATGGTTGCGCAGGGAACTTCCTCCCTCTGGCTTTGCTACCGGTGAGACACCACAGGCTGTGCCGGGCAACATCGGTGTCGCAGCGTTCATCCTGCGGTGGGTAATGCGAGTCATACACCACGAATTTCGGAAGCGTCTCTTTCGGGAGCAGTGGGCCATGATTGTGCAGCCAAATGATGGGGTGGCAACACGGCGCGCAGTCCAAGACTGCAGAATCATCCGTCCGCCCAAAAGCGGCTTCTACGCCGATCCTTTTCTAATCGAGCGAAACGGGAATGACTATTTATTTTTTGAAGACTACAGCTTCTCCTCCAGAAAAGGCATTATCTCCTTCTGCAAGTTAGACGATCAAGGCAATTGTGGCGAGCCGACGGTGGTATTGGAACGCAATTATCACCTCTCTTATCCATTTTTATTCACATGGCGGGAGCAGGTCTACATGATTCCCGAGACGCGTGACAATCGAAGCATCGAACTATACCGAGCACAAGAGTTTCCGAATTCCTGGGTATTGGAGAAGGTTCTGATGTCCGATGTCTTTGCAACCGATACTACTCTGCTCTACCACGAGCAGAAGTGGTGGCTTTTTACCGCCGGGATGCGCGAACATTCAAGCCCTAACAGTTCATTATGGCTATTCTTCGCAGATTCACCACTGGGTCCTTGGACGCCGCATCCAAAGAATCCCATCGTCTCCGATCCAACCTGTGCTCGACCGGCCGGAGCACTATTTTTTGCTAACGGTGATCTTGTTAGGCCTGGCCAGGATTGCTCGACCGACTATGGACATGCTATTCACTTGCATCGAGTGAGTGTGTTGTCAGAGACGGAGTACGCAGAGACTCTGATTGAGCGAATTCCTGCCGATGAGATCCGCGACTGTATTGGTATACATACTGTCAATCAGAGTGCCGCGTATTGGGTTATGGATTGTAAGTTCTTGATGTGCCGAATCACGATTAAACGGCTGTCTCAGCTTTTCAAACGGCCACGGGCGAAGATCGAAACAGTCAACTCCTGCTCATGGCGAACGGCAAAAACAGCGAGATAATTCATGTACACCGCTCCTAAGGCGATCTCACTAATCCGTAGCTGTGCGCTCCTTCTTTTGCTAGGCGGGCTCCTACTTCTCGCCCGGACGAGCTCGACACAAGTAGCCGATTCACCACTCAAAGCAGCCCCATCGGCCAGACCGACCATGGTTGGGCAGAGCGCAGTGCCAGGACATGTGAACACGGCACAGGCCACAGGTGGTGACAACGAGGCCTCTTTTCCCGCAACAGGAACAGATAGCGAGGTAAGGCCTCCGGATACTTCTGAATCGGCAGCTGCGGCTCACCAACCGAAAACCAGCTTCGAGATTTTAATAGGACCCGGCGACTTGATTGAGGTGAGCGTTTACGGGGCGTCAGACTACGTCAAAGAAGTTAGGGTTCTTTCAACGGGTGAGATTGCGCTGCCCATGGCGGGGATGCTGAAGGTCGGAGGGCTTACTCCTGCTCAAGCTGAAGACCTAATCGCAAAGCGATTGAAGGAGGGCGACTACTTTACCGATCCGCGAGTTTCGGTGATTGAAAAGGAAACTGCCACGCAAGGGATCTCCGTTCTCGGCGAAGTGCAAAAGCCAGGAGTTTACCCTCTGCCAGGACCAAGACGGTTGTTCGATGCAATCTCAGCGGCTGGCGGTACGACTCCTCGTGCGGGCAACACAGTCTCGATCATGCATCGAGCTGACCCACAACAATCCGACACAGTCAAACTTTCGTATGGACACTCATCCAATGAGAGCAATGTTTATGTGTATCCCGGCGATACGATCGTGGTTTCGAAAGCGGGCGTCGTCTATGTAGTCGGAGACGTCCGCCTCCCTGGCGGCTTTGTTATGGAGAACTCGCGTATGACCATCCTTCAGGCGTATGCGATGGCGCAGGGCGCCAACGGCACCGCGGCTCTAGACAGAGCTCAGTTGATCCGCAAGTCGGGTTCAGCGGATCAGATCATCTCGCTCAAGAAGATTCTCACCGCAAAAGCGCCGGATATGGAACTACAGCCCGAGGACATCCTTTTTGTTCCGACCAGCAGTGCCAAGGTAGCTGGACGCCGCACGATCGACGCCATCGTACAAACGGCGAGCGGCATGGCGATCTATAGCAGAGTTCCTTAAGTCCCCATGGGAGCTGCCTGGAACCACAGGAGCTGATCGTGACCCGGGGCATTCTGTCGGCAAATAGCGGCTGCTGATCATAATGAAAATCCTCTGGATATATCCGGAATTTCCCTATCCGCTGACAAGTGGATTTCTGAGGGGATTTCATCTTCTACGGCTACTTGGCCGAGACCACACCATTACCTTTCTGACTCTCAGTAGCGAGACCTCGGTGTCCCAAGAAAGAATTCAGGCATTACAGCCTTATACGGAGCGGATCGAGATTTTCAGCAAATGTCCCCACCCGAAGCGATCGGGTTTCATGCTGTCAAACTACATTCCCGTTTTAGGGCGGCGAATCCGCGATTCGCGGAACACGCAGAATGCAGTTACGCAGTTGAAGATGAGAGTACGGCACTTACTCCGGCAGGAACACTTTGATGTCATGCTATTTCATGGCCGTGAATCGCTTCCGGTGTTAGACAACGTCGGCATTCCCCTCGTGGCTGATTGTGGCGATACCAATTGCACACGCATCCTGCAGCAGATGCACCACGTTTCCCTTCTATCCCGTCCGCGGTTGTTCTACCACTATCTAAAAGAACGACAACTGGAACAACGACTAGCACGCAAAACACCTTATCGCTGCTTTATTTCGGCTCGTGATCGGGACAACCTTCTTGGGCCGGCTGACAGCAGCGCGATTGTCCCACAGGGGGTGGACGACGAGTACTGGCGCCGGGGAGCGACAGCGCGTGAGGAAAAGCATTGCATCGCATTTTCGGGAGTCATGAGCTATCCCCCAAATATTGATGCTGCGACCTTTCTGCTTGATAAGGTCATCCCCCTGGTGCGGCATGACATCCCGGTAGTGCAAGTCCTGATCGTCGGGCGCGATCCCTCGCCAGAAGTGATCCAAGCAGCGAGCCGTCATGATGATGTTGTCGTCACCGGGGCGGTTCCCGATGTCAGACCTTACCTGGAACGGGCGGATGTATTTGTCGCGGCCCTCCGCTTCGCCTCGGGGGTTCAGAACAAGGTTCTTGAAGCAATGGCTATGGAGGTTCCTGTTGTCACAACACCCGTAGTCGCCGCCGGCCTGCGGGTAGACGGTGCGGACCCACCCCTGGTCATCGGTGGTACGGCCGTCGAGATTGCGGCCGGCATCGTCCGACTACTGCGGGATCCTGAGGAACGCACGAGGCTGGCGGTGGCAGGTCGCCGCTTCATCGAGGCTCAGTGCTCCTGGCCACGCAGTGCAGAGCGATTGGAGAAGATCTGTCTGGCCGCAGTCTCCGAATTTCGATTCAACAATCGTTCTTCCTCAACAGTTCGATTGTGGGCCGGACCAGAATAATCATTTCCTGAAAGGGGACAAACAAATGCGTGTATTCATCACAGGTGGTGCTGGCTTTATCGGCTCGCATCTTGCAGAAGCATTGCTGGCACGTGGCGATCAGGTGTTAGTACTCGATGACCTGTCGACCGGCAGCAAGGAAAACATTCGTCATCTTACTAATAATCCTAACTTCAACTATTGGATCGACTCAATGATGAACAAGGCTCTGCTAGCTGAACTGGTGGACGAGAGTGACGTTGTCGTGCATCTCGCTGCCGCTGTGGGAGTGCGCCTGATTGTCGAGAGCCCGGTACGAACTATTGAAACAAACGTAAGGGGAACGGAGCTCGTACTAAATGCCGCGCTTAAGAAGAAAAAGCCGGTGTTCATCGCTTCAACATCCGAAGTATACGGTAAGAGCACACGGATTCCGTTCTGCGAAGAGGACGATCTGGTTATGGGTTCGACGAACAAAGGACGATGGAGCTACGCGGCGTCCAAAGCTCTGGACGAGTTCCTGGCACTAGCATATTGGAAGGAGCGGAAACTTCCGGTTGTGATCGGCAGGTTCTTTAACACCATAGGACCCCGGCAAACGGGTCAGTACGGAATGGTGGTTCCAAATTTTGTACTGCAGGCCTTAGCGGGCGAGCCGATTACGGTGTTCGGTACGGGGAAGCAGAGCCGTTGCTTCTGCTATGTGGGGGACACAGTAGCGGGTGTGCTGAAGTTACTAGACGCGCCGACAGCGGT
>Ga0207705_10001018_pt1 | contig 22717 bp, 17 predicted proteins | sample KBSC13metaG_FD_184314 | JGI IMG/M metagenome (GOLD analysis project Ga0207705, IMG submission 184314) | Corn rhizosphere microbial communities from Kellogg Biological Station, Michigan, USA - KBS C1-3 metaG (SPAdes) (version 2) | ecosystem: Host-associated > Plants > Roots > Rhizosphere > Soil ... | reverse complement strand
CTGCCGGTGGACATGTCGTATTGCAAGGGACCCGTCGCCACCAGCTTCCCACTGCTGATGAGAAACTCGCCGCCGGCGTCGTTCGAGCCCGCCGTCAGCGGCTGCCATGTGTAGGTCGCTGTGGCGCCGGCGAGTTGCGGAGTGAGAAACAACAAGGCAGAAATGACGAAACCGCAAATCAGGTGTCGCATCTTGATTCTCCCTCGAAGATCCCCTGCGAATTGTGGCGGTTTGGACCACGGCTTCCGGTGGCATCCGCCATCGGCGCCCAGAATACCGGTTTTCGGGGCGTGCGGATGCAAGCGCGCGCCGCATGATCGCGCAAGACGATTCCGATCCTGTTCGGCTGGTATGCGCCCGCCAAGCGCAACCCGCTCCGGGCGTCGCCGCCGGCCTCGGCATCACCTTGCGCACCAGTGCAGGCATCCCGCCCCGTCTGAAGCGACTGGACCGCAAGGACGGACTGCCGCCGTTGCCACACGTCGATGTCTGCCTGCATGCCGGCGGCAATCCGAAATCGCCCGCGCTGAAGCAGTTGCGTCGCACTGTGACTGGGCACGCGCTGGTGGAGCTTGCGGGAAAAAGAGAAGAACGGGGTCAGGTTCACTTAGCGAACAACCAAGGTAAGTGATCCTGACCCGTTCTTTCGTCATGTCGATTCCGCGTACGCTCGTTCGTCGCTTCACAAGCAGGCGGCCATATCGGCTGCCGTGCCGAGGAGAAAACCATGTCCTATATCGATGGTTTCGTGATCGCCGTACCCAACGCCAACCGCGAGCAGTTCATCAGGCACGCTCAAACCTTTGACACCATTTTTCTGGAGTTCGGTGCCACGCGGGTGCTGGAATGCTGGGGCGACAACGTGCCTGAAGGGAAGCTCACCGATTTCCGCCGTGCCGTGCAGGCAAAGCAAGACGAGTCCGTGGTGTTCTCCTGGGTGGAGTGGCCCGACAAGGCCACCCGTGATGCCGGCATGGAGAAGTTCATGAAAGACCCGCGCATGGAGGATGCCAGCAACATGCCATTCGACGGCAAGCGCATGATCTTCGGTGGCTTCGTGCCGGTGGTAAGCCTGCCGGCATAACCTGGAACCGTGTCGCGAAAACCGGGGTCAGAGTCGAATTTTCCCGACTGATGCGGCAGCAAGGTCGGTCGGGTCAAGCACAGCGAAGCCCAACGCGTGGTCGCGAAACGACGTTGGGCTTCCCGATAAAGCCGGTCAGTCCAACCTACGGCCTCATCCAGATCATCGCGTCTGCACCACGGGCAACTCGATGTAGCTCGCCCGGCCCGGCGCGTGGTAGATGCTTTGGGTCGCCTTCACGTAGTCGGCGGGCTGTGCGAAGAAGATGTTCTTCACGTAGGTCTGCGGGTTGCGGTCGTACAGCGGAAACCAGCTCGACTGCACTTGCACCATGATGCGGTGGCCGGCGCGGAACACGTGGTTGGCCGTGGGCAGCTCGAAGCTGTACAGCAATGGCTGGTTCGGAACCAGCGCGTGCGGCGTCGAGAAACTGGTCCGGTACCGGCCCCGGAAGATATCCATCGCAATCCCGAGCTGATACCCGCCCAGGCGCTGCAATCCCGAATCCGGTTCGGCGGCAACCTGGTCCGGATAGACATCGATCAGCTTGACCACCCAGTCCGAATCGGTGCCGCTGGTGGCGGCGACCAGGTGCACACGCGGCTGGCCGGCGATGGTGACGGCGTGGTCGAGCACCGGCGACTCGAACGTCGCCACGTCCGTCCGTCCCGAAAACTCGCGTTGGTCATCCACCAGCCAGCGCGGCCACGTCATGTCGCCGCTGTAACCCACGGGCAGCACCGGGCGCACGCGGTAGGGCACCGGCTTGGCGGGGTCGGATACGTAACTCGTGTCCTTCGCCTCGGCCGCGGTGGGCGCCGTGAAACCTGCCTTGCCACCGGCGTGCAGGTAGAACGGCGTGGGCTTGATGCCGCACCCCGTGGCGCAGCCTTGCGGCCATGCCGTCAGGTGTTCCCATTGGTTGCTGCCGGTGCGGAAAGCCGTCACCGGCGCGACCGGATTGGCCGGCGCGTCGCTCTTCAGATAGTGCGCAAGGAACGGCGCCAGGATGTGCTGCATGAAATACGTGCCGGTTTCGCTGCCGAAGTGGATGGCGCCGAGATAGCTGCCGGGTTCGACCTCCTGGCCGTGATGCCACGGCCCGATCACCAGATACACCATGTCGCCGTGGCTGTCCTTGGGCTTGATGGCCTTGTACACGGCCATCGCGCCGTAGATATCCTCCTGGTCCCACAGGCTGTCGACCAGCATCACCGGTACCTGCAGGGGCAGCTTGCCGAGAATCCTGTCCAGCGCCTGCCCGCTCCAGAAACTGTCGTAGGCCGGGTGCGCCGTCAGCTTGTTCCAGAAACCGAGCTGCCCCATCGCGTACGCCTTGCCCATGGCGCCGGCCGAACCGTAGTGCATGTACAGGTCGTAATCGTCGTAGTAGTTGCTCCACCACGCCGCGCTGTTGTTGCGGGTCGCCACCTGGTCGTACACGTACGGCAGGTTCTGCTGGCGGAACGCGCCGTTGTGGAACCAGTCGTCGCCCATCCAGCCGTCGACCATCGGATTCATCGGCACCACCACTTTCAGCGCGGGGTGCGGGTTGATCATCGCAATCAGCGCCTCGTAGCCGTCGTAGGAAATACCGAGATCGCCGACCTTGCCGTTGCTTTCCGGCACGTGCTTGACCAGCCAGTCGATGGTGTCCCAGGTGTCGGTGGCTTCATCCACAGGCGTGTGGTTGAGCGGTCCGCGCAGGGGACGGTTCATCACGAAATCACCCTCGGAACCGTACTTGCCGCGCACGTCCTGGATGACACGGATATATCCGCCGTCGACGATCACCGGCACCGCGTTGTCGAAACCGTCATGGCTCTGCAGCGCCGTGGCCATGTTACCGCTTAGCTGATCGTGCTCGGTTTCCGTCACCATGCTGCGCGCGTCGTAAGGCGTGCGCGTGAGCAGCATCGGCGCATCGTGCGCGCCCCTGGGAAGCAGGATCACCGTGTGCAACTTCACGCCGTCGCGCATCGGGATCATCACGTCGCGGATCACGTAGCCGAAGCTGGAATAGTCGGGCGTGAAGTGCGCCGGCGTTTCGCTCGGCAGCGACGGATACTTCGGGGGCGGACTGTCGGCGGCACCGGCACAGGCCGCGCAGAACAACAGTGCAAGCAGAAGCGGCAACCGATGGCGGATCGGACGTTTCATTGCGACACCCCTTGACTCACCCGGACTGCGAGGAACATAGCAGCAAAAACCGCGATCGGAGCCGGCTCCGGCGATAGTTCAGAAAGTCGTTTCTGACGCCTGCCTGGGTTTTGCCTATAACGTCTTGCGTTACATGACGCATTGCGTTACAGTCGGTCACGTGATCCGAACGTTCGCCGACAAGGAAGCCGAGAAGATCTGGCAAGGCACGCCGTCACGGCGGCTGCCGACGGACATCCAACACGCTGCGCGCCGCAAGCTGCGCATGCTCAACAACGCCACGACGCTCGACGATCCGAGGGTTCCGCCCGCAAACCGGCTCGAAGCCTTGAAAGGCGACCGCAAAGGCCAGCACGGCATACGCATCAACAATCAATGGCGCATCTGTTTCCATTGGAAGGAAGGAGATGCGCTCGACGTGGTGATCGTCGACTACCACTGAATATCGAGGACGACATGAAAACCTTGCCCAACATCCATCCCGGCGAAGTGTTGCTTGAGGAATTCCTCGCACCTCTCGGCATCAGCCAGAACGCCCTCGCCCGCGCCGCCGGCGTGCCGCCACGGCGCATCAACGAAATCGTGCTGGGCAAGCGCGGCGTCAGTGCCGACACCGCCGTGCGACTCGCCGCCGCCCTCGGCACCAGCGAGCGTTTCTGGCTGGGCCTGCAGGCCGACCACGACCTCGAAGAAGCCCACCGCGCCCTGGGCAAGAAGGTCGCGCGAATCGAGCGGATCGCGGCGTAAAACCGGGGTCAGAGTCGACTTTTTCCGACAGCCGCTTGGGGTCAACGCTCGCGGCCCGTGCTTCTTCGCCGAGCTCGCAGCGCAAGATCGCGCGGCGCGGAGGCCGCTGCGCCGTGGTCGACGCTGAGCCCTGCTTTCCCTCGTGCGAGAATTCCCGCTTCAATCCATTGGGCATTGCACGGCATGAAAACCATCGGGCTGATCGGTGGCATGAGCTGGGAATCCACCACGCACTATTACCAGCGCATCAACGAGCTGGTTGCCGCACGCCTGGGCGGCCTGCATTCGGCCAGGTTGTTGCTTTGGAGTGTCGAGTTCGCCGAGATCGCGCGCCTGCAACACGCCGATGACTGGGATGCAGCCGGCCGCATCCTCGCAGATGCCGCGCGCCGGCTGGAACGCGCCGGGGCCGAAGGCCTGTTGATCTGCGCCAACACGATGCATCGGGTGGCGCCTGCGGTCGAGGCGGCCGTCGGCGTTCCGGTGCTGCACCTTGCCGACATCACCGCCCACGCCTTGCTGGCCGACGGCCACCGCAGCGCCGCGTTGCTCGGCACCCGTTTCACCATGGCCCAGCCGTTCTACCGCGAACGACTGGAACGCCACGGCCTGTCCATCAGCGTGCCAACGCCGGAAGAACAGGACGCGCTGCACCAGATCATCTTCGACGAGCTGGTGAAGGGGCGCGTGGAAGCGGCCTCGCGCGAACGTTTCATCACGATCATGCGCCGGATGCACGGCGCGGACGCGCAGGCCGTGATCCTCGGCTGCACCGAGTTCGGCATGCTGCTGCGCGCAGGGGACGCGCCAGACATTCCGCGCGTCGACACCACTGAGCTCCACTGCCAGGCCGCCGTGGATTGGATGCTCGCAGAAAGCTCCGGTCACAGAGACGCGAGCTGATCGACGTTCAGTCGAGGCGCCGAATTCCTGACCGCAAGGATCGCAAGATCCCAATGCAACCGCCGCGCGAACGCCAGCCGACACTGCAATCCGTCGCAAGCCTGCCGCCATCGGCGCCACACGCCGGCGACAGCCAGGAAAGTCGATTCCGACCCTATTTCCCGTTCCTAGCGATTGTTCCAAGGAAAACCGGTCGCCAAAGTCATCTCGTCATTGACCGGATATCGGCGTGGGTAAAACCCTGTGAACGTTGCGGTGCCTGCCCTCATCGACGTCAACGTCCTGTCCAGGTCGCGAACATCGTTCATGGTCAGCCAGGGCGCCGCCACACCCTCGCCTGTTCGACAGCAATGCGCAGTCCACAAGATCGTATCGTCGGGCAAGGTTGCGAGCAGCCGCTGTGCCGTCCGGCGATAAGCCGACAAGCTCGCGCCCGGCAGGAACGCATAAAGTGTCGTGGGATAGACGTAGTCGCCGATGAAGAGCCGATGGTTCGCTGCATCGAACAACGCTGCGGAGCTTGGCGTATGACCCGGCGTGGACAGGACCGTCAGTGAGCGACCGCCCAGGTCGATCACAGCGCCGGGAGCCAGCCATTCTGTTACCCGCGTCGACGGAGCGCTGCGCCCGTCCCAGAATCCGAGGTACTCGTAACGCCCAGGCCGTAGTCGTCCGCCCGACACGTCTGCACGCGTCTGCGGCAGATCGATCATGGCCACTCGATCGAACGCACCGATTCCGCCGAAGTGATCGAAGTGCAGGTGGGAGACCAGCACCGTGACGGGCAGACGCGTCAGGGATCTCACCACCTTGCCGATGTCGCGCGTGCCGGAGCCCGAGTCGAACATCAGCGCCCGCTTCGTGCCAATGATCAGGTAGGAGTAGTTCTGCTGGTAGTAGCGTGGCTCGCCAATGGCGAAGGTTCCCGCGCCGAGATCCTGCACCACGAAATAGTCATCGAACATGCGGCCCTTGGCGATCCTCGCCGGCGCGGGATCGACGATCACGTGGGGCTGCAACCGGGGCATCAGTTCGGCGTAAACGAAAGGTGCAAACGCCGCGGCCAGCACGGCACCCGCGAACAGTACGCCCACGGAAACCGCCACGAAGGACCACGCCTTGGGCCGGATGCGGAAACCCGATCGCCTGCTCATGAAAATCCCCTCGTGGCGCGAACATGACGCAATCGAGCCGTGTCATGTCCGGGACGCGCAACACCCGACGCGCAACCTAAATGGCATCGGCCAGGCATTGGACAGAGTGAGCTGGCCCCATCCTGGCCGCCACCTCATGGCGCAGTTTTGCCTTCTTTCGGCAACGTCGCCAGCCAGTGCAGCACTGCCCTGGACAGGGCGATGCGCTGGTCGGAATAGGCGTGGTCGGTGGGCAGGTGCACGGTCGTGACATGACGGTCGCCTGCCTTGCGCAGCGCGGCGGCGAATGCGTTGTTCTCCTGGGCAAGGCCGTCGTCGGAGGTGACGACCAGCGCGGTGCGGCTTTTCAGCGCGTCGACCTTGCCCATGAACGGCCAACTCGCGACGTGGCCGGCGAGCTCGTTGGCCAGCCCTTTCGGCGTGCAGCCCGCCAGCGGCGCCATGCCTTCGTCGGCCAGGCCGCTGGCCATGGCGGTGATCGCCTCCGGGCGCTGTTCCTTGCCAAGCATGGCTTGCATGCGCCCGGACAGGTCGGCGGCCGAAATCGTGGCAAAGGCCTTGATCGCGGGATCCGCAGCGGCCGCCTCGACGGTCATGAAGCCGCCCATGCTGTGGCCGATCAGCACGATCCGGTTCGGGTCCAACCGCAGCGATCTGGCCACGTCCGGCTGGCGCAGGTAGGCGATTGCGGCGGCGGTATCCTCGATGCCGTGGGCGAACGAAAAGTCGCCAGGCGTGCCCCATGAACCGCGATAGTTGAAGTACAGGACGTCCCAACCGGCGCGACGCATGTCCTGCGCCAGATCGAGGTTGCGCTCGTTGCCTGGAAACCCGTGCAGCAGGATCACCGCCGGATGCGGGCCGGCGCCCGCGGCGACGTAAACCAACGCATTCATCAGCGCGCCATGGCTGGCGATCTGCATGGTCTGCATTGAGGCGCTGTCGACACCCCTGGGCGCCGGCACTTCGGATTGGCCGCTGCGGGGAACCCGCGGCATTCCGGCGAACACGGGACAAGCTGCCGCCGCAAGAAAGGCGGCGAGGAACACAGCGACCGCAGGATGCTTCATGACGTTCTCCTGGTGCGGATATGGATATGCCGAAACGGAAGTCACCCCTGACATCACCCCGTCCTGCCACATCACCGGCGCAGGCGTTCATCAGATCACGGATCGGTCGCTGTCACGGCCGCCTTGCTTCGCTCTGGATCTGCGGCGCGAGTATGGCCCTCGGCGCCCCGAAAAGGTGAAATAGTTTCCGGACGCCAAAACCCCACGACATGAAGATCTTCAGCTGGAAGCAGGACGTGACGCCACACCCGGCGACAGCTCAGCAAGTCGACTCTGACGCCTGTTTTTCTGACCCCCGTTTTTCCGCTGCGCGACAAGAAGTAAGAAAGGCTGGCAATGACCGGTCGGGAGGTCGGTTGCTCAGCGACAACTTCCGGCGAGTCGGCGCTATCCTGGCCGGCATGAAAGGGGGATCGTGGGACACGAAGGTTCGGCTGGCGGCATTCCGGTGGCTCGATGAGGCACAGGATGCCCAAGACAGCTCGTTGCCTCGAAAGATGCTCCAGCAGGGTTTTGAGCTAGACGGCCAACCGATCGCGCTCGTTTCGCCACAAGGCATCTTCACGCCAAGGGGCTGCGATTATCCTCTTTCAATTACAACCGTCATCAACGGCCCGTACCACGATCGATTCGAGGACGCGCACCGCCTCTTCTACAGTTACCGCGGCCAGGATCCCAACCATCGCGATAATGTCGGACTCCGCAATGCGATACGGGACAACGTTCCACTCGTTTATTTCTTTGCGGTCGCCAAGGGTTTCTATCAAGCCGTCAAGCCCGTCTACGTCACGGGAGACAATAGGCAAAGCCTGACTTTCACGGTCATGGCTGACGTCAGCGGCGACTTTGCATCCTCACTTTCAGCGGGGAACCTTGAAGAAGATCCTCCGCAAACGGAACTGCGCCGCCGCTACATTACGGCCGCGGTCCAACAACGACTCCACCAGGCGGCGTTCCGCGAGCGCGTCCTGAAGGCCTATCGCGTCCACTGTGCCATGTGTCGCTTGAAGCATCGAGACCTGCTTGACGCAGCACACATCACCGCCGACGCTGACCCCGACGGGCTACCAAAAGTGTCGAATGGGCTGTCGCTATGCAAGATCCACCATGCAGCGTATGACCGTGGCATTCTTGCCGTCAGACCCGATTACGTCATCGAGGTCAGACGCGACATATTGTCGGAAGTCGATGGGCCGATGCTGAAGTACGGCCTGCAGGCTCTGCACGGTTCCAATCTGCTTCTACCGCGGAGGCCGGAAGATCGCCCTTCCGCGGACGCTTTGGAGCGCCGTTACCAAGCGTTTCCACATTAGCCATATCGGCTGCGCCGGTCACAGGGGAAATCGCAATGGAAACGCCAGAGCTGACCTTTGCCTCCCTGGACGAGAAAATTGAAGAAACCTTCAAGGATCGATCTAACCGGACCGAGCGTGACCGCTGGTCAACGTTGGGTGCTTGCCTCATTGCCATTTCGGGCTTGGCAGCACTGCTGCTCGTCAAAACTCTGCCCCACTACCCAAAGCCATGGGTCATCCTTCTCCTGGCTGCGTTTCTGCTAGTCGAGGTTGTGGGACTGATTCTCAGCGTACCTACGACGCTCTCCGACGTCGTGACAATGATGCCCGGTCGCCAACGACGCGAATTGGCGAGCGAAATGGATTTGAACATGCCGCACTACCAGGGGATCGTCGCATGGCTGCGGAAATTTCCGCGCGAGCGCTTGCAGGGCATGGACGAGTATGCGGCTTTTCGCCTCGATCGCTACCGCAGCAAAATGCCAGCCTTCACCGGCAGCATTGATAAGCTCGGCGCCCTTCCCGTGCTTGCCGCCATCGCCATTCAGTTCAAGAATGCAAGTTGGCCACCGCAAATCAGCTGGTGGCAAATCGTGCTGTTCGGTGTGCTGGCGTGGTTCTACTGGATGTCCGTGTTGCTCATCAACCTGCGGTTCCGGGTGGAGCTATACGACGCGTTGTTGAAGAAAGCGCTTACCTAATCGTCCTTCAACATCAACGCATCTACGGCCCCGACCGCTTCCGTCTTGCGATCGAACGACAGCTGGGACGGAAACTCGGGCCAAAGAAGATCGGCCGGCCGAAAAAGGCCGTCATCGAAACCGACGACCTGGTGAAAGGTCGACTCCGACCCCCGTTTTCGTTTTAGGGTAGATTGCGGTTTCTCTCAGAGGGCGGGGGCTTCCATGAAACAGCTGACCGGGTTGTTGTTGCTGTTTTTCCTGGCCATCGGTGGGGTGTCGGCACAAACGGCGCCAACGACTGCGATGCCGCCGCAACATCAGGCCAGCACGGCCCAGGCGGCCCACTTCGACGTCGAGGCCGCCACCAACGCCTACATGGCCGAACTGTCGCCGGCGCAGCGGGCCCGGTCCGACGCGTATTTCGAGGGCGGCTACTGGCTGATCCTGTGGGATTTGCTCGTTGCGCTGGGCGTGGCGTGGTTGCTGCTCGGCACCCGGCTTTCCGCACGCATGCGCAACCTGGCCGAACGGATCACCCGCCTGCGCTGGCTGCAGACGGCGATCTACGTGGTGATGTACATCGTCTTGACCACGCTGATCACCCTGCCCTGGAACCTCTACGAGGGCTATTTCCGCGAACACCAGTACGGCTTGTCCAACCTGACCCTGGGCGGCTGGTTCGGCGAGCAGGCCAAGGGACTGATGGTGGGCCTGATCCTCGGCACCATCGCACTGGTCGTGATTTATGCGGTGATCCGCAAGGCCACGCGCACATGGTGGCTGTGGGGTGCCGGCGTGGCGCTGGTGTTCATGATATTCGTCGCGACCATTGCGCCGGTCTACATCGCGCCGCTGTTCAATACCTACAAGTCGCTGCCCGACAGCCCGCTGAAGACGCAGATCCTGTCGATGGCGCGGGCCAATGGCATTCCCGCCACCAACGTGTACTGGTTCGACGCCTCGCGCCAGAGCAAGCGCATCAGCGCCAACGTCAGCGGCATGTTCGGCACCACCCGCATCAGCCTCAACGACAACCTGCTCAAGCGCAGTTCGCCCGAGGAGGTCAAGGCCGTGCTCGGCCACGAGATGGGCCACTACGTGCTGAACCACGTCTACAAGGGCATCGTGTTCTTCGGCATCATCATCGTGCTCGCCTTCGCCTTCGTGCGTTGGGGCTTCGGCTGGGCCGAACGCCGCTGGGGCGAACGCTGGAGACTGCGCGGTGTGGGCGACGTGGCCGGGCTGCCGTTGCTCGCGGCATTGCTCGCCATCTTCATGTTCTTCATGACGCCGGTGACCAACACCATCACCCGCAGCATGGAAGCCGAGGCCGACGCGTTCGGCCTGAATGCCGCACGCCAGCCCGACGGTTTTGCCCAGGCGGCCGTGCAGTTGTCCGAATACCGCAAGATGCATCCCGGCCCGATCGAGGAATTCCTGTTCTTCGACCACCCCAGCGGCTGGCACCGCATCCATCGCTCGATGATCTGGAAAGCCGAGAACCTGGACGATCCAATGGTGCGAAGCGGCGAGGCTGTCACGCCGGCGGGCACGCGGTGAACGAGCGGCTCAAAGCAAGAACGGGGTCAGGTTCACTTATCTACCACCAGGAAGGAACCTGACCCCTGTTTAATCATTCTCGCAGCATCAGAATGATCCCTGACACCTTTTGTGACCCCTGTTTTCGTCTTACGCAGAAATAACCCAGATGCAAAGCCATGCCGCACCAGCTAAGCCAACCAATTCTATTTTTTGTAAAAATGCACAGCCCAGATTCCCAATGCAGACAATGCGCTCAAGACGGTCAATATACTACTAACGAGCCCTACTATCTTCGCGGTGCGACTCTCAAAGAGCCGGTCAATAGCAACTCCAAAACCGCGAGAAGACACAATCAACCTGCCAGCTAAAACACGTCTGATCACCTTGAAGAAGAAGCCGACCTTACACAACGTAGAATTGTGCATTTTGATGAACTCGTTCTGTTCGAACGCTAAAACTTCTTCGGGACCCGTTAGAAAGTAACGGTGAATACCTCCATTAATATCCATTAGGCTCTTGAGTTTTGGATGCTTGGCGTATCCCGCTCCATAGCGATGAGCCAGCATATCATTAAGATTTACCCTGCGCTCCACCGGAATAACCGCGGAATCTCGTCCGCCTAGCGCCTTGTAACGATGTTCCAAGTGTTCAAACCCATAGGCCAAATTGCGCATATTCCAATGCACCCAGTATTTATCCCGGCGTTCTCTTATGAAAGTATTGAAATCATTTAAAAGTCTGAACTCTATGCTCGTTAAAGCGTTTCTGAACATCATCACGGGCTATACCAAGCTCCTCTGCCACCGCGTGAGTAGAAAAGCTAATTGTCTGCTCGGTAGCAAAGTGCGTGACCGCAATAGATGTAATCCTGGGCGAAAGCCCTCCGCAGTCATCATACAAGCTTTGGCAAGAGTAGTGGATCAGATAAAAATCACCCGGGTTGTTTTTTATTTGTTTAAAAAACTCATTGCTACTGGTTATGGACATAGATCCTTATCCCCCAATTCGCACACAACTGAAGCTCAACGAATATGAAAACTCGCACACAACCACCGGGTCATTCCCAGCTTACGAAAATCAATTGCCAACCACAATTAATTCGATCTGATCCACTAATTTATCAACTTCTTTAAAATATTTTTCTATCTGGAAAAAAGTCGTTCCGACAGACTCCCCATGAGCGATTTTGTGTCTTAATCCAACTAAGCTGTTCACAGCTTCCTTTTTTTCATCCACTAGATAAGATTCAATCGCAGAGCGCCACTGTGAATCGAAGGAACCTAGCAGTCCACATATCTTTTCAGACGTGGGACTTGTGAATCTGCTGAGTTGAGATTCAACATAGCGGATAACCCCAGGTGACGCTTTCGTCTTAATGTAGTTCAAAAGTATTTCGTAAATAGCACACTCAAGAAATCCGGAGACTAGGACACACGAATACTTGGCGTAGTCGGACATCAACTCGGCATCGCCGGTGAATCCACTTACCCTACCGAGCTGGGCATATAGACGCTTGCGAAGCCTATCGACTTCAACGCTTCTACTTGTCACCGGCGTCAAATCCGGTCAAAGGCTGTCGTTGCCGCACTCAATCGATACGACACGGAGTCCTCGTTTGCGGTCGCGCGAGTTATCGAATCCCTATATGCCGCATCAGCCAGCAGTCCGTCATACGCAGCCTTCAACTTCACGCGATCGATGTGTTCGCATGTGCCATCGCGAGCGAGGCGCTTAGCCAAGCCGACCATGACCGAATCACAAACAGCCGCATTAAGAGCGCGTGAGGGGCGAAATGCTCGACTTCCCAATGCTGACGAAATAAGCTCGACCAGTGGAATGAAGACCTGTGTAAGATCTTCCTTCGTTTGTCGCTCAAGACTCTTATTCGCTGACATATAGCGATTCAAGAATCCCTTCATTGGTCGATTGTACTGATTACCATAGTAATAAAGAGCAAAAAACCTAAGAATCAATTCGATGTCTTTGAGCCGCGTACTCTTTTTTCCGTACAGCGAGCGCCACGCGGGATTTTCATTCAACTCACTGAGTAGACCAGCAAGTTTACCGTGGTAGAGCGCCACACGTATTTCCTGTGGCTGCAATATGGTACCGCCAGAATTTAGACGCTCAAAGATCAGATAAACACTACTTTGCTCTTCATCTGGCTCGTCCTGCCTTACGATCGTCGCGTGAATAATGCTGTCATCAAGCCTGCGCCTATCATTCACGTCAAGTGTTTTGTAAGTTTTGCCGCGCCACCTCTCTTGAACATTCTCAAGTTTGAACTCCACTCCTCGGAAGACCCCGCCGTAAAAATTCATAAGCGTCACAAGCCGCTGCTGCCCATCCAAAACGAGCAACTTACCATTCGCCTCTTTAACTAAAAATATTCCCGGAACGGGCAGTCCAAGAAGTAGAGATTCGATAAATCTATCAGCCTGGGTTTTTCCCCATACGAAGCTTCTCTGAAAACCACTTGTGGACTGGCCATCTTCCGGCTCAATATTGAACCGCGGAATTACAATATCGGTTCCGCTACTACCTTCGTCGCCCATTCTCTTAACGAGCGCGTCCACGGGATAATCTGCACCGTATGATGTGATCGAAAATACGCTCGGGATGATTTCGTTAACTTCATCGAGATCGTCGACAACTTCTTCTTCAACCTTTTGCTCTGTCATCGTAGGTTCCACGCGACCTTCTCCCAGTTTCGATACTTGCGTCGAACGCGTTGGACCGGCACGACGCGACGCAAAAGGTACCAGTGCATAGTTCCCTTCGAATAGCGCGCCGTTGCACAACAAGTCCGAGCTTACTCAAACCGCCACCCGGCGCTTCTGGCCACCCTCTCAAGAAGCGGAACGACGTCGCGCTACATATTCCGCCTGTACTCCCCACCCACATCGTACAACGCATGGCTGATCTGCCCGAGCGAGTGGGTCTTCACTGCTTCCATCAGCGCTTCGAACACGTTGCGACGTTCTCGGGCGGTGTCCTGCAGGTAGCGCAGGCCGTGGCCGTCGTGGACTTGCTTGACGGGTGCGTCGGCGGAATCGACTTCGTGCGCGTGGCCGGTTTCGCCTGACGGTGCGAACTTGTTGCGGGCTTTCTGGAACGCCTGCACGTTGGTGATCTGCTGGCCCTTCTCTTCCTCGGTCGAGCGGATCAGCTCGATGGTGGTGGCGACTTCGCCGGCGTGTTCCCTGGGCAGGAAGGTGTTGACGCCGATCAGCGGCAGCGAGCCGTCGTGTTTCTTGTGTTCGTAGTACAGCGATTCTTCCTGGATCTTGCCGCGCTGGTACATGGTGTCCATCGCGCCCAGCACGCCGCCGCGGTCGCTGATGGCCTCGAACTCCTTGTACACGGCCTCTTCGACGAGGTCGGTGAGCTGCTCGATGACGTAGCTGCCCTGCCACGGGTTCTCGTTGAAGTTGAGGCCGAGCTCGTGGTTGATGATGAGCTGGATGGCGACCGCGCGGCGCACCGATTCCTCGGTGGGCGTGGTGATGGCCTCGTCGTAGGCGTTGGTGTGCAGCGAATTGCAGTTGTCGAACAGCGCGTACAGCGCCTGCAGCGTGGTGCGGATGTCGTTGAACTGGATTTCCTGCGCGTGCAGCGAGCGGCCGGAGGTCTGGATGTGGTACTTCAGCATCTGGCTGCGCGGGCTGGCGCCGTAGCGCTCGCGCATCGCGCGCGCCCAGATGCGCCGCGCCACGCGGCCGATCACGCTGTATTCCGGGTCCATGCCGTTGGAGAAGAAGAACGACAGGTTGGGCGCGAAGTCGTCGATCTGCATGCCGCGCGCGAGGTAGTACTCGACGATGGTGAAGCCGTTCGAGAGCGTGAAGGCGAGCTGCGAGATCGGGTTCGCGCCGGCCTCGGCGATGTGGTAGCCCGAGATCGACACGGAATAGAAGTTGCGCACCTTGTGGTCGACGAAATACTGCTGGATGTCGCCCATCATCCGCAGCGCGAATTCGGTGGAGAAGATGCAGGTGTTCTGCGCTTGGTCTTCCTTCAGGATGTCGGCCTGCACGGTGCCGCGCACGGTGGACAAGGTGCTCGCCTTGATGCGCTGGTACGTTTCCGCATCAACAATCTGGTCGCCGGTGACGCCGAGCAGCGCTAGGCCGAGGCCGTCGTTGCCTTCAGGCAGATCGCCGTGGTACTGCGGCTGCGGCCTGCCTTTCAGGAGTTCGGCGATCTTCTTCTGCGCCGCGGCCCAGCGGGCATCGTCTTCCTTCAGGTATTTCTCGACCTGCTGGTCGATCGCGGTGTTCATGAACATCGCGAGGATCATCGGCGCGGGGCCATTGATGGTCATCGACACGGAGGTCTTGGGATCGCACAGATCGAAGCCGGAATAGAGCTTCTTCATGTCGACCAGCGTCGCGATGGACACGCCGGAGTTGCCGATCTTGCCGTAGATGTCCGGGCGCGGCGCCGGGTCTTCGCCGTACAGCGTGACCGAATCGAACGCGGTGGAAAGGCGCGACGCGGGTTGCCCGCGCGACACGTAATGGAAGCGGCGATTGGTGCGCTCGGGCGTGCCCTCACCCGCGAACATGCGGGTCGGATCTTCGCCGGAACGCCGGTACGGATACACGCCGCCGGTGTAGGGATACGCGCCCGGCAGGTTTTCCAGCATCAGGTACTTGAGCTGCTCGCCCCAGTCGTTCGTCGTGGGCGGCGCGATCTTCGGCACCTTCTGGTGCGAGAGGGTTTCGCGGTAGTTCTGGACCGTGATGGCCTTGCCGCGGACGGTGTACTCGTTGAATTCGGCTTGTACCGATTCACGGCGCGCGGGCCATTCGCGCAGCAGCAGGATCGCGTCGGGGGAGAGTTCCTTCACCGCTTCGTTGTAGCGCTGGCGGAGCAGCAACAGGCTGCGATCGGAAATCGGTGCATTGGTGCCGATGTGCGAAAGCATGTCGGTGGACTGGTAGGCGTCGAGTTCGCGCGGCAGCTTTTTGTCTTCCAGTTCCTTCAGCGATTCGTAGTAGTGCTGCGCCTTGGACGCGGCTTCGGCCATACGCCTGGCATCGGCGTTGATGGCGCGGCCCTGCTCGGCGATTTCGGCGAGGTAGCGCACGCGCTTGCCAGGGATCAGCACCGTGGCGCGCGGTTCCTTGACAGTGGTGTCGACCTGCGGGTTGAAGTCGCAACGGAGCGAACCATGCTCCTCCCCCTTCAAGGGGGAGGCTGGGTGGGGGATGGGTTTGTTTGGAGCGGCGTTGGAGTCAACCCCATCCCCACCCTGCCCTCCCCTTGAAGGGGAGGGTTCAATTACTTTTTCGCGCAGCAGCCGGCACAGGTTCACGAACATCCAGGTGACACCGGGGTCGTTGAACTGGCTGGCGATGGTGGGATACACCGGCACGTCTTCGTCCGGCATCTGGAACGCGGTGTGGTTGCGCTTCCACTGCTTGCGCACGTCGCGCAGCGCGTCCTCGGCGCCGCGACGGTCGTATTTGTTCAGCACGACCAGCTGCGCGAAATCCAGCATGTCGATCTTCTCGAGCTGGCTGGCCGCGCCGTAGTCGCTGGTCATCACGTACACGGGGAAATCGACCAGATCGACGATCTCGGTATCGGCCTGGCCGATGCCCGCGGTCTCGACGATCACGAGATCGAACGGCATCGACTTCAGGAACGCGATGCAGTCGTGCAGCACCGCGCTGGTCGCGACGTGCGCGCGGCGGGTCGCCATCGAGCGCATGAACACCCGATGCGAACGCAGCGCGTTCATGCGGATGCGGTCGCCCAGCAGCGCGCCGCCGCCCTTGCGGCGTGTCGGATCGACTGCCAGCACCGCGATGCGCATCTGCGGGAATTCATGCAGGAAGCGCAGCAGTAGTTCATCGACCACGCTGGACTTGCCCGCGCCGCCCGTGCCGGTAATGCCGATCACGGGCGTGTCGGAGTGCGCGGCGCCCGCCCACTGCTTGCGCAGCATCTTCAATTCGGATTCGGAAAAGCCGCCGTCCTCGATTGCGGAAAGCATCCGCCCGACGCTGACTTCGTCGTCGATGTTCGGCTGCAGGGGTTGTTTGCCGTTCGCGGCCTCCGAATGATCGCGCGCGCTGCGCGCACGCTGCACCACGTCCTCGATCATATGCACGAGGCCCATGTGCATGCCGTCGTTGGGGTGGTAGATGCGCTCGACGCCGTAATCCTGGAGCTGCCTGATTTCCTCGGGCGTGATGGTGCCGCCGCCGCCGCCGAACACGCGGATGTGGCCCGCGCCGCGCTCGCGCAGCATGTCCACCATGTACTTGAAGTACTCGACGTGGCCGCCCTGGTAGCTGGACAGGGCAATGCCGTCGGCGTCTTCCTGCAGCGCGGCGCGCACTACGTCTTCCACGGAACGGTTGTGGCCGAGGTGGATTACCTCCGCGCCCTGCGACTGGATGATGCGCCGCATGATGTTGATGGCCGCATCGTGGCCGTCGAACAGGCTGGCAGCGGTGACGAAGCGCAGCGGCGTGGTGTCGGCGCTCGGCTCGTTGACGGGAATCCGGGAAGCAGGGGAACTCATGCGGTGTGCTCGGTCACGATGGCCTTCCAACCGCTTGATTGTAACGCGCACAGTACCTCGTGCTGCCGCGCGGCAGCCGGCCACCTGCTGCGCAAAGGCCCCGCATTCAATACACGTAGTTGACCGCAATGGCCGGCGTCACCGAGCGCTGCACGTTGTGTCCGCCGGCGATCAGCCTCACACCCAGCAACACGCCGAGTCTGGACGTGAAGTTGTATTCGACCGCGGGGGCATAGCCGAATGCGTCGACGCCGCCGATGCGCGTGCGCACGGGTGCCGGCGGCAACCCGCTCGGATCCTCGTGACCAGCCAGACGAATGGCATCGTTGTGGCTGTGGAACACATCGAGCGCCAATACCCAGCGCCGCGTCAGGCTGTATTCGAACGCGGTGTCGATGGAATACCCCGCGCCGAGCGAGGCGCTGCCGTGGAAATCGGGGCCGGTGCCGAACACGCTGGCACCGTCGATATCGGCGTGGCTGGCAAAAGTGCGGGCAAGATTCAGCCGCACGCGCAGGATGCGGCCATTGGGCATCCAGAAATAACTCTGCGCGTTGATACCCAGCGTGGTCGTCCAGGCGCCCTGGCCCATGCCGTCGCTGGCCCGCCGCAGCCGATCGTAACGGCCGGTGGGGACGGCTTCCTGCAGCAGCAGCGAGATCGTGGGCAACCAACTGCCTTCGTGGAACCGGGTGAGCCGGAATTGCGCTTGCACGATCTGGTCGGCAAAGCCCACTCCCGAACTGTCCGGCGCGCCGCTGATGCGGTTGTAACCGATGATGGGAATCAGGCCGATCGTGAGGCGATCCGTGAGTCCGTACAACACGTAGGCGCGCGAGCCGAAACGGTCGGCGCCCTTCGAGGCCACGTCGTAAAGATAGGGTTCGATCAGGACGTGCCCGCGCGGCAGCGTGTCGGCGGAGTTGGCCAGCATCGGGCCGGTCCACCAGGCGTCGTCGCGTGACTGACGGTAGCTGCCGTCCGCCGATTGTGCATGCGCCGCAACGGCCACGCCGAGCCACGCCGCAAGGAATCCGAGACACCGGAGCACGCGGACAAGCGATCGCCGATGCACCGCGTCCAACGCCAAAGCCGACATCATTACGACCCTCGATCATTCACTTCGTGGGTGCGCACGTTAGTCGCGGCAGCGGTTTGGAGAAATAACCACTTTGCTATGATTTCGCATAGCCACTTTGCTTCCCGCCCACGCCGTGAAAAACGCGAAGCGCGTACCCGCCAGCCTGCTGCCGCCGATCGCGCTGGAAGCCGGCGGCGCGCCCATCTACATGCAGGTGTCGGACTGGTTTCGCCGCGCGATCGCCGATGGCCGGTTTCGATCCGGGCAACGCGTGCCCTCCACGCGTGCGCTGGCGGCCGGGCTCAAGGTATCGCGCCTGCCGATACTGAGCGCCTACGAGCAACTCCATGCCGAGGGTTACCTCGAAACCTTTACCGGCGCAGGCACGTGCGTCGCCGCGGCGATTCCGCAGGAGGCTGCCGCGGCGTTGCGCCACAAGCCCCGCCGGAGTACGCCGAACGCTCCCGTCGCCCGGCCCGCCGCGCGCCGCGTCGCCACCCGCGCGGCTGCGATGGCTGCACCGGCGCAGATCTGGCTTGAAAGCCAGGATGCTTTCCGCGTCGGCGTGCCGGCGCTGGACCAGTTTCCCCTGGGCACCTGGTCGCGCCTGATCCAGCGACACACACGCCACGCGGATGTCGATGCGCTGGCCTATGGCGATCCGATGGGTTATCCACCGCTGCGCGAGGCCATTGCCGAATACCTCGCGGTGGCGCGCGCGGTGCGTGCCGATGCTTCGCAGGTCCTGATCACTTCCGGCATCCAGCACGGCCTGCAAATTTGCGCACACGCCCTGCTCGACCCCGGCAACGAGGCGTGGGTCGAGGAGCCGTGTTATTCCGGCACCTATCAGGCATTGGCCGCGGTCGGCGCCGTGCCGGCGCCGGTACGGATCGATCGGGATGGCCTGGACGTGGCCGACGGGATCCGCCGCGCACCCTCGGCGCGGCTGGCCTTCGTCACGCCTTCGCACCAGTTTCCGCTCGGCGCCACCCTGAGTGCGGCCCGGCGGATCGAACTGTTGCAATGGGCGGCACGCGCGGGAAGCTGGATCGTCGAGGACGATTACGACAGCGAATACCGGTTCGACAGCAAGCCGGTCGCGTCGCTGCAAGGACTGGATGCGGACGCGCGGGTGATCTACATGGGCACCTTCAGCAAGGTGATGTTCCCTGCCCTGAGGCTGGGCTACCTGGTGGTACCGAAAGACCTGCTGGCGGCTTTCTGCGCCTGCCGCGATGCACTGGATGGTTTCTCGCCCACGCTGCCGCAGCAGGCCCTCAACGACTTCATCCGCGAAGGGCATTTCGCGCGGCACATCCGCCGCATGCGCGGGCTGTACGCAGCGCGGCGTGCCGCGTTGCTCGCGGCGATCGCAAGGCATCTGCCGCACGTCCTGGAGCCAAGCGGTGCCGAGGCCGGCATGCAATTGTCGGCCCTGCTGCCGGACGGCACCGACGACATGGCCTTGTCGCAGCGGGCCGCGCAAGTCGGCGTGTCGGTACGGCCGCTCTCGCAATGCTATCGGCAGCCGGACGCACGCAGCGGGTTGATCTTCGGATACGGTTCGGTCGACGAGCGCGCGATCGACGCCGGCGTGCGCGACCTGAAGCGCATCGTCATGCATGCAGCACGCGGACGATTGCCCGGCGTCCGGTGAGCGCCGTCGCACTGCCCATTGCACGCTGACGGCGTGCTGAACGGTAAACCCGACGTGATCTGAATGAATACTGGTTAAAACATTGCGGTCGTCGAATTCGTCGATACTCTCGCGCCAAGGCCAACATTCGGCCGATCACGAAGGAGGTGTTTCGTGCAGACACGCAACCTTGCATTGCTAGCTGCGCTCGCAATTGCAGTGGGCGCAACCACGGCGTTCGCGCCGCCGGCATCCGCGCAGGTCAGTTTGAGCTTGAGCGTCGGTACGCCGCCGCCACCGCCGCGCTATGAAGTGGTGCCGGCGCCGCGCCCCGGTTACGTCTGGGCACCGGGCTATTGGAACTGGAATGGCGGCAGCTATGTATGGATCGGCGGCGTGTGGCATCCCGCGCGGCCGGGCTACGTCTATTACAGCCCGCGCTGGGTGCAGCACGACGGGAGATGGGACTATCGCCGCGCGTACTGGGGACGTGATCCGCATTGGCGCGGACACCACGACAACGGTCGCCATCGCGGATGGGATCGCCACGACCGCGGGCACGATCGCGGGCACAATCGCGGACATGGTGGCCATCACCACTGATTGACTGTTTGTCGAAACGCAAGCCCGGCGCATCAGCGCCGGGCTTTTTCGTGCGTGTCCGGAAAACGATCCGGAATTGCAGACGCGTCACGCGATCCCGAACGGCAGGTTCGGCGAAGACGTCACGCGTTCGCCGACCATTTCGCCGCGCAGGAAACGCAAGCCAGCATCGATGGTGGCGGCATCGTTGACGATGCGGCTGTGGCCGAGCCCGGACGTGCTGAGCAGCCGCGCGCCCGGCCAGTGGCGCGCGTAGCTTTCGCCTTCTTCCCACGGCACTTCGGCATCGGCGAGGTCGTGGATGATCAATGCCGGCACCGCCAATGACGGCGCGCGCACGTGCGCCGTCAGGTCGTGCACCGTGACGCCGGTCTGCACTTCGAGATGCCGCTGGATGCGCGGCACGATGCCGCCGACCAGGCCTACCTTGCGCGCGAAGCGGCTGGTCGCGGCATCGGGATCGGCGGCCGGCGCAATCAGCACCGCACGCTTGGCCTGCGCCCCGTCGGCCAGCGCCAGCATGGCGGCCGCGCCACCCATCGAATGGCCGACCATGGCTTCGAAGGGACCGAGGCGATTCGCGACGCCGCGCAGCGTCCGCGCAAAGCACGCCATCGTGCAGCGGCCCGCATCGCTGCGGCCGTGTCCCGGCTGGTCGAACGCAACCACGGCGTAACCGGCCGCGCGCAACGCGCGCACCCACGGCAGGAACCGCAACGCGTAGCTCGACCAGCCATGCGCGAGCAGCACCCGCGGCTGCGCTTGCGCATCGCCCCATCGGTAGACAGCCACGCGGCGTGCCCCGATTTCGATGTCGCTCCGCAACGCGCCGCCGTCATCGGCATCCCGCGCACGCAGCCGCCCCGAAGCGAACGGCGTGCACAGCAGTCGTGCGGCGCGCCGGGCGGTGGCGTCGGGCGCGAACTGGCCGCCGAACCGGTTGACGGTGCGCAGCATCGCAAGCGAAAACATATTTAGAACGTTCGTGCTATTTATGCGAATGGCGGTGGACATGTCGTGACTCGGGCTATGGGAGGTCAGGCCGCGTGATCGGCGATCAGTCGATCGAACGCGCGGGTGGCGCGCACGATGGCGTCGGTGCCCCCGAACAGGCGGGTATCGTGATGCAGCACCAGCACGATGCCGAACATTTCGAAGGCGAATTGCGCAGGATCGATATCGGCGCGCAGTTCGCCGGTCTCGATCGCCAGTTCCACTGCACGGGTCAGCGCGTCGCGCAAACGCCGCTGCCAGTGCACCACACGATCGCGGATCGCGCCCGGCCGGTCGTCGTATTCGATGACGGCCGCGATCATGGGGCATCCCGCGCCAAGCGTCCAATCCATCCAGCCGGCCAAGATCGCGCGCAGCCGCTTCACGCCGCGTGGCTGGTGGAACGCCTGCGCCAGCACCTGCTGCGAGAAATCCTCGGCGACGGCGTCCAGCACCGCCAATTGCAGATCTTCGCGCGAACCGAAATGCGCGAACACGCCACTCTTGGACATCGCCGTGGCCTGCGCGAGTCCACCGATCGAAAGACTTTCCAAGCCTTGCTTGCGCACCAGTTCGATGGCGCGCTCGACGATGGCACTGTGGGTGGCGACGCCCTTGGCGGTGGCGGCGGACAGGATCATGCGCCGCAAAATAGCATGACCGTTCTATTTGTTCAACCGTCGGTGTGGACGTGTTCCTGCCTCAATCCGTAACCGAACAGCCGCGCCGGAAGATGCCGGACACTGCGAAAACCCAGCAGGAAGCGCAGCGGCGCCGGCACACGCGGCGGTTCGCCGGACTGTTCCAGCACGCGCGAGATCAGCCGCTTCTGCATCGCGATCTGCACACGCTGGACGACTTTCACCGGCCATTCGCGGCGTTGCTGGATGCGTGCAAGCAGCGACTCGTCGATCGCACCGCCCTCGCGCACCGGCTTGGCCAGCGCGTTCGCCGCAGCCACGGCATCCTGGATCGCCATGTTGATGCCGACGCCGCCGATCGGCGACATCGCGTGCGCGGCATCGCCGATCAGGAGCAAGCCCGGCGCGTGCCACCGCTGCAGCCGGTCCACCTGCACTTCCAGCGTTTTCACGGTGTCCCAGGATTCGATCGCGTCGCGACGATCGGCGAGGAATGGCGCGAGCTGCGACACGGTTTCCCGCAATGCGTCGATCGAACGCGCGCGCAGCGCGGCGTCGCTGCCTTTCGGGACGACAAAAGCGAC
>Ga0207705_10001017_pt1 | contig 22738 bp, 25 predicted proteins | sample KBSC13metaG_FD_184314 | JGI IMG/M metagenome (GOLD analysis project Ga0207705, IMG submission 184314) | Corn rhizosphere microbial communities from Kellogg Biological Station, Michigan, USA - KBS C1-3 metaG (SPAdes) (version 2) | ecosystem: Host-associated > Plants > Roots > Rhizosphere > Soil ... | reverse complement strand
GGTGTCGGTGTGCCGCCCCACCGTGACCAGAAGATGAGTGATAGCAGCACACCGACACCGCCGACGGCGATCAGAATGAGCCCGGTGGTGTGCACGTTGAATCCGTGACCTTGCACGGTGACGGCGAAGCGCATGATCGCTCCCGCCGCGACCAGCAACAAACTGAGGGCGATGCCCATGGTGCGCTCCATCCCTGACTCCAACTCGCCGGTGCGAGCTTGGCCGAACCGCGGAAGGGATGTCAGGGACTGGAACAGCGATGCCGTTGTCACAGACGGTACGCCGCTGATGACCAAACCGGTAGAGGTAGGAGCGGCAGGATCGCGAGATGCACCCGTCGTGTCGCGAATCGGGGAGTTCTTCGATCACCAGGTTGCCGCGTTGCGCGACCGTCGAGGTGGGTGACTGCGAACAGCAATGCCGGAGTCTGTGCGGCGGAGCTATGGCGCTCGTTCGGCGTGGCTACCGGCCGCGACGTGGCGTAGGCATGGACACTGATTCCTTGTGGTCGCCCGCGGGTCGGCAGGGTCACGCCTGGCGGTGACCGCCGGTGTCAGGGTTGCGTTTTCCGCTGGGGCTGGCGTTGCGGTCGCGGTCGTGGTTGCGGCGCTCGGACCCTGGCCGACGGCGCCGCTGGTCGGTTGGGATGTCGCCAGCGTGGTTTTTCTCGTCTGGATGTGGCGATCGCTCGTCCCGGCAGACCCGAAAGAAACCTCGCGGCTAGCCGCACGGGAGAACTCCGCGCGTCCGATTGCGGACGTCGCGCTGCTGTTGGCGTCGGTCGCCAGTTTGGTCGGCGTGGCTGCGGTTCTCGTTGACAGCAAGTCCAAAGGAGGAGCGGTCAGCCCTGCCGCCGCGATCGGCATCGGGATCACGACGATCGTGCTGTCGTGGTTGGTGGTGCACACCGTGTACACGCTGCGGTACGCGAAGTTGTTCTACGTCGACGGGCAGGGCAGCGGCGTTGACTTCAATCAGAGCCAGCCTCCGCGCTATCTAGACTTCGCTTATCTGGCATTCACCATCGGCATGACGTTCCAGGTCTCCGACACGGACCTTCAGAACAGTGCTGTACGCGCCACCGCGCTTCGGCACATGTTCTTGGCGTATCTGTTCGGCGCGGTGATCATCGCGACCACGATTAACCTGGTCGCCGGGCTGGCGAAGTAGCCGCAGCACGGAGTTCTTGGCCGGGCCACACGAGCGACAGAGCCTGCCTGTGCGCCGGGGTACCCGGCCAGCGCGGGAAGCCCGCGCAATGTCATGCGCGAGGCTCCCTGGGGCGGCCATGTATTCGACGGCGATCGCTGAACCCCACGGCGCGATGGAGCGGAGAGTAAGGTTCGCAATGACTGCGAGCCGCGGACCGTCTAGTCCTCGCGCCCTTGGCCCGTTCCTTCTACTGACGGGCACTCTCGACGAAGCCCAGGATGTCCGACGCGTTTGCTCATCTTCCTCGGTCTCACGATGATGCTGGTGCTGGCGGCCGCGAGGGGTTTGCTTACCTGGGGCGCACTGCCGATGCTGCTACTGGCCGGGTCGATCCTGCTGCACCTGCAGCGGACCTCGCCGGACACGGAGCTGTTCACGCCGCCAGGCACGGACGTGTCCGAACGCGTCGCTGTCGCATCGCAACCAGGTCTGTGGCATGAAATGGCGGCAGCCCGCGACCGTCGGGACTTGGCCACGTCATGGATGAGGGGCGGGATCGGTGGGCCAGGTTGCTCGCCTCGTCGGGACCCGAGCGAGCCGCACAACCTTTGCGGATCTGTGAACTGTGCGTGCACACGCTTGCCGTAACCGGTGCCGGTATCGCGATGGTGACGGCTGCGGGTCATCGTGGTGTGGTGTGCGCGACGGACGGTGTTTCGTCGATGATCGAGGACCTTCAGCTGACGCTTGGCGAGGGTCCGTGCGTGGACGCCGCCGCCGGCGGAACGCCGGTGTTGGTGCCCGACCTTGCCGATGCCTCGGATGTCGCGACTGAACGTTGGCCCACGTTCATGGAGAGCGCCGCCAGCGCCGGGGTGAAGGCGGTGTTCGCGTTCCCTCTTCGGGTCGGGGCGATCAGCGTTGGCGTTATCGACCTGTATCGGGATACCCCGGGTGATCTGGGTGCCGCCGAGCTGCCTGCGGCTCTTATGGCCGCGGACGCGGCGGCACTTGCCCTGCTCTATCTCGATGTCGACGGCGAGGACGCCTTCGGTGACGATGTCGCCGCGCGGTCGTCGTATCAGATGCAGGTGCATCAGGCGACCGGCATGGTGATGGCGCAGGTCGGGGTGACGATCGATCAGGCATTTTTGCTGTTACGGGCGCGGGCCTTTGCCGATGGCCGGCCGCTTGCGGAGCTGGCTACCGACGTGGTGGCGAGGCGCGTACGCTTCTCTGTGGAGGACGAATGACCGATTTCGATCCCGGTGAGAATGCCGGGATGGGTGTCTCGTCCCGGGAGCAGGCGCTCGCGGACACGTTCGTCCGGCTGGCGGACACCATGGTCGACGACTACGACGTTGTGGATCTGTTGGATCAGTTAGTTCACGCCTGCGTCAACGTCCTGGGCGTGTCCGCGGCCGGGTTGCTGCTCGATGACCAGAAGGGCAACCTGGCCCTGGTCGCGTCGTCCAGTGACGAGACCCGCCTGCTCGAGTTGTTCCAGCTGCAGAACAACCAGGGCCCGTGCCTGGACTGTGTCCGCACCGGTTCCGCGGTGACCAGCGGTGATCTGGACGACGACCGTGAGCGCTGGCCGCTGTTCGTTCCCGCGGCGGCAATGGCGGGATTCCGCTCAGTGGCGGCGGTGCCGCTGCGGCTGCGGGATCAGATCATCGGCGGGCTCAACTTGTTCATGGACTCCGCGCGCGAGGTCCCGCCGGGTGACCGCCTGTTGGCACAAGCGCTGGCCGACGTCGCGACAATCGGCATCCTGCAGCAACGTTCGCTGCATCGCAGTCATGTCCTGTCCGAACAGCTGCAGAGCGCACTGACCAGCCGGATCGCGATCGAGCAGGCGAAGGGCGTGCTCGCCGAACGCGGCGACATGACGATGGACTGGGCCTTCGAGGTCCTGCGCCGCTACGCGCGCGATCACAATCTCAAGCTCACCGAGGTCGCGAACGCCGTGGTGACGGCCGGGCTCGAGGTCTTGTCGCGCTAGTCGCGGTTGCGGCCGATCGGCACCTGTTCATGGTGATGGTGATGTGCGACACTGAGAGGACTCAGCGCGCCTGATTCATCCGGCCCTTGTGCTTCTCGCCGCCTCGTGTACGGCAACCGCAAGGGCGGCGCACCGTGACTGCTTCGTTCGATTACAGCGGAAGTGGCGACGTCGGCCTGCGCAGCGCGACCGTCGAGTCGCACCCGGAGGACAGCCAGCGCGGCGTCCCGTGCGTGTACTGCCGCAGTGTTATCCCCGCGGCGAAGTTCGCCTTCTGGTCGGACGCCAAGCGGCTGCTCTCCGCTGACTGTCCAACGTGCGAGCGTCGTGTCACGCTCGCCACATCCACGTGGCGCAGATGGCTCCGCTCGCTGTCCGCATGACCGGCACAAGCAGTGGAAGACGAAGCCCCGCACATGACTGATTTCCGCACCGACAGCGGTCGCTCGCGGACGCCGCCTGTCTCGGCGTCGCTGAACGGGGCCAGTGCGCCCATTGATCGCGATGCCAACCAACAATCGCGCCGACGCCCGACACGCATCAGCAGTCTGCACGTCGGGCTGGTTACCGCAGCCATCGTCCTCGTCCTGCTGGTCGTCTTCCTTATCCAGAACGCGCACACTGTCGAGATCCACTTCCTCGGCGCGCACCTGCGGGTGTCGTTGGCCGTGGCGATGCTCGTCGCCGCAGTCGCGGGCGCGCTCATCATCGGCGCCGCCGGTACGGCGCGGATCGCGCAGCTGCGCCGCAGCAGACGCACCAGCGCCGCGGCTGCCGACCGCTCACCCGAGCCACGTCAAAGGACCTGAACATGTTCGGTTACAAGGTCATCCGCCAGTACGAACACGGCATCGTGCTGCGCTGGGGCAAGGTGCAGGACAAGATCCGCCAACCCGGCCTGACGTGGGTCAACCCGATCAGCTGCCGGCTGCACAAGGTCAACCTGCAGATCGTCGTGTCCGGCGTCACCCCTCAGGACGCCATCACCCGCGACAACGTCACCGTGATGGTCGACGCCGTCGTCTACTACCGGGTCGTCGACGCGATGAAAGCCGTGTTGAACGTGCAGAACTACCACCAGGCCGTCGCTCAGGTCGCGCAGACCTCGCTACGGTCCGTGATCGGCAAGAGCGACCTCGACGATCTGCTGTCCAACCGCGAGGCACTCAACGCCCAGCTCAAGACGGTGATCGACGAACCTACTGAAGGATGGGGCGTGCGCGTCGAGCGGGTCGAGATCAAGGACGTGTCCCTACCCGAAACCATGAAACGGTCCATGTCGCGTCAGGCCGAAGCCGAGCGTGAACGACGGGCACGTGTCATCGCCGCCGACGGCGAGTTCCAGGCGTCGAAGAAGCTCTCCGAGGCAGCCGCGGTCATGGCCGCGACCCCGAGCGCACTGCAGCTACGGCTGCTGCAGACGGTTGTCGAAGTGGCGTCGGAGAAGAACAGCACACTCGTGATGCCGTTCCCGGTGGAGCTGTTGCGCTTCTTCGACCGGGCCATGGCCCCGACGCTGCCTGACGCGGCCGTCACACTCGGCTCCAACGGCTCAGCGCGGCCCAACGGCGATGGCGCGCCGGCGGACATCGCCGTACCGTGACACGCCAACCTGCAGCACTGGCCTCGCCCGCCAACCTCAGCGACGGCAGAGCGATGCAGGGCCCCGTGATGACCCGGGAGACGGCCGCGGTCGTGCCGACGTGCGGGTGCGGTCACGCCGACCACGATCACGACCGCATCTCCGCGCGATACTGCGCTGCGACGGCAGCATCCGCCCTGCTCCGGGGCTGCATCTGCCCACCGACACCGCCGATCAGGTCGCCATGACGTTGACCATCGACCTGGACTCTGCCCGGCTCGACGATGACGGCGCGCCAGCTTGGGCGGGCCGCCGACCTGACGGCGGCGGTGTCCGTCTCGTCTGGGCCAGCGAGGAAACCGGTCCGGGGTTCGCCGCCAGATGGTGGCCGCGTAGCCGGGATGCGGTGAGGGAGCTCCGCAAGCTGATGCCGGTTGTCAGCGAACACCTCGGCGGGCCCGTGACTCGCGTATCGCTCAACATCGACGCATGGGGCCCCGATCACCCACGTCGTCGTCGACGCGAACATCGAGCCGGACATCGCCCGCGACGTAGTGGATGAGCAGCCGAAGGCGCGACCTTCCCTAGCCCACTGTCCGAGGACCCGGCCCTGCCCTGCGTAGTTCCTTGGCCGGCGACACGGCACCGGTCGCGATCGTCACCCACCGCACGCGTCGCATCCGCTACTTGAGGAAGAACGAGGAGCGCTCGGCGCTGCGGCTCGCGTGCAGCGTGCACGTGGCCACACGATCAGCGGCAGCAGGCGATAAGAACACCTGCGTTTCGCCGACGTGCAGGACACTGTCGCCCGGCGCCGCGTCTGGCGCCAGAGCCATCGACAAGCTGTCATGGTGTGCGTCGATGGTGATACGAAGACCGCTGCCAGCCGCCGCGTTGACCTCGCGGCCGAGTGTGCGGATGAGGCCCGCGGCCTCCTCGGTGACGGTGAGCATTTTACTTCTCTCCTAACGGTGACCGGACCAGCCGGAAGCGACCGGTTGCAGGGTCGAGCCCCGCCAGGTACCTGACGGGGCTCGACGTGCGTGGTTGCCGGCTCGTCCTAGCGGACGGCGGTGGCGAGTTCGCGGGCGTCGGCGTCAATGGCGAGGTCACCGATGTAGTTGTGTCGCAGGGTGAACTGGTCGTTGCTGTTGGCCTTGACCCACTCCGCGGCCTTGGCCGTGGCGGTGTCTGCCTGCTCACGGGTCTGCCAGGTGCTGACCGAGACAAACGAGTTCTTGTCGACCTCGGAAACACCGAGTGACTCGAAGCCGGGACTGGCCTGGAACAAGGGCAGCAAGCCTGCCTTGGCCTTGCTCACGACGTCGGCATAGTTGCCGGACTTGAGGTCGTACAGGGCGATGCGGATGTTGCGCATGACGTGCCTTCCATCTGGTGGAGGGCCACTCAACTGGGCGGCTGACTCCACCTACGAACCTACTCCGGCAGCAAAGAACTAGCAAATAATTTCATGAAAATATTTGCCAATGTGGCCTAACCTGCAGATGTGACCTGGGGATTTCTCACCAGCCATGCGCGAGCTCTGCTGTGTATCGCCGCGGACCCGGGCGTTCGGCTGCGTGAGATCGCCGCTGCGATCGATGTGACCGAACGCGCCGCTTTTGGTGTCATCAAGGACCTTGTCGACGCCGGCTACGTCGTCAAGGAACGTGACGGACGCCGCAACCGCTACCACATACGCACCGAAGCCGCCCTCCCCGAAACTCTCCTGCGCCAGCGCACCGTCGGCCACCTCCTCGCACTGCTCGACGACACCACCATCACCGCGCGCGCGAAAACCGCCACGTAACCGTGCCGGCCATGCGCCGGCGAAGTTCAGGAAATCTGGGGCAGCGTTCGGTCGTTCGACTGGCAGTCCCACGCGGTGCGAACGCTTGGCATAAGGGCGAACGCGCCCGCAAGCCAATCGCTCGGCGCAAAGACAGGCGCCGCGGCTGCAGACACGTGTCGTTCGTGCGAGAGTGGGTGCCTAGCGTGCGTGGATCTATCCGGACCATGTCGACTCTCGCCGCATATGAGCGCAGCGTGAGACACGGTGAGCATGAGCGGATCCCGGCACGAGAGCGGCAATCCAGCCGCCAGCGCGCCTCGCGACACCGCATCTTCTGCCCCTGGCCCGGCCGCGCAGCTAAGTTTCCGTTCCCAGCTCACGGCCGGCGAGGACGTCATCGATCCGCAGACCTGGGCGGGCTCGGTTGGTGTACAGATGGGAATCGCTCCGCATATTCGGCTCGGTCGGAGCCGGTGGTTCAACCTGCTGTGGCTGCTGCCCATAGGGTTCGCGGTATTGCTCGTTGCGGTCGCGGTCGCCAAGGGTCTGCGCGACACGTCGGCGGTGCAACGGTTCATCGCGCGGTACCCGGGTGCGGTCGAGACAGCCGGCGCGAAGGCACATCCGGGATTGCCGATCTGGGTCGGGGTCCAGCACTTCTTCAACCTGTTCCTGCTGGTGTTCATCATCCGGTCCGGCGTCCAGATCCTCAGCGACCTTCCAAGGCTGTACTGGACCCGGCACAGCACGCCGGGCAAGGACTGGTTCCGGATTCAGAAGCCGGTACCGGCTGACCCGCTGTGGACGGCAAAACAGGACTCGATCAGCCTCCCCGGCCAGATCGGCCTGCCAGGGATCAGACATTCGATCGGCCTAGCGCGCTGGTGGCATCTCGGCGTCGATGTCCTGTGGTTGTTGAACGGTCTGGTCTTTTACGTGCTGCTCTTCTCGACGTCGCAGTGGCGGCACATCGTCCCGACCTCCTGGGGGGTGTTCCCGAACGCGTTGTCGGTGCTGATCCAGTACCTGTCGCTGAATTGGCCGGCCGAAACCGGCTGGGTGGCTTATAACGGCCTGCAGTTGATCGCGTACTTCATCACCGTGTTCATCGCGGCTCCGCTCGCTGTTATCACCGGGCTCGGGATGTCGCCGGCGCTGTCCACCCGGTTCAGGCGAGTCAGCAAAGTGCTGAGCATCCAAACTGCGCGCTCACTGCACTTTCTGGTTCTCGCCTGGTTCCTGCTGTTCATCCTCATCCACGTCACGCTCGTGTTCACGACCGGTCTGCTGCGTAACCTGAACCACATCTACGCATCGCAGAACAGCGCGGGCTGGGTCGGGTTCGCGGTCTTTGCGGGGACGATGGTCGTGATTGTCGTTGGCTGGGTTGCCGCCACGCCGTTCACGTTGCGTTACCCGCGCGTCGTACAGCGGCTCGGGTTCGCTCTCGTCGGGCCGGCGCAACGGCTCTTCGAACACCTCGACTCAGCTCCGGGTGAGTACAGCGAGAAGGACATCTCCCCTTACTTCTGGCACAACGGGGTGTACCCGGACTCCGAGGAGTACCGGACGCTGCTGCACGGTGCCTTCGGGGACTACCGGCTGCGCATCAACGGTCTCGTCGAGCATGCGGTCGAGCTCAGCCTGACCGAGCTACGAGCGCTGCCGCATCACGAACAGATCACTCAGCACTTCTGCATCCAGGGCTGGTCCGGCGTTGCGAAATGGGGCGGGGTGTCAATGCGCACCCTGATGGATCTCGTCGTGCCGCGACCCGACGCGCAATGGGTCGTTTTCTACTCCCTCGGCGACGGCGCGGACGGGGGCGTCTACTACGACGCGCACCCCATCGAGCAGATGAGCTACCAACTCACCATGCTCGCCTACGACATGAATGGCGAGCCGTTGTCCTTCGGGCACGGCGCCCCGCTCCGACTCCGAAACGAGACCCAGCTCGGCTTCAAGCAGGTCAAGTGGGTCAAGGGCGTCGAGTTCGTCGCCCACTACTCCGAGCTCGGAGGCGGCTACGGCGGCTACAACCAGGACCACGAGTTCTTCGGATACCGCCAATCAATCTGAGCCCGGCCGCGTGGTCGCGGAATAGGGAGTGTGCATGGAGAAGTCGTCGCTAACCGCGCTGGCCCGTGAACTGCTCGAAGTTGCCCGCGGGTCGTCGAGCGGTCGCAGCTCCCGGACGGTCTACGGCGGGCATGAGCACGTTCTGCGGCAGACCGTGATCGCGCTCGCTGCCGGTCAGATGCTCCACGAACACGAGAACCCGGGCGAGGCCACCGTCCACGTCCTACACGGTCACGTCAAGCTCGCCAGCGACAGCGCCGCCTGGGAAGGCTCCCCCGGAGACCTTCTCACCGTCCCGGACGTCCGCCACACCCTCGAAGCCCTCCAAGACGCCGCCGTGCTGTTGACGGTGGGGAAAGCTGGTTGACGCCCCAGCACGACGAGCGGGCGCAACGTCAACCACCAGGGTCGCCTCGATCCCATGAGCTGGGTCGCGCACGAGATCGAATCCCGCCTAACGGCGCCGCCCGACCCGAGCGTCGGCGGTCATCTGACCGCAGCCTGAGCGATATCAACGGCTACCGAAACAGCATTGGCGGCCGGCAAAGTTAGCCTCGAACCGCGATGACATCGCAGTGTTTAGTGCGCATCCGCCTCCTGAAGGCGGTGCCTTCCCGCGTAGCTGGCACTATTCGACGGGCGCTGCTGCACCGCGGCTTCGGGCGGTGAGGACGTTTAGCCGCTGGTGCAGCTGTGCCAGGCCGCAGGCCAGCTCCTGCGCGGGTTCGCGGTTGGGCGGAGCGTCGAAGGCGCCGACTGCGGTTGCCGCCGCGGTGTCTACGGCGGGAACGAGCGCGACCGCTGGATAGGGGCGCGGAAACTCAGCGGCCATTTGCTTCTGCGGATCGGTTATGGGTTCGCCGCCTTCAGGCGTGACGCACGGGCGGCGAGGGGAGCAGTGGTCCGGACAGATCCAGGCGCGGCGCGCTGGGTGGCCAGTGTGGCACGGATCGAAGCGGTCCGGCTATCCGGTTAACCGGAGTGGAGCAGGTCTGGGTCGCGCCAGGGCCGTAGGGCAGACACCTGCTTGTCTTTCGCCGGGTGGCCGGCGACCCGCGGCAGGGCGGACGGCCGCGCAGCGGGAGGTGGTCTGCCGATGAGTTCCCGGTAGCGCATTGGTTCGCGCGTTACCGCGCGTTGGAGCATCCGGTAGAACACCAGTCCCTGACTGCGGGAGCGGCGATGGTTGAACCTCGACGCGAACTCCTCGAGGGAGACGCCGATCGCGGAGTCGCGCGCCGAGGCGTGATCCGGCTCGGCGAGCCACCGTTGGGCGAGCGAGCCGACCCGATGCACCCCCGGCAGAAGCGCGGCGGCCTGTCGCCGCGACACGGTGAGCCGTTCATGGTGGTAGCGGCCGGCGGTGGCGTCTCGGTGGGACTGTCGGCCGTCGGTGACCACGGTCGAGCCTTCCTCGACGTGATCGGTGAGAAACGCCCGCAGCGACTCGCTGGAACCGTCCGCCAGCACGCCTATCCGGCACCAGCCCAGACCGGTCGACCCCACCCGCTCGACCGCTATCCCGACAAGCGGGTGTCGGGGCTGGCCGCGCCCGCCTCGCCGAACGGGGGCGGTGCCGCGCATCAGGCTCTCCCCGATCTCCACGATGCCTGAGAGCCGGTCCAGATCCGGGTGCACTTGTACCGAACGCAGCCGGCGCAGCATGGCCCAGGCGGTCTGGTAGGAGCCGAAGTGCAAACGGTGCTGAAGGTTCAGTGCGGAGACCCCATCCGGGTCGTTCGCAACTAGCCAGAAACCGACGAACCATACGGACAACGGGATGCGGGTGCGGTCGAACATGGTGCCCGCGGTCACCGACGTGCGGGCGGCGCAGGCCGCGCACATGAACCGGCCGTCGGACAGCCGCCACCCGCCGCCATGCTGACAGCTGAGGCAGACGAAACCCTCTGGCCAGCGCAGCCACTCCAGATAGTCCAGGCAGCCGGCATCGGTGGAGAACCAGGCCGAGAACTCGCGGTCCGAAGCGGGGTAGAACAGCTCGACCCGGGGGCTGGCCACGATCGCAATCTACGCCGGTCAGATGGATAGCACTGGACCAGTCTTGATGGGCAATGAAGGGTTACCCTGAGCGGAGAAGTCGGCTCGAGTCCCTGGCCATCGTTACCACCGTTGCGTCTAGGGATCTGCATCGTGAGCGACATGATCACCAGGCCGGAAGTCGCGCCGCCCGAGCCGGGCGAGCGATCGGCGACAGCTGGGGTGAATCGTGTTCCCGTCGCTGCCGTGCGGGTCATCCCGACGGTAGATGTGGGCGTCGGTAGCAGGGACCGCGCGGGCACCGGGTTGTCAGCGGCCGCCGTCACCGACCTGCGGTGCGGTGGATGCGGCGCTGCCGTCGGGCTCGCGCAACGGGAACGGCATTACGGGCAGCTCGTTTGCGCGTTCCTCGACCAGCACCAATCATGCGGCGGCTCCGTGGAGTTCAGCGGCCGTCGGACGCCGGGCTAACCCCGGGGTGAATGCGCGAGAGGAGAGCTTCATGGGCGCGTTTCTCACTGATGTGCAGACCCTGCGGGAGCAAGCCCGTACGAATCTTGAGCAAGGCCCGGTCACCACCGCCTACGGTGCCGACCTCGACCGGGTGTTGGCCGTACTCAACGACGCGTTGGCGACCGAACTCGTCTGCATACTGCGCTACAAGCAGCATCACTACGCCGCTACCGGGCTGGCCGCGGAGCCGGTGGCGGCCGAGTTCCTCGCGCACGCCGCCGAGGAACAAGCGCACGCTGACCAGATCGCGGCGCGGATCACGCAACTGGGCGGCACACCCGACTTCGAGCCGGACACCCTGACAGGCCGGGCGCGGTCGCAGTATCGGACGTCGCAGGACCTGCTGGAGATGGTCAGCGAAGACCTCGTTGCCGAACGCGTAGCGATCCAGTTCTACAGCGAAGTCGTCGCCTGGCTCGCGGACGGCGACCCGACCACCCGCCGAATGCTCGAGACGATTCTCGCGAACGAGGAAGAGCATGCCGAAGAGATGCTGACCTTCCTGCAGAAGATGAGCTGACCCGATTCATGCTCGGTGCTCTCGCGAGATGCTCGGACGTCGAGCTGCGTCCGGCCCGGAAGGGCCGGAACGGACCGGCGGCGCGATGAATCGCGCGGTGAGGACAGGCCCTGCCGGCACCGTCGTCGGGCTTCCTGCTCAGGTGCGCGCGTGTCTGTTCGATCTCGACGGTGTGCTCACCCAGACAGCTACGGTGCATGCCGCCGCGTGGAAGGAGATGTTCGACGCCTACCTGCGGGCGCGTGCGCGCCAGCGTCACGAAGCTTTCGTTGCGTTCGACGCGGTCACCGATTACGACGCCTACGTGGACGGCAAGCCCCGCGCAGACGGCACCCGTTCGTTCCTCGCCGCTCGTGGCATCGAGTTGCCTGAAGGCACCCCGAATGATCCGGCCGGCGACGAGACGGTGGCGGGGCTTGGTAACCGAAAGAACGACATCATGCTGCGGCGCATCCGCGACGATGGTGTGCAGCCGTATCCCGGGTCGGTCCGTTACGTGCGGGCTGCCCGCGAGGCCGGGTTGCACAGGGCCGTGGTTTCCTCGAGCGCGAACTGCCGCGATGTGCTCGTCGCGGCCGGGATCAACGAGTTGTTCGAAGAACGCGTCGACGGTCTGACCGCGCGGCGCGACCACTTGGCGGGCAAGCCTGCGCCGGACACGTTCCTCGCCGCCGCTCGGGCCCTTGACGTTGCACCGGCGGACGCCGCGGTGTTCGAAGACGCCCTGGCCGGGGTGGCGGCCGGCCGTGCGGGCGGGTTCGGCTTCGTGGTCGGGGTGGACCGTGCCGGGCAGGCCGAGCAATTCAGTGCACATGGCGCCGACGTGGTGGTAGGGGACCTGGCCGACCTGCTGGCCGCACCGTGATCAACCATCCGGCGTTCACGATCGAACCGTGGTGCCTACGCGCCACGAGCCTCGATCGAAACGTCCTCGCCCAGACCGAGTCGATCTTCGCACTCGCCAACGGGCATATTGGCTGGCGTGGCAACCTCGACGAGGGCGAGCCGCACGGCCTGCCCGGCTCATACCTCAACGGCGTGTACGAGCTGCATCCGCTGCCCTACGCCGAGGCCGGCTACGGTTACCCGGAGTCCGGGCAGACGGTGATCAACGTCACCAACGGCAAGCTGATCCGTCTGCTCGTCGACGACGAGTCCTTCGACATCCGTTACGGGCAGCTCCGTGCGCACGAACGATGCTTGGACTTTCGCGCGGGCGTGCTGCACCGAACGGCGGACTGGGTCTCCCCGGCAGGTCGGGCGGTCCGGGTGACCTCGACCCGACTGGTGTCGCTGGTGCAGCGCTCGATCGCGGCCATCTGCTACGAGGTGGAACCACTCGACGGCCAGGTCCGGCTCGTCGTGCAGTCCGAACTCGTCGCGAACGAGGAACTGCCGGCCGCCGACGGCGATCCCCGCCTTGCGACCGTGCTCAAGTCGCCGCTGGTGGCCGAAGAGCATGCAGCGAAGGGTGCGCGCGCCGGTCTGGTGCACTCCACACGGGATAGCGGCCTGCGTGTCGCCGCGGTCATGGACCATGTGGTCGACGGGCCGGCCGATACCGAGGTGGCGGCGGAAAGCTTCCCGCACCTCGCGCGAGTGACCGTCACGGCCACGGTCGGGCCGGGGCAGCGGCTGCGGCTGGTCAAATACGTCGCGTACAGCTGGTCGGGAGCACGGTCACTGCCTGCGGTCCGCGATCAGGCGGACGCTGCGCTCGCAGGCGCCGCCCGGACCGGCTGGGATCAGCTTCTCGCCGAGCAGCGGGCGTATCTGGACGCGTTCTGGGACCGCGCGGACGTACAGGTCGACGGGGACGCCGAGATCCAGCAAGCGACCCGGTTCTCGATGTTCCACGTCCTGCAGGCCGGCGCCCGGGCGGAGGGCAGAGCGATCGCCGCGAAAGGGCTGACCGGCCCCGGCTACGACGGGCACTGCTTCTGGGACACCGAATCCTACGTCCTGCCGATGCTCACCTACCTCCTACCAGAGGCCGTCGCTCACGCGCTTCGGTGGCGTCATTCCACCTTGCCGATGGCGACGGAGCGTGCCAAGCGTCTCGGACTGCGCGGCGCCGCGTTCCCGTGGCGGACTATTCACGGCGAAGGCTGTTCCGGCTACTGGCCGGCAGGCACGGCCGCGTTCCACATCAACGCTGACATCGCGGACGCGGTCATCCGCTACCTGGGCGCCACCGACGACGCTGCCTTCGAACGCACGGTCGGTCTTGAGTTGCTGACCGAGACTGCGCGGATGTGGTCCTCGCTCGGCCACCACGACACCCAGAGCCGGTTTCGCATTGATGGGATCACTGGCCCTGACGAGTACAGCGCCGTCGCCGACAACAACGTCTACACCAACCTGATGGCGCAGCAGAACCTGCGCGGCGCCGCCGACGTCGCGAGCCGGCATCCAGACCGGGCACGTGCGCTCGGCATCGACGCGGAGGAGACGGCCCGTTGGCGCGACACGGCCGACGCGATGTACATCCCCTACGACGAGACGCTCGGCGTTCACCCGCAGGCAGAGGGCTTCACCGACCACCAAGTCTGGGACTTCGGCGCCACCACGGCGGAGCAGTACCCACTGCTGCTGCACTTCCCGTACTTCGACCTGTACCGCAAGCAGGTGGTCAAGCAGGCCGATCTTGTGCTGGCCATGCATCGGCGCGGGGATGCGTTCACCGACGAACAGAAGGCACGCAACTTCGACTATTACGAACGGCTCACCGTGCGGGATTCCTCGCTGTCGGCCTGCACTCAGGCGGTGATCGCTGCCGAGGTCGGCCATTTGGGGCTGGCGTACGACTATCTCGGCGAGGCGGCGCTGATGGATCTCGATGACATCGAACACAACACCCGCGACGGCCTGCATATCGCCGCCCTCGCCGGCAGCTGGATCGCTTTGGTCGTCGGCCTCGCCGGCATGCGCGATCGGGATCGCACGCTCAGCTTCACACCGCGACTCCCCGCGGAGCTGACCCGACTCGCGTTCAAGATTTCCGTGCGTCAGCGGTTGCTGGCTGTGGACGTGCTCGCCACCACGGTGACGTACGCGCTGCTCGAGGGTGACCCGATCTGCCTCCTCCACCATGGCGACCCGGTTACCGCGTCGGTCAATGAACCGGTCACTCTCCCGATCCCCACAGCGGCCGCGGTGTCGCCGACGCCCACCCAGCCGCTGGGTCGTGAGCCGACCCGGCGGATCTCGACGCAGGCCATCGGCATCCCCTCGCCGGGTGACGGTGCCGCGGTCGGCGACCGAGCGTCGACCGACCGGGCGATGGACGCCGTCACCAGGAGTAGATCCGCGACATGATCTCGTGCCGCACCGCCTCTTCCGGCCCCGGATGGGTGATCACTACCGGCACGTGGCTGGGATCTCGCCCTTCGACCAATGTGAAGCCGTCGGCGGTCTGCGTGCGGACGTGGCCGCCGGCCTCTCGAAGGAAACGCTCACATCGGCGGAGTTCCTCCGCGCTGTGTGCCGTCCAGATGACGTACTGAACGCCGATTCCTCCGAGCGCATGCTGGGCATTCGGTCCGACCGAGCGTAGGTACAGCTGGAACCCATCAGGGGTGGCCAGCAGCGCGGCGGCATTGCCGCGAACCGTGACGTTCATGTTCAACAGTGCGCAGTAGAAAGGCAACGAGGACTCCAGGTCACCGACGAACATCACCGCCGATGCCAGCCGCGCCCCCTGTGTCGGCGCCGCCGAGGCGCCTTGTTCGTCTGCATGCGCTTCCCGGGCGTCGGAGCCGTCCGTCGTGCCGAGGGGTGACCGACTCATGCGGATCGCTCCATCTGCGGGTTGTAGCTGCCGTTGACGGCGGCTGCGTTGGCGCGGGCCCGGTGGATGAAGGCCGCTTGGCCGTCGGCCGCTCGCGCCGGCTTACCCGCCCAGGTGGCGAGTGCCGTGTCCTGCAGGGCCCGACCGTAGGAGAAGCTCAACGGCCACGGCGCGGAGTCCAGCTGCACGATCGCGTTGAGGTTCGCAGTTGCGCGCATCTCCTCCTGGCCGCCCGAGAGAAACACGATCCCGGCGACGGCCGGGGGAACGGCATTGCGGAGACAGCGCAAGGTGGCCGCGGCGACCTCGGCGGCTGCCGTGCTCCGGCTGTTCTCGCTGCCCGCCAAAACCATGCTCGATTTGAGCAGCATCGCCTCCAGAGCGACGTGCTGCTCAGCCAGTGCGGCGAACACGGCCGTGAGGGCGGTGAGAGTGACCTCGTAGCTACGGTCGAGGTTGTGGTCGCCGTTCATTAACACCTCGGGCTCGACAATAGGAACGAGCCCGGCTTCCTGGCACAACGCGGCGTAACGCGCCAAGGCATGTGCGTTCGCGGACAGTGCGGCGGTGGTCGGCATGCCCGGACCGATAGTGATGACAGCCCGCCATTTGGCGAACCGAGCACCAAGATCCCGGTAACCGGCAAGACGGTCGCGCAACCCGTCAAGCCCCTCGGTGACGGTCTCACCCGGTGATCCTGCTAACGCCTTGGCGCCGGTGTCGACCTTGATACCGGGGATCACGCCCTGGTCGGTCAACAGGTCACGGAGCGGCGCACCGTCCGCGCTGTTCTGCTTGATCGGTTCGTCGAAGAGGATGGCCCCACTGATGTAGTTGGCTATTCCCGGTGCGGTGAACAGCATCTCCCGGTACGCCCGACGGTTCTCCTCGGTGGACTCAACGCCCACCTTGGTGAAGCGTCGTTCGATGGTGCCGAAGCTCTCATCCGCCGCCAGAATGCCCCGGCCGGGACCCACCAGCGTCCGCGCCGTTTCGGTCATTGCCGCAACGTCCATCCCCGTCACTCCTGTCGAAAGGTTGCTTCGCCGAGACGCCACCGCTCCTAGCCACTTGCTGGATTGCCGCCGTGCTCGTCGGACGTGTTCGGTGGTGAGGCAGGCTGGCTGGTTTCATCACGAGTTGGTAGGCCTTGCGGCAGCGAGTTCTGCCAGGGCCATAGCCCGGCGGTGCGCATGCACTCCTCGGCCTCCGCGAGCAGCCTGGGCGATGCCTCGGCGACGTGCGCGCGTATCCACGCCTCCCATTGCTCGCTGGTGGCGCCAGTCTCGGCCGCGTTCATTGCTAGGTGTGCCAGGTGCTTCACGTGCGGGCCGCAGGACGCCTCCTCCAACCATTCCGGCAGTGGCTCGTCGATGACCCGGTCGTGGGCGGCCTGCAGTCGGTCACTCAGGCTGGTTGGGTCGGTCACGACTCGACCGGTCGGTTCACGGCGGGCCGCCCGCCGCTTTTTCGGCGTCGAGTGCCGCTTGATTTCGGGGTTGGCTTTGCTCATGCAGCAGGGGCAGGCTTCGTACCACTCCCGCAGCCCCTCGTCGATCTCCACGGTCTGCGTCGCGGGTTCCGTCGCATGCTCGGGCGAGCTCATGACGCGTTCTCCTTGTTGGTTGGCTGTGCTGGTCTGGTTGCTGCGGGTTGCGCGTGTGCGGACAGGTCGCCTAGTGCCACGTCAGGATCGGCGAGCTGCTGCCGATCGACGCGTCGACGGCCGGCGACCAGTCTGCGGATGTGGGGGGAGACGCCCCACACTCCGGCGTTCATCCCGGCGGCGACCCGACCGTCGCAGAGGTAGAACGCGATGAACCGTCGGCTGGCCGGGTCGCCGCGGATGACGATGTCGTCCCAGGTCGGGGCGTGCCCGGTGTATTCGATCTCGAAGTCGTATTGCTTCGAGCCGAAGTAGGGGATCCAGTCGTAGGCGATCTTCTTGCCGAGCATGTTGGCTGCGGCGACCGGGCCTTGGGTGAGCGCTGCCCACCAGTGCTCGAGTCGCAGGACGCGGTGAAGTGTCGGATGGTAGCTGTTGGCGACGTCACCGGCGGCGAACACATGCGGAGCGCTGGTCTGCAAGAACTGGTCGACCACGATCCCGTTGTCGGTGGTGATCCCGGCGGCCTCGGCCAACCCGATTGCGGGCGTCACCCCGACGCCGACCACGGCCAGGTTGCAGCTCACCCGGGTGCCGTCGCTGAGCTGCGCACCGGTAATCGCGCCGGCGCCGGTGAAGGCCGCGACCGCGACCTCGGAGCGGACTTCGACACCGTGTTCGGCGTGCAGGTCGCGATAGACCTGACCGATCGCGGTGCCGACGGTGCGCTGATAAGGGACCGCGCCGCGATCGACCATCACGACGTCGACGCCGTTGAGGCGTAACGACGCGGTGACCTCACCGCCCAGCCAGCCGGCTCCGACGACCAGCGCCCGGCTGCCCGGACGCGCCGCCCGGCGGATCGCGTCGGCGTCCGCAACGGTGCGCAGGGAGAAGACGTTGGCGAGGTCGGCCCCGGGGACGTCGAGCCGGCGTGGCGTCGCGCCGGTCGCGAGCAGCAACCGGTCGTAGGGCAACCGGCCGCCCGGCTCCAGCACCACCTCTCGGGCCCGTGGGTCGATCGTGGTGACCGTGGTCGCGGTCCGCAGCTCGATGCCGTGCTCGGCGTAGTAGCCGGCGTCGTGGACGGCGGTGTCGTCCGCCGAGTCCCGTCCCTGCAGGTATCCCTTGGACAGCGGCGGCCGCTCGTACGGCCGGGTGGGTTCGGCGCCGACCAGCACGACGCGTCCGTCGAACCGCCAGGCACGCAGTGATTCGGCGGCCTTCGCGCCGGCCAGCCCGCCGCCGACGATCACGATCGTGTCGGTGGCCGGCATGTTGTTTCCCTCTGCGTCGGGTGCGGTGTCACGCGGCGTGCGGTGTGGTGTGCGGACCTGTTATCGACTTGGCTGCCGGTGGTGGCGGTGCACCCGCGGCGTCGATGACCGCGGTGAGGTCGACGCCGATGCGGGGGTCGTGCAGGGTGGCCGCGACCAGGTCGTCGGGTTCGAACTGGAGGCCGGCGGTGTGCGGGCCGGTGGCGGCGCGGCTGCCGACACGGACGGTGGTGGGGATCTGCACTCCGAGGTCGTCCATCGTGGTACGGCGCAGCCACACCTCGATGTCGGTCAGCCGGAGGAGCTCGGTGCTCCATGGCCGGGTCGCTTCAACCGGCGCGCGACTGACGTGCCTGCGCGGTCGGGGCGCGGGCAGCGTGACCTCGATGACGTGCAACGCGCGGACGACGGCTGCGGTCGCGTCGCGGAGGACGAGTGTGAGTTGCTGCGCGGCGGCGCGTTCTTCTGCCGGCCGGTGCATCCGCTCGACGATCGCCCGCATCGCTCCCGCCGTGTCGTCGACCTTGACCCGGTGCGCGGTGTAGTCCTGGTCGAGCGCGCTGAGCACGCCGTCGATGTCGTCATGTTCGTGGCGCTTCATGTCTTGTCCCTTTGCCGGTGCTGGACGAATCGCTCATTGCCACGTCGGTGTCAGCCGGCGGTTCGGTCACCTGGACCGTTCGTGAGCGCCGCCTTACGGCGAAGCCGTCGGTGGACGTCGTTCGCCCTCGGTCAGCCACCAGTGGCGTGCCTGCACGGCGGCCTGCCGTTCGTCCCCGGGGACGTGCGTCAACTGGTGCGTTCCGAGTCGGACTTTGAGCCGGTCGGCGTCGCTGGACCACAGGGTCAGTTCGGTCGCCCAGTCCCAGTCGACAGCGAGGCCGGTCTGTGCGAACACGATCGCCACTTCTACCGCTCTCCGTGATGACTCCAGGTCGACGCGGTCGGCCCTTGCGGCTGCTGATCCGAGGGTCGCGGAAGGGAGCGGTGCCCGAGCAGTGGATCCCGCCGACCGTTGTCATCGAGGTCAACAGGGGGCAGGTCGCCGACCTCGTCCTTCGTCAGCTTGACCCAGACCCCATGACCGACATCGGTCACACTGCTGATCGGAATGGCGACCGTCCGCTTGCCCCACAGGTGACCCTCGTCGAGCAGGACGTGCGTCACGTGATGGTCGCGCGGATCGATGACGAGTCCGCGTACGTGCCCGATAGGGCCGTCGGTGGCGTGGACATGCTGGCCGCGGCGCACCTGGACTTCCCCTTGCGGTACCCGGTCATGGATGCTGACTTCCGGGTCGGAACCCAGGCCGGTGCCGCCCTTTGCCCAGCGCTTCGACTGGAGCCGGTAATAGGGCTGGGAGAGCATCTGGTCGCCTCCATAGCCCCAGATCCCGTTTGCTACGGGCAGGAACTTCGTCTCTTCCGCGTCCTCGAGCGCGCCGAACTCGGCGGTGGAGCACCGCAGCTGGATCTGTTCGGCTGCTGAGTCAACGAGATTGATCGGGACCAGACGACCCGTTGCGCGCTGGTGCTTTGCTTCGACCACGAGGTGGGTGAGTGCGCGCGCGACGGGGTCGACGACGACCCGCTTCAGTTCACCGCAGTCACCGTCGCTGCACGAGACCTTGCTGCCAATGGTGAATGTCGTCGAATCGTTCATCGTCGTGCCGTGCATGACGTCCTCGTTCCCGCTGAGATCCGCAGCGGCGAGGCAAGTGCACGAGGTCTGGACAGATCCAGGCGCGCTAAGACCTGGATCGTCTCACGATCCACGTTGCTACACAAGGGAATCGACCGGTAATCGGCGTTGCCCGTGATGTCTCTTCACTGAACGGTTGAGAGCCCAGAGCAGTAAGCCGATCCCGGTGGCCGCGACAGCGGCAGCAACGGCTGTTCTGGCACGACGAGATGGGGACGGCGCATGCCGAGTCCGTCCGGAATCAGGCTGTGCCGGCGCACGACTGGTGACCGGATGTCCGGTGGCGACGGCTACCTTCGGTGTGACAGAGACCGGCTCCGGGCGTCGGATCGGGGACGGTTCGGGTCGGTCGACGGCGTCGACGGGCTCACGGTCTTTACGGCGTCCAATGTGCAGGCCGAGAAACACTGGGTCGTACTTGAGGTCGACGACCCGCTCTTTCATCGCGATGATCGCGTTGTCGGTGATGTGGATGCCGGCGGCGCAGACTTCGGTGCAGCACTTGGTGACGTTGCAGTACCCCAGACCCTGGCTGTCCTGGAGCATGCGCCGGCGGTCGAGGATGTCGAGCGGGTGCATGTCGAGCTCGGCGTAACGAATAAAGAAGCGAGGCCCGGCGTAGACCACCTTCTTATCCTCGTGGTCGCGGATGACGTGACAGACGTCTTGGCATAGGAAGCACTCGATGCATTTGCGGAACTCCTGGCTGCGCTCCACATCCGTCTGTTGCATCCGGAACGTGCCGCCGGCGTTGTCGTGCGCCGGCGCGAAAGCAGGCACTTCCCGCGCCTTCTCGTAGTTGTACGTCACGTCGGTCACCAGGTCGCGGATGACTGGGAACGTGCGCATCGGGCTGACGACGATGAGCTGCGCGGGATCGAACGATGACAGCCGGGTCATGCACATCAGCTGTGGGCAGCCGTTGACCTCCGCGCTGCACGAGCCGCACTTGCCGGCTTTGCAGTTCCACCGCACCGCGAGGTCGGGGACCTGCTCGGCTTGCAGCCGCAGGATCGCGTCGAGAACGACCTCACCCTCCTCGACGGCCACGGTGAACTCGACGAAGGCGCCGTGAGTGGAATCCCCGCGCCACACCTGGAGGCGAAGGTCACGACCCATCGGCCCGTCCATGCTCGTGGTGCGCGGAGCGCGGCTGAGGACTGCGCTCGCCGTCCGTCGGTGATGACCGGCTCGGCCGTTCGCTCTGACGGACCAGGATTGCTCCGGCGCCGCGCGAGGTGAAATAGCTCCAGCCCCAGTCGAGGAGGACCTTGATCCGGTTGCGGAAACCGATGAGGTAGACGATGTGCACGATCACCCAGAGCAGCCACGCCGGTAACCCACCGAACCGCAGTGGGTAGCCATGACTGGAGTCGGTACCGGGGCGCAGTGGCAGCTCGGCGACCGCGTCGCCACGGCCGAGGACGGCCATCATCCCTTTGTCGCGGTACCGAAACGCTGCGAGCGACCGCCCGCCGACGGCCCGCGCGACCTGCTTACCGGCATGTCGCCCGGTCTGGATCGCGACCGGCGCGAGCATCGGCAGCGATCCGCCGGACTGCGACGTGCCTGCGCCCGCGAGATCCCCGGCGACGAACACGTTCGGGTGGCCTGCCGCCTGCAGTGAGGAGTTGACGACCACCCGGTCCTGCCGGCCCAGGTCAAGGCCGAGCGCGCGGCCGACCTGGTTCGCCCGCACGCCGGCCGCCCAGATCGCGGTGCCGGCTTGGATCCGTTCGTCACCGTCGAGCGTGATGCCGTTGGCGTCTGCGGACTGCACGGTTCGGTTGAGCCGCACATCGACGCCGCGGCGTCGCAGGTCGCGGAGCGCCCGTGCGGAGGAGCGCTGGCTGAAAGCGGCGAGAAGGCGTGGTCCGGCCTCGACGAGGACTACCTGCAGCGTGGCGACCGGTCCGACGACGTCCTGCGCCATCGAGGTGAGTGCGGCTGCGGTCTCGACACCGGTTGGGCCTCCGCCCACTACGACGACGGTGGTCCGCGCTGCGCCGGTCGGATCGGTTTGCGCCACGCGTTCGAAGGTTTCGAGCAGGTGCGTGCGCAGTTGCACCGCGTCGGGAAGAGTGTACAGCGGCCACCCGTGGTCGGCCATCCCGTCGATGCCGAAGAAGTTTGTCTCGGCCCCTGCGGCAAGGATCAGGTAGTCGAAGCTCAGCGATGAGCCGTCCTGCAGACGCAGTTGCTGCGTGGCGTTGTCCAGGCAGGCGACTGTCGCGACACGTACCGTCAGGTTCCGCTGCCGTCGAAACACGGAGCGAAGGGCGGCGCCGACTTCTTCAGCGGGCAGGTACCCGGTGCTGACCTGGTACAGCAGCGGCTGGAACGTGTGGTAGTTGTGCTTGTCCACCAGCGTGACCTCGACGTCAGCATGCCGCAATGCGTGCGCCGCGTTCATCCCGGCGAAACCGCCCCCGACGACGACGACATGTGGTCGGCGACGAGCGCTCACCGTAGCCCCCGCGGGTCGCCCGATGCGGCGTTATCCTGGCCCGCAGGCCGAGTCGCGTGCCCGGTGACCAGTCGAGGGCTTCGGTGATCAGCGACGGGACCACGATGATGAGCGAAGGCGGAGCGCAGCGTTCGGATGACCGCCGCGTGGTTGTCGCCATCGCGACGCCGATCGAACCGGAATTGGTCAGCGACATCAAAGCCGTCGATGATCGGCTCGAGGTCCGCTTCGAGCCGGATCTGCTTCCGCCGCCACG
>Ga0207705_10001012_pt1 | contig 22856 bp, 14 predicted proteins | sample KBSC13metaG_FD_184314 | JGI IMG/M metagenome (GOLD analysis project Ga0207705, IMG submission 184314) | Corn rhizosphere microbial communities from Kellogg Biological Station, Michigan, USA - KBS C1-3 metaG (SPAdes) (version 2) | ecosystem: Host-associated > Plants > Roots > Rhizosphere > Soil ... | reverse complement strand
ATGCCAGCGCGTTCCGCTGCCTTGGGATCCTTCCACCCGAAATCCTGATCGACAAGCTTGGTGAAGGCTCTGGACACAGTCACCATCTTGCCCTTCCGCCTGACGGCGACGTCCCTCCATTCAAGCATCTTGATGGCGTCTTCCTTGGGCGTGCGTTGATAAAGCGCCCACAGATAGCGATCGATGCAGATGTCCACCACCAGGCATTCATCGGCAATCTCGATGGACTTCGTGGCTCGGTCGGTATCGACTGGTTCGACATCCGACGGATTCACGCTTGCGGCTTGCGCAGGCGCCGGTTCGGTCGGCGGCGCATCAGATTTCAAGTGGGTTTGCAGATGGTTTTGATTTAGGTCGTCCCTGGACATTGAGCTCGGCTGCGGCGTAGTGGCAAGCTCCTGGGTGGTGGAGGAAGAAGGAGCGCTGATGTCCGTGAGCGGCGCCGCGCCGGTGGTCTGGATTCCTTGCCCCGTCGCGAGCAGGCCGACGATCCAGGTCGCGAAAACGACGGATCGCAACCCGAGCGTTGGCACAGTTGCAAGTTGCCGCGGGTTCATCATTCCAGCCTCATCGGAACCGGATTGCGCAGCCAAGCATGGACGCGATGATTGTTCTGACAAGGAAATGATCGCGCAATGGTGTAACCGGGCAGGCGTGTCCTTTTCCCCGAAGTGTTGCCTGTGCGCAACGGCGGATGGCAGGCCTGCGAACGCTCGCTGTCCGTTTTGTGCCAATTTCAGCTGCGAGCATGCCTGTTCCTCACGAGTCGGATATGTGAGGTTGGTCACGGCAGCGGACACGCGCTGCAACAGGAAATGGAATGTCGAATCGATTGACGTCGGCGAAATCCACTCTGGCGATGCGTCATTGGGGGCCTTCAGCCCTTGTGATGCTCGCGGTGATGACCGCGCTGATGGCGCCGACCATCGATGCCGCAGCGAAACAGGCCCGCCGCGCGCAACCCACCGAGACGGCAGCGGCGCGCGAGGCCGGCGAGCCGATCATGGCTATCGTGTCGATCAAGAGCCAACAGGTCACGTTCTATGATGCCGAGGGCTGGATCCTGCGCGCGCCGGTCTCGACCGGGGTCAAGGAGCGCGAGACGCCAGCCGGCGTCTTCGCCATCATCGAGAAGGACAAGGACCACCACTCGACCATGTATGACGATGCCTGGATGCCGAACATGCAGCGCATCACTTGGAACGGCCTCGCGTTGCATGGCGGGCCGTTGCCCGGCCATGCGGCCTCACACGGCTGCGTGCGAATGCCTTACGGCTTTGCGGAGAAGCTGTTCGACAAGACCCGGATCGGGATGCGCGTGATCATCTCGCCGGACGATGCGGCCCCGGTCGACTTTTCTCACCCGAAGCTATCCCTCTTCGTGCCGAGCGCGGAGGTCATCGCAGCTGCTCCGGCAAAGGGCGAGAAACTCTCACGCGAGGCCGCGGACGCTGCTGCGACGGCCGACGAGGCCAAGAGGGATGCTGCGACAGCGGCGCGCGAGACGGCATCTCTCGCAGCGTCTCTGCGCAAACTGGAGCGGCTCAAGGCCCGGGCCGACGCCGAGCTTGTATCCGCCACCAAGGCGGTGGCCGCCGCCAAGTCCGACCAAGCCAGGGCGCGAGCTGAGGACCGTAAGCAAAAAGCCGTTGCCAAGGCAGCGGAACTGGGGACCCAGTTCGACACCGCCCAAGCGGACGCGTCATCAAAGCTCGACGCAGCCAACGCCGCAAAAGAAACGGCCAAGAGGGCTCGAACAAAAAAGGCCGACACCGCCAGGGCGGCGCTCGACGCGAAGCTCGCGCTCGAGCCGGTCTCGATCTACATCAGCCGTGCAACGCGAACGCTTTACGTTCGGCGCAACACGCATAAGCCGGCGCCGAACGGTGGTGGCGAGGTGTTCGATGCGACCATCGAGGTCCCGGTCACGATCCGCGATCCCGGCAAACCACTCGGCACGCATGTGTTCACGGCGGTGGCGCGCAACGACGCGGGCCTGCGCTGGACCGCCGTCACGATCGAGAATTGGGATGATGACGCAAAAAGCGCGCTCGACCGTATCACCATACCGAAGGAAGTTCTCGATCGCATCGCGCCGACTACATTGCCGCGATCCTCGATCGTCGTCTCCGACGAGCCGCTTAGCGAGGAGACTAACTATCGCACCGAGTTTGTTGCGGTGCTGAGCGACCAACCCCAGGGCGGCTTCATCACGCGCAAGCCGAGCGAGGTTCTCATGGCAGACGACAACGGCTGGGGCGACGGTAACCGACAAGACGACGACGGCTTCGGCTTCTTTTTCCAACGCAATCTGAACCCCCAACCGAACAGTACGCGCCGGGGCGGCGGCCAGTTCGTTCCTCCGGTGCAACGAGGTTGGTGGTAAGACGCTCTGCGCCACGCGTTAGCCCATTGGCGCACCGTGCGTCCCGGCGGCGGGCGCTATCTGAGACCGATGATCTGGCCCACCGCGGTAATGAACGCGCACTCGCTGCGCGCGCCACACAACGGCTGCGGGAGCTGATTGCCGCCGGCGCCGAGCTGACCTCTTATCCAGCGCCGGTCGCGCCGGTACTAAGGGCGCAATGACACAAGAGTTCCCAGTTTCATCCTCTGTGGACGACCGACCTTCCAAGGACTGCTCGCCCGCCTCGGTGTCCCGAAGCGGGGTTTTCTTTTTGCTGCATCTAGCTCAACCCCTTGGGGCTGAGCCAAGAAGCCGCTAGTACGATTGGTCATGGGATCGTTTATCTCGAACCGCCGGCTACGACTGTTTCGAATCGCGTCAACGCGGTGGCAGCGCCGAGTGCTTTTTCTTGCGGGCGGCGTCGGCGTCGGCGCGGCGGCGATAGTGCTCGCCATTCTGGCGGATCGGGCCCAGTTCGCATTCGCGAAGCTCTTGGCGCAATCCAGCTACATCTCCCTTCTGGTCACCCCGCTCGGTTTTATGGTCGCGGTGTTTGTCACCAACCGCTATTTTCCCAATTCACAGGGTAGCGGCATCCCCCAGGCGATCGCGGCGCGAAAACTCACCGATCAGACGGCGCGTAGTCGATTGGTGTCGATCCGCATCGCCATCGGCAAGATTATCCTCACTCTGTTCGGCCTGCTGTGCGGCGCATCTGTGGGACGTGAAGGCCCGACAGTCCAGATCGGCGCGTCCCTCATGTTTGCCCTTGGCCGCTTTTCGCCGCGCCGGCAACCCGGGCTGATCCTGGCGGGAGCCTCGGCCGGCGTTGCCGCCGCCTTCAATACGCCCTTGGCCGGGATCGTGTTCGGTATTGAGGAGATGAGCCGGTCGTTCGAGACACGTGCCAGCAGTCTGATCATCGCGGCTGTTATCGCCGCCGGCCTTACCTCACTCGCGGTGATGGGAAACTATACATACTTCGGCACTAGTGCGACGGCGCTTCGCAATGGCGCGGACTGGCTGACGATCCCGGCTTGCGGGATCGTCGGTGGCTTGATGGGCGGACTATTCAGCCGCATTGTCGTTATGCTTTCAGTTGGGTTCGTTCATCCGGTCGGGCGTGCAATCAAGTCGCACCCCTTCTTGTTCGCGCTGACATGCGGCGTTGCCGTGGCGCTGTGTGGAATTGCATCGGGCGATACGATCTACGGCACCGGCTATGCACAGGTGAAAACGGCGCTCGAAAATGGTACGCCGCTTCCTGTCAGTTTTGGGATTCTGAAATTTCTGGCGACCACGTTCGCCGCCATCAGTGGCATTCCGGGTGGCATCTTCTCGCCGTCGTTGGCGATCGGTGCGGGGCTCGGAAGCAACATCGCCGCATTTTTTCACGGCGCGCCGCTGGAGGCTGTCATACTGCTCGGTATGGTCGCGTACTTCGCTGGCGTGGTGCAGGCTCCTATCACCGCCTTCGTCATCGTCACTGAGATGACCGACAATCACGCAATGGTCGTTCCACTGATGGCGGCGTCGATGATCGCCTATGCCACATCGCGCCTGGTTTGCAAGGAAGGCGTCTACCACGCTCTTGCCAAGGGCTTCACTGCGAGCGCGTCGCGCTCCTGAATCCCAATTTTAAAGCCACGGAGTTGAGCTTGACTCCGACTTCATCTGGCCGATCAAGATCACAAATTCGTCAAACCCCTCAAAAACCGTTTTACCTCGCATTTCGCGCGTGTTCTTACCATTTTCATTAGTGGACGGCCGAGCGGCATCGCTCTACACCGACGTAGGGGGAAGTCGGGGGACTCCGTAGGATGAGATGACGTCGCGTTATCGGAAACACCTAAATGTTCTTCTGCCCATCTTCGTCGTGATCATCATCATGCTCGGGTTGGTTTCCTATTCGCCCGAACTCTATCGCGTATTTTGCGGCGCTACGGGATACGGAGGCACCACACAGCGTGCCTATACCGACCCGGCAACGAGGTCGGCCAGAACCGTCAACGTCGCCTTCGATAGTAATGTCGCGCCGGATTTGCCGTGGCGGTTCGAACCCGAGCAACGTTCGGTGACCGTGCATCTCGGCGAACAGAGAATGGTTTTTTTTACCGCCGAGAATCTTAGCAACGAATCGATCGTTGCGCATGCAACGTACAATGTCACGCCGGGCACCAGCGGCCTCTACTTCAATAAAATCCAGTGCTTCTGCTTTAACGAGGAGCGTCTCGACCCGCATCAGAAGATCGAGATGCCGGTGGTATTTTTCGTTGATCCCGCCTTCGTGAACGATCCGGATAACCGCCACGTCGATACGATCACGCTGAGTTATACGTTGCTGCGTTCGGTCAAGCCGTCAGAAAGCAAGAATCTGGCACGTTTTCTCCCCAACGCGGCACCGGACCCGGTGCATGGCAAGCAATTGTTCGCTGAACGATGTAACGCATGCCATGCGCTCGATACCAACAAGGCGGGCCCTGAACTTGGTGGTGTGGTTGGGCGAAAAGCCGGCACAGCCACCGGATATCATTATTCGCCGGCCCTGATGAATGCCGGTGTTGTCTGGTCCAAGGAAAATCTCGATCATTGGCTAACTGATCCCAAGAAGTTCGTGCCGGGTGTTCGAATGCCGGTGCGCGTACTCGACGCGCCGTCGCGACACGACATCATCGCCTATCTGGAAGAGGTAACCGCGAAGCGCAAAGAACGGGCGGCCTCGGGTGTGCCAGCATCGGATGGAGAGTTCTAACGAGATATCCGACCGACGAAAACTGAGAAAAACGCGCGAATGTTGCTCCCGCATTACTTAATCAGGTTAGCATCATCCGAACAATCACTAAGCCTCCCGCCGTCACGCTTGCAAGCCCTATAGGCCCACGGCATAAGGTAGCTACCCGACCAAACGCGGCGCTCCGCTTGCTGTGCTTCGCGTTGCGCCGCCGCGTACTTGCCGCGTGAGTACCTGGGCCAATCGATGCGAGACTGACCGCACGATCCATTCCCCGAGGTCAACGCCACCGACAGAGCAGGCCGCGACGACGCGCTTGTAACGATCAACGTCACAGTCTCAGAATGTTCAACTCCGGAATCTCGCAATTGACGGCGCCAGCCAAACAACTGCTGCGGTGATAGTCCATGGAGGCGAGCCACGGCACAGACCGAGTCTCCGCTCGTCGCAATCTCAGCGATAATCCGGACCTTGTCTTCATCACGCCATTACGCGGATCAACTCGTCGAGTTTGACCTCTATTGCACCAGCCGATGAGCTCCGACTTGAGCATAATTGAAAAGAGATATATTGATCGAGCCGTGCCCGCCGATCGTCGATGGTCGCAGGAGCGCGGTCGAGGTCGCCATGCTGCGTCGTATCTGTGCTGGAGTCCTGCTCCTGCTTGCCGGAGCTTCGTTCGCTTACTCCCAGGAAGACAAGAAGACCGACGATCTGAAACCTGCCGATCCCGACACTGGGGAAAGCACAATTCAGGAATCGACGCTCGGTCTGTTGCCAAACCCGTTCGAGAAGTACGGCATCAAATTTGCGGCAACCTACATCGGCGAAACGCTAGGCAATGTCAGCGGCGGATTGAGGCAAGGCGCTGTCTACGAGGGGCGGCTCAATTTGGCCGTGGACGTTGACCTGCAAAAGCTGTTGGGCGCGGACGACCTGACCTTCCATGCAAATATGTTTCAAATCCATGGCAATGGACTGTCCCGCAGCTATCTGCAGAATTTTCTCGTTGCCAGCGGCATCGAAGCGCTACCCTCCACCCGATTATACGAAATGTGGTTCGAGCGAAAATGGGGTACCACATTAGCGCTGCGTGCCGGGCAACTAGCGGCCGATACCGAATTCATGAACGCCAAGTATACCGACGTTTTCACCAACGCCTCACTGGGCTGGCCGGCAATTACCTCGATCAATCTACCGAGCGGAGGTCCCTCGCCTCCGCTCGCGGCGCTTGGGGCCCGGATAAGGGCTAATGTAACTGACAACTGGACGGTGGTCGGTGCGATATTCGATGGCGATGCGGCGGGTCCCGGACCGCAGGACCCTCAGTTGCGTGACAACCATGGCGTCAATTTTCGAATCAATGATCCGCCGCTTGTGCTTGGCGAAGTCCAATATATGTGGAACGGCAAGAAAGGTGATCCCGGCCTCGAAGGCAAGTTAAAGGTCGGCGGCTGGTGGCACTTCGGCGAATTCGCTGATCAGCGGTTTAATGCGCAAGGCGCCTCACTGGCCCAAGGCGCCGGCGCGGCCGCTACCTTCTCGCGAGACTACGGCATCTATTCAGTTTTCGAACAGAAGGTCTATCGCGTCGGCAAGGACGACGAGCGAGGCGTCGGCGTGTTCGCAAGGCTTTCATCGAGCCCGTCGGATCGCAACCTGATCGATCTCTATGCCGACGGCGGCCTCGAATTCATCGGACTGAGCGACAAGCGACCCAAAGATAAATTTGGGATTGCTGCGGGATACGCTCGTGTCTCCAGTCGTGCCCGCGCCCTGGATCGCGATTTCCAGCAGTTGGCCGGCTCAGCTTGGCCGCTGCGCTATTTCGAGTCGTTGGTGACGGCGGTTTATCAATATGAAATTCGCGATGGCTGGACGCTGCAACCGAATTTTCAATACTTCATTCATCCGGGCGGCGGAGTTACCAATCCCACGGGACTAAATCCCGGAAAGCCCTTGAAAAACGCGGCCGTATTCGGCCTTCGGACGGTGTTGAAGTTTTAGGAAGCTAGGTTGGCTTCTGGCTCTGTCTTCTTAGCTGTTGCAAAGAGAGGCTGTGCGTTGCGTAACTGTGCGTTACCTCCGCGCCCATCAGGATGATCTGCGACGTGTAATAGACCCAGATCAAGACCACGATGATCGACGCCGCGGCTCCATAGGTCGATTCCAGTCCCTGCTTGCCGATATAAAAACCGATCGCGGCCTTGCCGATTTCAAAGAACAGCGCGGTGAGAATCGCGCCCAGCCAGACGTCTCGCCAGTCCACCGACACATCCGGCAGCCACTTGAACATCATGGCGAACAGCGTCGTAACGACGAGAAAAGATATAAGTATGCTCACGACGTGAAGCACACCCTCAGGGAGATAGCCCGCGGCATATTTGCCGGCGGCAGCGAGTGCTGCACTCACCACCAGCGACACCAGCAGCATAAAACCGAGGGCCAATACCGCAGCAAACGACAGGACATAGTTGCGCGTGAGGTGCCAGATTCCGCCGCCCTCGCGCGCTTCAACTTCCCAGACGACGTTCAGGGCATCCTTAAGCTGCACGACGACCCCGACAGCGGCGAACAGGAGCGCTCCGATCCCAAGGATTGTGGCAAGCGCCCCGGCGGCGGGGCGGCTGGCTTCTGCCAGCATCGCCTCGATGGCTTTGGCACCGGTCTCGCCCAGCAAATCCTTGATGGCGGCCATGACTTGCGCGGTGACGGCATCATGACCGAACAACAGACCAGCCACGGCGATGACGATGACAATGATCGGACCAAGCGAAAACACGGAGTAGTAAGCCAGCGCCGCACCTTGTCTGGCGTCCTTATGGCTCGACCAGCTGATCGCGGCCTCCTTCAGGATGGTCCACCACATATCTTATCCAGCCATGACGACAATCCTGGCAATCAAAGGCTATCAGTTGAAAATGTTCCCACCAGACGACCGATCTCAACAAGCGGTGGCGCGCAGACCTTGTTGGCGATCGTCAGGTCGGAACCTAAAGTCGGAGCGCGACCAATCCGCGACGGAAGTGCAATTCGAACCGCATGCTCCGCTTTAGCGACGATCACATTCCGATTGAGCGATAGATGACCAACAGTCTCGCTTCGTAGACCTGGGTAAGACGCGCATGATTACTCAAAACAGCGACCGAGCAGAACTGGAACGCCGTCTAACACAAGTACGGCGGGGGCGTTACTAACGAGCGACTCAGTCACCCGGGAGCGCTTGCAAAAGCTGCGCAGGATATCGAAGAACAGCTTCGGGCTCCTTGACGATTGGTCTTGGTCCCTCGAGAGCATAGGCGTGGAACCAACTGGCACTTCGCGAATTTTATTTTCCATGAAAAGCGATCGAGTTGGGATGAGCAGCAGTTGGACCGCTTGCGCCAGCATGTGTTGAGCGGCGGGTCGGTCTTTCAAGCCTCTGTGATTTTCAATCGGCGGGTTGACCAGCTTCGTATCAGGGCCAAGGAGATGGGATAAGGAGCCGCACTGGAGCCGCAGAAAGCTGGCGAGAGAACGATGAGCAATAATGCCGAGGGGCGCGTGTCGTCCTCGAAATCGAGCGGATAGGCGAGTATCTCGATCCGATTTCGCACGATGCCAAGCTTGCCATCGAACAAATCCTGATGGAAATGGATAGCAACGATGCATTCGGAACGGCTCAGCGTAGTATACAGGACCGACGTTGGTGAAATAAAAAAGAGACTGCGCGCGACCGGAACTACGTTTTGAGATTCTAGTTAAATCTGTGCTCTCGAGGGCAGGCGGCCTCGGTTCTTACTCCTCAGCCCCCCGAATCTGAGGCCGCCGTTCCTTTTTAAATCCATTCCCCAGTTAAAGCACTTATGCGAGGGACCGATGAGCAAGCCCGGCAAACCGTTCCGCTGGACGCTGGAGACAGAACGAGACTGAACTAGATCACTTCATACGCTGTCCCAGTCTGCCATAAGTGGTTCGATATGCGATCGAGCACGTTCATGATGGCGTCGAGGTTCTACAGGAGCAAAAAGACCGCAGGCCAAATTAAGGATAGTCATCGTGAAGAGGATCGCCGCCGTGGCAAAAGCAGAGTTTAAAGGTCTTATCAGCGCGGATCGCCGCACGTTCACTTTGGAGTTGCATGTGGATGATGACCGGAAGGTTGGCATCCGATTATCTACATACGAGATGGACAAGTTTATAGCTGACCTCGGCTTGCATCGCGCGTTGATGTTTGATGAAGTGCCGCGCGGACTTGACCCAAAATCGCGGACGCAAACAATTCAAGACCCTGCGTGGCGCCCAGCATGCACTCCCGGACATTCCGGAAAGGCGCTCGCCCTACGCCACCCCGGCCTTGGATGGTTAGGCTTCTTGTTTCCTGACAATGAGGCTGCGGCAATTGCAAAGTATCTCTATCCCTATGATACCGCCCCATCACCAGTGCATTCAGTGATGCAAAAAACCAGTTTTGAGGATGAACGTCTTTCGGTCGGTCACGACAAAACCTCCTATTGAAATTGGTCCTTTGACTACGACATTGCTATCGCGCGGAAGAACTCTCAAAAAAAGGCCGCAACAAGGATCTGCGGCCAAGTCACCCGAGGGGTTAGTGGCAAGGAGTGACCCCAACTACCGGCACGGCCGGTTACGACAGACCAGCAGGAATACTCCGCTAGCCCGAATGACGACCTTCTCGGTAGCAATCAGACCGCCTGACTTACTGCGCTTCGAGCGCGAGAAGTTGGGCGATTGCTTCCGCGGATATCATCGTGGCCGGCGGCCAGGTGCCGCGTTCACAGGCCGAACATATGACCGCACCCTCGTTCAACCAGAGAAAGATCTTGCAGCCCGGGCCGTTCCACATATGGGTCAGAGCCAAGATTGGACGCCGATCACCGGCTCTGGCGATGCTGCCCAGTCCGAGCCTAGTGGCCTGCTTTAGTTTTGCAGTGGTCTAGTTTGAAAGCGGGCGCCGATCATCGTACTCGCTCAGAAGTCTGGCGAGTATAGCCATGCTCGAATGGTCTTCATTTGAGCCCCGCTCTGATGGCTGATGGCGGACCGGTGCTTTGCACCACCGCCGCATGCCTCCTACAAGTTCTTTGAATGTAATGAATTCTTCTCCCCGCCCGGGCGATAAACGCAAACCAGGCAAAATGGTTGCAATCGACGAGGTGAATAAAGTGACCGCCGGCCACAACAGGCGCTCCGGGCCCGGCTTGAATCTGCGAGCGGCCCAATTTCGGAGGGTTCGTGGGACGTCGGCTAGGCAGGAGTGCTGCCTGGGGTCTAGCGTTCAACGAAAGCTTGGAGACCAGCGGTAACGTCCGTGATCTGCAGGTCGCAGCGCCGACGCAACTCGACGGCCACGTCCCCAGAGACCGTCCTGCGACCGTGTTTCAGCGGTGTTGAATGCAACGACGCGACGCGGGTCACGATACTGTCCGTCGAGCAGATCGATAATGACAGTTTCTAGATCGGCAGATTCGACGTCCGCTTCTCGCCAGACACAGATCCCGGCAGACGAGGCCGGATCCTTAAGCTTTGTGTGGGGAGCTGGAAGCGCCGCTACGCCGACGTTCACTCGATTTAGCGAACCTTGCAGATCGATCCAAGCTCGGAGCTGACCAGAGTGGCTTGCCGGCCCGCCATCTGTTAGCCTTGGTGTCCGGCTTGCTCAGGAGGTATCGATGCCCCCTCTTCTGAATTGGCGCGCCACCGCGGCATTTGTCGCTGTCCTTCTGTCGAGTTCATTCGCGAATGCCCAGGTGCCGCCCGACGGACCGCCTGTGGTTGGGGTGGCTCCCGCGCAATACAAGCCAATGACGGAGAATACGGAGATCGCGGGCCGTATTCGCGCCCGCGAGCGGGTCGATCTGGTTGCGCGCGTTTCTGCGTTTCTGAACGAAAAGCTGTTCAGTGACGGCGCCGACGTGAAGAAGGATGAACTGCTCTATCGTTTGGAGCGGGCGCCTTTCGCCGCGGACGTCGAAGTCAGGAAGGCTGGCGTGGCGCAGGCCCAGGCCCAGCTCGACAACGCCGATATTGCATTGGCCCGCGCCGAAGAATTGCTGCAAAAATCGTCGGGGACGCAGGTCGCCGTCGACAACGCGCGTGCAGCGGAGAGAACGGCGGCCGCTCAACTGCAGTCCGCCAAGGCCCAGCTTCAGCAGTCCCAGATCAGTCTCGACTATACCGAGATTCGCGCGCCGATCTTAGGCCGCATCGGCCGCACCTCGGTGACGCCCGGCAACGTGGTCGGTCCGACCTCCGGCGTTCTGGCTACGATCGTTAGTCCAGATCCGATGTATGTCGAGTTCTCGATTTCGGTTCGCCGTTTGCTCGATCTGCGCGACCGTTACGCCACGAAGGGGGGAATGGATGCCGTCCAGGTCCGGCTGCGGCTGCCGAATGGGCGGATATACAACCAGACCGGTAAACTGGATTTCTACGATGTCACTATCGCGAAGGACACCGATACGCTTCTGCATCGGGCTACGATCGACAATCCTATCCAGGAGGGCACCGGCCTGCGCGACCTGACCGACGATATGTTCGTCACGGTCAGTCTGGAGGCACTCGAGCCGCAAAAGGTTCTCGCGATCCCGCGCGGCGCGATCCTGTCCGATCAGCAGGGCAATTACGTTTATGTCGTCAACAGCGAGAACATAGTAGAGCAGCGGCGCGTCAAGCTTGGCCAGTCGACCCCCGACATTGCCGCGGTTACGGATGGGCTGAAGGAGAACGAGAAGGTCATCGTCGAAGGCATCCAGCGCGCGCGGCCCAATCTAGTCGTCGCCCCGGCGCCCGCGTCGGCTCCGCCCGGCCGGAGTTGAGGCGATGTTCGCGGCAACATTCATCGACCGTCCCCGTCTTGCCATTGTTATTGCGGTCGTGATTTCGCTGGCCGGCGTGCTGGCGCTGAGCAGGCTGCCGGTTTCGCAACTGCCGGATATTGTGCCGCCCCAGGTGCAGGTCTCCGCGGTCTATCCGGGCGCGTCGGCGGCGGTACTCGAGGCGACGGTGGCGCAGCCGATCGAGTCGAGGCTCGTCGGCGTCGACAAGATGATCTACATGAAGAGTACGAGTGCCAGCGACGGCAGCTACAATCTGACCGTCAGCTTCCGGCTCGATGCCGACCCGGACATCAATACCGTCAACGTCAACAATCGCGTGCAGACCGCGATGGCGAGTTTGCCACCGGAGGTGCAGGTCCAGGGCCTGACCGTGCAGAAGCGGTCGTCCTCGATGCTCCAGGTCGTGGTTCTCTACAGCGAAGGGGGCAAACTCGATCCGCTGTTCATCACCAATTACGGCATCATCAACGTGCTCGATGAGCTGTCGCGCACGCCTGGTGTGGGCCAGGCGTCGCTGTTCGGCCGGCTCGACTATTCGATGCGTATCTGGTTTTACACCACGCGGCTGATGAGCCTGGGGCTTGCACCATCGGATATCATCAAGGCGGTGCAGGCGCAGAACGTTCAGGCGCCGGTCGGCCGCATCGGCGCCCAGCCGGTCCCCAAGAACCAGCAATTCCAGTTCAATGTACAGACACAAGGACGCTTGGGATCGCCAGAACAGTTCGGCGACATTGTCGTCCGCGCTAATCCAGATGGCTCGGTGCTGCGCGTCAAGGACGTCGCCCGCGTTGAACTCGGTGCGCAGAACGAGGATGTTGACAGCCGTCTCAACGGCGAGCCTTCGGTCGCGATCGGACTGTATCTTGCGCCTGGCGCCAACGCCATTCAGGTCGCCAATGCGGTGAACGCCACAATGGCCAAGGTACGCGGGCGGTTTCCGGAAGGTCTGCAAGCCCGCGTCGTGTTCGATTCCACGGTGTTCGTGAAGGAGACCATCAGTGCCGTCATTCGTGCCTTGATCGAGGCGCTGGTCCTGGTGACGCTGGTTGTCTTTATCTTTCTCGGTAGCTGGCGCGCCACCATAGTGCCCGTGATCGCCATTCCGGTATCGCTGGTCGGCAGCTTCGCCGTGCTGCTCATGATGGGCTACTCCGCCAACACCGTCTCGCTGCTCGCCATGGTGCTGGCAGTTGGCATCGTGGTCGATGATGCGATCGTCGTGGTCGAGAACGTTGAGCGCATCATGGAGGAGGAACCGGAGCTTTCGATCCCCGATGCGACCAAGAAAGCGATGGCACAGGTCACCGCGCCGATCGTCGGCATCACGCTGGTACTCATGGCGGTCTTCGTGCCGATTGCGTTCATCCCCGGCATTTCGGGTGTGCTATTCCGTCAGTTTGCCGTCACTATCAGTGCTTCGGTGCTGATTTCTGCGCTCAATGCACTGACGCTGTCGCCGGCGCTTTGCGCGGTGTTTTTGCGTCGTTCTGGTCCGTGCCGCGGAATCATGGCGCGCATCAGTCATGGCATCGATCGTGTCCGCGACGGCTATGCGGTGATCATCGGCAAGATTTTGCGCTTGTCGGTGACGGCAATTCTGATCATTGGGATATTCGCCCTCGGTTCATATGGATTGATGCGCCTCACGCCAACCGGATTCCTGCCGGAAGAGGACCAGGGTTCGTTCTTCATCAGCGTGCAGTTGCCGGACGGGGCGTCTCTTAATCGTACGTCGGACACCGTCCGTGAGGTAGAGGCTCTACTAAAGGCGATGTCGCAGGTGCGGGACACCATTTCCATCATCGGCTTTTCGATTCTCGACAGCTCTGCCGCGAGCAACAATGCATTCGTGATCGCGCAGTTGAAGCCGTTCGCCGAACGCACCGGGCCGGAGGATTCAGTACAAGCGTTGATCGCGCGGCTCGCGCGCGACGTTCAGCAGATTCGCTCCGCGACGATACTGCCGTTCAACCTGCCACCGGTAATGGGGCTGTCAACCTCCGGTGGTTTTGAGTATCAGCTCGAGGACGTCAGCGGTGGCGGGCCTGCAGCGCTTGGCGGCGTCGTTCAAGGTCTGGTCGCTGCGGCGAATCAGGATCCGCGGTTGGCGCGCGTGTTCTCGACCTATCGCCCCAACGCGCCCTCGATCTATCTCGACATCGACCGCGACAAAGCTCAGGCGCTTGGCCTGAACATCAACGATATCTTCACCACCTTGCAGGCGACGCTGGGCGGCTACTTCATCAACAACTTCAATCTTTTCGGCCGCACCTGGCAGGTCAACCTGCAGGCGGTGGCGGAAGACCGCCGGGATATTTCCGATCTGAAGGACATCTTCATCCGTAACGGCAAGGGCACGATGGTGCCGTTGCAATCCATTGCATCCGTGCGGTTCGTGACCGGACCGCAGGTCGTTACGCGTTACAACAACTATCAGTCCGTCACGATCAACGGCGGGCCTGCGCCGGGCGTGTCATCCGGAACGGCGCTTGCGGCGATGTCCGAAGTTTCTGCCAAGACGTTGCCGCCCGGCTACACCTTCGAATGGACCGGCACCGCATATCAGGAGCAGGCCACCGGCGGACAGACCGGAATCGTACTCGGCCTGGCCGTGCTGTTCGCATTCTTGTTCCTGGTCGGTCTCTACGAGAGCTGGATCATCCCGGTCCCGGTGCTTTTGTCCGTGATTGTCGGCGTGTTCGGTGCAATCGGCGGCGTTTTGGTCGCCGGTTTGACGCTCGATCTCTATGCCCAGATCGGACTGGTGGTGCTGATCGCGCTTGCTGCCAAGAACGCAATTCTTATCGTCGAATTTGCCAAGGAGCAGCGCGAGGCGGGAACGAGCATCGAGGAGGCGGCGGCGCTCGGCGCCGAACTTCGCTTCCGTGCCGTGCTGATGACCTCGATCGCTTTCATCCTCGGTCTCGTCCCGCTGGTATTTGCGAGCGGCGCATCACAGATCGCTCGGCACAACGTGAGTACGCCGGTCTTTGTCGGCATGATCGCGGCCACCTGCATCGGTGTATTCCTGATCCCGATGCTTTACGTGTTCTGGGAAGGGCTTCGAGAACGTACGAGCAAGATATTCCAGAGCAAGGAAAATGGCGCTTCCAAAGCGGCGGCGGACCGTCCCGTGGTTGAATGAATAACGCCGCTGCCGCGAATTGAACGAACCGCAGCATCGTGGCGGTCGAGATGCGTCGGCAAGTGGCTGCACCGTACCTCGCATGGATTTTCTCAATCGCATAATGTCAACTTTATTTGAAGACGCCTCAAATCAATTGCGGCAGGCAAGATTTAGCGCAAGGTTTCTAGAAGAGGCCATTTCATGCCTTGGATTGAGGAGCAAGCGATCGGCCTCTCCAAAAGCGAGAGATATGACTCATGAACAAGACCCAGGCGAAGTCTTCTGGTTCAGTAATGGGCAACCTCGATGGTCTGCTCCCTGATCTGGAAGCTCTTTATAAAGATGTCCACTCTCATCCAGAACTCTCGATGCAGGAGAAGCGGACTGCAGGTTTGGCGGCCGACCGTCTTCGTGCCGCCGGCTATGAAGTCACCACGGGCGTCGGAAAAACCGGGGTTGTCGCTCTGCTCCGCAACGGCGATGGGCCGACGGTCATGCTGCGCGCTGACATGGATGCGCTGCCTGTCGAAGAAGCGACAGGACTGCCGTATGCCAGCAAGGTAACGGTTACGGACCGAGACGGCAAAGCCGTGCCGGTTTCGCATATGTGCGGCCACGACATGCATGTGACGTGGCTCGTGGGCGCCACGAAATTACTCGCCGAGGCGCGAACGACATGGCGCGGCACTTTGATGGCGGTCTTCCAGCCCGGTGAGGAGACCGCGGAAGGTGCGCAGGCCATGATCGACGACGGCCTGTTCAAACGCTTCCCCAAACCGGACGTGGTGCTCGGCCAGCACGTCATGGTGGGGCCATCGGGCACCGTTGCCGGACGTGCAGGCGCCATCACCTCGGCCGCAGACAGCTTGCAGATTCGTCTGTTCGGGCGCGGCGCGCATGGGTCGATGCCGCAGGCCAGTATCGACCCGGTCATCATGGCGGCGGCAACGGTGATGCGGTTGCAGACGATCGTCTCGCGCGAAGTTGCGGCCGCCGAGGCAGCCGTTGTTACCGTCGGTGCATTGCAGGCGGGCACGAAAGAGAATGTCATCCCTGACGAGGCCATCATCAAACTCAACGTGCGGACCTTCGATGCCGGCGTACGCACGCGCGTGCTCGCTGCGATCGAGCGGATTGTCAACGCCGAGGCTGAAGCGTCAGGCGCCCCGCGCAAACCTGAGATCACGACGTTGGATCATTACCCGCTCAATGTGAATGATCGCGATGCAAGCAAGCGAGTGGTCGATGCTTTCCGCGGGCATTTCGGTGCCGAGCGGGTTCGCGAGACTGGGCCAGCACCCGCCAGTGAGGATTTCGGCTCGTTTGGGTCCGAGTGGCATTCGCCATCTGTGTTCTGGTTCGTCGGCGGAACCGACCCGGATCTCTATGCGAAAGCCAAGGCGGCGAATCGATTGAATGAGCTTCCTGTCAACCACAGTCCAAAGTTCGCACCAGTCATTCATCCCACTTTGCGCACCGGCGTTGAGACGTTGGTAGTTGCGACGCGGGCGTGGTTATCGGCGTAGGACATAGAGCCGATAGCTTGCTTATTGCAGAATGAGACTAATGGTCTGCTGACATAGGGAAACCTCGTCATGGAGTCGCTTCCGTATGCGCTGGATCTTGCGGGCACCTTTGTCTTTGCGCTGAGCGGGGCGATGGCAGGCGTCAAACGCAAGCTGGATCTGTTTGGCGTTCTGGTGCTCTCTTTTGTGGCGGCAAATACCGGCGGAGTCATCCGGGACATTTTGATTGGGGCGACCCCGCCGGGGGCTATCAGCGATTGGCGCTATCTTGGCGTCTCGCTCGCAGCAGGAATTATAACGTTCTATTTTTCGTCGGCGATTATTCAGCGATGGAATCCGGTGCTGCTATTTGATGCTGCAGGATTGGCCCTCTTCGCGGTCTCGGGGGCACATAAGGCCCTGGTGTATGGACTAAATCCGGTCATGGCCACTTTACTTGGCATGTTGACGGGAATTGGTGGCGGCATGGCGCGCGATGTTCTGTTGGCCGAGATCCCCACCGTGTTGCGGTCCGACCTTTATGCGGTGGCGGCACTGGTCGGAGCGGCGGTTGTGGTGATCGCAAACATGCTGCAGCTTCCGTCCGGAGTAGCGGCGCTGTTCGGAGCGGTGCTTTGCTTCGGGCTCCGCGTCCTTGCGATCCGAAATGGCTGGCAGCTTCCGGTCGCCAGGGCGGACAGGCGTTCCAAGGGACCTGGATAAGGCGGGCGAGCCTTAAAGGCAGGAATGTCGGCGCCGCGTATCAATGTTGTGCCCGGCGGCGGGGGATGAAGTGAGGCTACGGCAATTGAGGTCGGTATAGGTAAGCGCGTGCTCACGCCCGTCTTTGCTGCTTTCGTGACTGCAATATCGGCTCATCATGTCACATCGGGACCGACCATGAACACTTCGAACGCCAGTTCAGTAGCTACGCCTCGATATCACGGCGACGACAAACTTATTCTCGGCATTGTTCTTGCGGTTGTTACCTTCTGGTTGTTTGCGCAGACGACGTTGAATGTTGCGCCCGCCATGCGCGACGATCTCAAGATCGCCGAAGGTGTGAGCAATATTGCCGTCAGCATCACGGCGCTGTTCTCTGGAATTTTTATTGTCATCGCGGGCGGACTGGCGGACCGATTGGGCCGCGTGAAGTTGACCAATATCGGTCTCGTCCTCAGCATCCTGGGCTCGCTGCTGATTGCCCTCTCGCCTGCCGGAACGGCGACGTTCTTGATGGCGGGGCGCATTGTCCAGGGCATCTCCGCGGCTTGCATCATGCCGGCGACACTCGCCCTAATGAAAGCCTACTTTGACGGCAAAGAGCGTCAGCGTGCGTTGAGTTTCTGGTCCATCGGCTCGTGGGGCGGCTCGGGTCTGAGCGCTCTTTTCGGCGGCTTCGTTGCCTCGACCATCGGATGGCGATGGATCTTCTGGATGTCGATTGCCGTTGCAGTATTGAGCTTTCTCCTGCTCCGGGGCACTCCGGAGAGCAAGGCTGAACCGACCGCGCGAAAGTCTTTCGACTGGTTGGGCTTGATCGCGTTTATAATTACGATGGTCGCGCTGAATATTGTTATTGGACAAGGCGCGGCCTTGGGGTGGTTGAGCCCAGGGGTATTGTTTCTGGCTGCCGTATTTGTCGTCTCCATCATTGCGTTCTTCAAGATCGAAACGGGTAACGCGAACGGCTTCGTCGATCTCACGCTTTTCGGTAACAAGATTTTCAGCGGAGCGACCTTGTCGAATTTTCTGCTCAATGGAGCCGCCGGAACTCTGCTGGTCGTATTGACCCTCGTCCAAGAAGCGGCGGGGCTATCGTCGCTGCAGTCGGGTCTCTTGACGGTCGGATATCTGGTCGGCGTTCTTGCCACGATCCGTGTTGGTGAAAAGCTGTTGCAAAGGATGGGCTCCAGAAAGCCGATGCTGCTGGGCTGCTGGATTACCGGCATCGGCATTCTCCTTACCGCCTTTACCTTCCTGCTGGCCGGTGAATACCTCATCGTTGCATTTGTCGGGTTCACGCTGTTCGGCATCGGGTTGGGACTGTACGCGACCCCGTCAACCGACGCGGCGCTATCCAATGTTCCGCAAGAGAACGCAGGGTCTGCCTCCGGTATCTACAAGATGGCCTCATCCTTGGGGGCGGCTCTTGGCGTCGCAATTTCTGCCGCGATCTTCGCTGGGTTCAGTCACATGGAGGGTGTCGTCCCCTTGGCGGAGATCGCGATCGGGCGGACCGATAATATCCACGTTCGGTTTGCCGCCTCAGTGGCGCTGTTCTTCAATGTGCTCATGGTGGTTATCGCTATCGTCGCAATCATGATGACGGTTCCCAAGCAGAATCATCAATCGGAGTGAAATTGGATTTTGACGTGATGGCCCGTTCTTGGTCATCGAATGCTTCGATGACCAACATGACTGGGGTCAGGCGAAATCGGCTTGATCGGATAGGGCAAGTTCCTGGTCCGGCTCATCGGACTCGCGACGCCCACCGGGACGATGGTCGTGACGACCTCGTTCATTGGGCTGGCGGCGACTCTGTCGCACTCCAGTGCAGACGTTGAGGGAGCCGACCCGGACATCGTCATGAGGCGCGCTGCGACCATGGCCCGGCGATCCAAGGAGGCTTAACAACATCAGACAATTAAAGGGTCGAATGGCAGTCCATCGTCTGAAACGCGGATAGGATAAGTCGACGTCAGCGCCAGCCGAGCGCCGGTGCGATGTGAGTCAGGATCGCTTCGATGACATGCGCGTTGTAGTCAACCCCCATTTGGTTCGGGATCGTGAGGAGTAGCGTATCGGCTTCGGTGATAGCCTCGTCCTTCTTGAGCTGCGCGACGAGAAGGTCTGGTTCTGCTGCATAACTCCGACCGAAGATCGCTCGGGTTTTCTCGTCGATAAAACCAATCTGGTCTTTATCGTCAGCCCCACGGCCGAAGAAGGCGCGATCGCGATCATTTACTAGCGCGAAGATGCTGCGGCTGACCGAGACACGCGGTTCTCGCGCGTGGCCGGCCTCCTTCCACGCGGCGCGGAAGCCCCGGATCTGGGCAGCTTGCTGGACGTGGAATGGTTCTCCGGTCTCGTCGTCTTTGAGGGTCGAGCTCTGCAGGTTCATCCCGAGCTTCGCCGCCCACACTGCGGTCGCGTTGGAACCGGCACCCCACCAGATTCGATCGCGCAGACCCTCTGAAAGAGGTTCGACGCGTAGCAGACCCGGTGGATTCGGAAACATTGGCCGCGGGTTGGGTTGCGCGAAACCCTCGCCGCGCAACAGATCGAAGAACACCTCCGCATGGCGCCTCCCCATGTCGGCATCGCTCTTGCCATCGGCCGGGCCGTACCCGAAATAACGCCACCCGTCGATTACCTGCTCGGGGGAGCCCCGGCTGATCCCCAGTTGCAGCCGCCCGCCGGCAATAAGATCGGCCGCGCCTGCGTCTTCGACCATATAGAGCGGGTTCTCATAGCGCATGTCGATGACCGCCGTGCCGATCTCGATGCGGTTGGTCTTCGCACCGACAGCCGCCAGGAGCGGGAAGGGCGAAGCGAGTTGGCGGGCAAAGTGGTGAACGCGGAAGTAAGCTCCGTCCGCACCCAGCGCTTCAGCCGCAACGGCCAGATCGATGGATTGCAGCAGAGCGTCGGCAGCCGAGCGCGTCTGCGATTGCGGTGAGGGCGTCCAGTGCCCGAATGACAGGAATCCAATCTTCTTCATGAGAACGAACTCTATCGACGGTTTGGATACCGGAGCAAGCGTTCGTTGTGGGGGATCGAACGCGCCATTTCTACGCAGGCTTTCCTTTCACGGTACCGTGCAGCAAACGAATCCATATTTCCAATCGCGACTTATCCGGAATGGGATGGCGAAGATCGCACATCGTCCATGCATCCCGGTCGAAGCACGGTTATGTGATCACTCCGCAGTGGAGGTCGACGCTAGAGATCGTCGTGAGCCCGATCCTCTGAGCGATTAAATCCGGCATGCGGGTCGGAGAGCAGTCCAGTAGATTTCGCTACTTGTGTGCATGCCCTGGCCGATGGACCGACCGGTCGTGGCCCGACACGGTTGTCTCCAGAAAGCCCATGCGGATTAGTTTGCTAAGCGGTTTGCTTCTCCGGCAGCACAATCTGAATGACAATCGAAGTGAACTGGCGAACAATGATGTAGGGGCACCGAACCCTTATTGACTGGGTAACTATTCGTCGCAGCAGGAGTATCCTATGACCACGCATAAGGTCGGCTATCTCATCGGCAGTCTCGCCAAAGAATCAATTAACCGCAAGCTCGCCGGGGCTTTGGTACGGCTGGCCCCGCCAGAGCTCGCGATGTCGGAGATTTCTTTTAAGGATCTACCGCTCTACAACTATGACTACGACGCCGACTATCCTCCGGTTGCTAAGGCATTTAAGGATGCCATTGCTGCCGTCGACGCTGTGCTTTTTGTCACGCCAGAGTACAATCGCTCGATACCCGGTGGGCTAAAGAACGCGATCGACTGGGCCAGCCGCCCCTACGGCACCAATTCATTCACGCGTAAACCCTCGGCGGTCATCGGCACATCGCCAGGTGCGATCGGCACTGCCGTCGCCCAGCAGAGCTTGCGGAGCGTTCTCAGCTTTTGCAACTCTCCACAGATGAACGCGCCGGAAGCCTACATCCAATTCAAGCCGGGCTTGATCAGCGATGATGGCGAAGTCACCAATGATGGAACCGCGGAGTTTCTCCGCACCTTCATGGTAGACTTTCACACCTTCATTGCCAGGGTGCGCTCGGTGCTGCCGAAGGACGCTTAGCTTCCGTCTACGCAAATTCCAGTCGCTAACTACCAGCGAGATTGCCGCTGCCCGCCGCGTCGGCTTCGTGGCGTGACTGGCGCGCCAGACCCATAAGGCCTCGAGAAACTCCCGCCAATCACTGCGACAACGGAAAAAGCGGCCGTATTTTGGTCTCGAGCACGCCAGCTGAGTAGAGGAACGCTCAAGGGCTAACTGTTTGCTCGCTTGCCGTCGCTCCGATCGGCCGCGATGTAATGTGTGACCTCAGGCGGCCCGCGGAGATGCTGGCGCACTTTTTGCTCCAATTTGTGGTCGGCTTTGGTTACACGCTGATGTTGACGCAGATGCTCCGTCCAGGATTCAAGCAGGAATGTTTCGACAAAGCGGCCATCATCGGCGGTGTCCTGGAATAATCCCCATGCATAAGCGCCATCCCGTTTCCTCTCGTGGCTCAAATTTTCGACGCTCTGCAAGAAAGCCTCACGGTCCTTGGCGTCAATTCTATATTCGACGGTCACCATCACAGGGCCTGCATCGTCTCCGAACGTTTCGGTCACGATAGGATCTGGCCAATGCATCGATGGCGTCAGATCGATGCCGGCTCCGGTGTGCAACTTCCAGCGGGACGTCAGCGGAACAGCAACAATTGCACCCGCCGCGGCGATAAAGTGGGTGATTGGTAAGCCGACTATCTCCGAAAGCTCTCCCCAGATTGCACTGCCAAGTGTCATTGTTCCAAAAAAGACCGTCACATACATCGCAAGCCCGCGACCCCGGACCCAATCCGGCAACGCCTTTTGTGCGGAAACGTTGAGGTTGGCCAGAACAGCGATCCAGCAAATGCCGGCGATGACGCTTGCCGATGCCGCCATGATCGGATCGCGCGACAGCCCGAACAGCGCGAGTGAGATCGCGGTTCCGATTTCACCCAAGGCCACCAGACCATTCGCCCCGACCTTTGCTTTTAGCTTAGGCAACACAAAAGCACCGCCCACAGCACCGGCACCGATCGCGCCCAGTAAAATGCCGTAAAGCTCAGGACCTCCACCGATCTGATTGCGTGTTACAAGCGGAAGCAGAGCCCAGTAAGCGCTGGCAAAGAGGAAAAATCCGACGGAGCGAGCCAGGGTCGCACGCAAAATGCGATTGTTGCGGGTGTAGCGAAAGCCAGTACGGATAGCACCGATGACTCTTTCCGACGGCAAGGAGCGTGCACGCATTTGCGGTGATTTCCACCACAAGAAAACGCCGATCACGCCAAAATTGCTGATCGCAACGAGCCAAAACGGTGCTGCGATGCCAAATGCTGCAATGATCACACCCGCAAGCGCTGGGCCTATGGCGCGGCTGATATTTATCCCGACGCTGTTGGCGGCGATCGCCGGGCTAAGATCCTGCTTCGGAACCAGCTGCGGCACGATGGATTGCCAAGAGGGCGCCTCCAAAGCCTCCACGGTGC
>Ga0207705_10001010_pt1 | contig 22865 bp, 14 predicted proteins | sample KBSC13metaG_FD_184314 | JGI IMG/M metagenome (GOLD analysis project Ga0207705, IMG submission 184314) | Corn rhizosphere microbial communities from Kellogg Biological Station, Michigan, USA - KBS C1-3 metaG (SPAdes) (version 2) | ecosystem: Host-associated > Plants > Roots > Rhizosphere > Soil ... | reverse complement strand
GCCCGTGCTGGCGTGTTTTCATGCTTCTGCGCAGCAGGTTGGGACCAACAAGGTGGAGGGACAGGCCGATACCTACACGCTATCGGTCAAGTCGCAACTGGTCGTCGAGACGGTCATGGTGAAGGATAAGCAAGGCAAGTTCATCGGCGGCCTTACGGCAAAGGACTTTGCCGTAAGTGAAGACGGCGTGCCGCAGACCATCCGTTTCTTCGAGCACGAGAAGCTGCCCGCAAATGCAGAACCGCTGCCACCAACGCCGGCAGACGAAGAGAACATCGTGATCTACCGAAAGCTGGCAAAGACCCAGATCAAGTCCGAAGACGCGAACCATCCGCGATACAAGGACCGCCGTCTGATCGTCATGTACTTCGACATGACCGCCATGCCCCCGCCGGATCAGATGCGCGCCTTGTATGCGGCAGAGAAGTTCATCAGGGAGCAGATGACCGCTGCAGACATGGTTTCGCTCATGCGCTACGCGGGCGGCTCGGTCGATGTCCTGCAGGATTTTTCCTCGGACCGGAACAAGCTGCTCAGCGTGCTGCAGACTCTTGTCGTTGGAGAGGGCCAGGGATCGGCGGTGGACATCGACGATGCGAGCAGCGCCGATACGGGCGCGGCCTTTGGCCAGGACAGCAGCGAGTTCAACATCTTCAACACGGACCGGCAGCTCTCGGCGCTTCAGACCGCGGCGAAGATGCTCGCTGCAATGAGCGAGAAGAAAGCGCTGCTGTACTTTGCCAGTGGAATGCGGCTGAACGGAATCGATAACCAGGCGCAGTTGCGCGCAACTGTCGACGCCGCGGTGCGCGCAGGCGTGTCCTTCTGGCCGGTGGATGCGCGAGGCCTGGTGGCCATGGCGCCGCTCGGCGACGCGACCCAAGCGGCGTCCGGCAACGCGGCCATGTACTCCGGCACCGCGGCGCAGGCAGTCACCGACAGGTTCCAGCGCTCGCAGGACACCATGTTCTCGCTGGCAGCCGATACCGGCGGCAAAGCGTTTTTCGATAATAACGATCTGACTCGCGGCATCGTGCAGGCGCAGCAATCGATCTCGGACTATTACATCGTCGGCTACTACACAACGAACACGGTGATGAATGGTCACTTTCGCAAGGTCAAGATTGTTGTAGATCGGCCAGAGGCAGCGAAGCTCGAATATCGTGAGGGTTACTACGCCGGCAAGACCTTCGGAAAGTTCTCGACAGCCGAAAAGGAGCGGCAGCTCGAAGATGCGCTGATGCTGGGCGATCCGGTGACGGATCTTACGATCTCCATGGAGCTGAATTACTTCCAACTGAATCGAGCGGAATATTTTGTGCCAATGACGGTGAAGATTCCAGGGCGAGAGCTTGCGTTGGCGAAGAAATTCGGCGCAGAGCACACGCTCATCGACTTCGTCGGCGAAGTAAAAGACGACGTCACGGGAGGAACCATTACCAATGTGAGAGACAGCGTCGATCTGAAGCTGAGCGACGCTACCGCGGCTGAACTCTCACGGCGGCCGATCGAGTATGACGCAGGTTTCACCCTGACGCCGGGCCGGTACTCGATCAAATTTCTCGCGCGCGATGCCGAGACGGGACGCATCGGAACCTACCAGACGCAGTTTGTGATCCCCAACCTGAATAAGGTCATCAAGCGCATTCCCACAAGCTCCGTTGTGCTGACTGCACAGCAGGTCAACGTCAAGGATGCAATTTATAACGCGACCAAGGGCAAGGATGCAGCGAAGAACGACGCTGCCAATCCGCTGGTGCAGGATGGCATGAAGCTCATCCCGAGTGTCACGCGGGTATTCTCGGTCGATCGAGAACTTTATGTGTACCTGCAGGCCTATCTCGGGAATGAAACATCCTCAACCCCTTCTCCTGCAGCAAGCCCCGGCAACGCCGTCAGCCGGTCGCTGGTGGCGACCGTCAGTTTTTATCAGGACCGCAGGAAGGTCATGCAGGCGCCGGCAGTGGTTGAAACCCCGGTGCCTGGGACGCGGCTGGGTATCGTTCCACTTCGATTCAGGGTTTCTCTCGGAACGCTGCCTCCCGGCAGGTACGAGTACGAGGTGAGTGTTCTCGATCCGGCTGGACAGCGAGCGACCTTCTGGATAGGATCGCTACTTCTGGCAAGATAGTCCTTCAACTATTGACGTCTTCGCTACCAACAGGCGTTATAGCCTTATGCTTGGATTCATTGCCACATTCTCGTGAGCATAAGACAAACGAAACGAAGATGGTGAATTCTTTATCCCAGTGATAGAAGATGCCATAGCTTGACCGTTGAGCGCAAGGTCGTTGAGCTGAGTGCCGGTAACGATCGTACTCAGCGAGCCCTCTGAGATCTCGATGGACGACGGTGCCGCGCTGATGGTCGCGCTGTCGGTGACCTGACCGATGGCGAGTTGCATATTGATGGCGCGCGTGGTGTTGGACTGCAGAACAACTCCGTTCTGTAGTGTGCGTTGGAAACCGGCGGCTGTTGCCTCAATCTGGTACTCACCCGCACGCAGCGCAGGAAGCGAGTAGAAGCCGCTGGAGTTTGTAGCCGTGGTGCGAGTCAAGCCGGTGGAAAGCTGACGAGCAGTGACCTGCACGGCAGGAATGACGGCGCCCGAAGCATCGGTGATGGTGCCGTTGAGCCTGCCGGTTCCGGAACTCTGCGCGAGACATTGATAAAGCGACATGGCGCCTTTCTTCACGACTTGCATCGTGAACCTGCAGAGATATCTCTGCGTTAAAGATGGAAGAAAGGAGATGCACGCGCAGACGCAATCCACTCAGATTGGAATCCGAGTTACTAGCTTCAATGAAGCAGGAAAATCGCAGTCAGGCGTGACCCCGGAATGTCGGACCTGAAGAGGTCAACAACAATAGCAACGGCGGTCATGCGTGCGAAGGATGCTCATACGTTTTGTAGCATATAGCACGGGTCTGGATATAACTCCGTCGTCATTTATCCGATCATGCCCTTCCCTGACAAAATCGATCGCGCCGAAGCTGATGGTGCGATAAATTATTTGCTGCTCTCCTGCGACTTAATCGGCGGCGTGACATAGCCGTGCGCCGCCAGGTGTTCGCCCATGGCGGCATACATCGCCGGATCGCGCGGCTGCCATGTCGCCAGCCCGTCCACGTAGCGGTTGTACATGCAGAAGGCGGCTGCAATCAGCACGGCATCGTGGATCTCAAGATCGGTCGCGCCGAGTTCCCGCGCCTTCTGCACGCTCTCCGACGAGACATGCTTGCCGCCCTGCTGCACCTGTCCCGCGATGACAAGGAGAGCCTTGAGCTTATCCGAGATACCGGCCTGCATAAAGTCATGCTTCACCTCTTCGACCGTGCCTGCCTTCTCGCCAAGATGCGCTGCCGCCGCCGCTCCGTGACTGGTCTGGCAGAAGAAGCAATCGTTCTGGCTGGAGACGTAGGTAGCGATAAGCTCGCGTTCTGCCGGGCTCAACGTGCTGGGTTCATGGAGCAGCACATGGGCCAGTTCTCGCATCGGCCTGGCCGTCTCCGGACGAAAGGCGAAGCCGCTGCTGATTCCGGGAATTCCTTCGGGCAAAGATATGTGCGGCATGTCAGTCTGGTCCTCTCAGAGCAAATTATTCTCTAGCGTGCTTCGACGGCAGGCAGATACTCCTTGCTTACAGTGACGTATCCCTCGCGGGCTACCCGCTTGCCACGCTCTCTGTACATCGCCTCATCCCGCGGTTGCTCCGTGCCCAGACCGTCGACGTAGCGGTTATACATGCAGAAAGCCGCCGCAATCAGCACGGTATCGTGAATCTCCATATCCGTCGCGCCTGCAGCCCGCGCCTCCGCCACAGCGGCCGAGGTCACCCGCTTGCCGCCCTGCTGCACCTGCCCGGCAATCACCAGCAGCATCTTCAGTTTGTCTGAGATGGCTGCGTTCTGAAAGTCGCACTTCACCTTCTTCACCAGCGCCTCGTCATCGCCGAGGCTCGCGGCGGCAATGGCTCCGTGAATTGTCTGGCAGTAGTAGCAATCGTTCTCTGTTGATACATACGTCGCGATCAACTCGCGCTCGCCGCGCGTCAGGGAGTTCGGACCGCGCAGCAGTATTTCTACCAGTTCGTTAAGCGGCTTGGCGGTCTCGGGGCGGAAAGCCATCGCGCCCCGGATGCCGGGAAGATCTTCGGGTAATTGAATATGTGCCATAGACGATTATGTCCTTTCAGGGAAGAGTCTGTTCCGGGATGGATGTGGCAGCAGCCCGCGGAGTTGAGAAAAAGAGGCGCCGGATAGGATCGCCGCACAAGACCGCGCCCAATCCCAACAATGCTGGAAGCGGATCATGCATAAGAATGAGCAGGTCGATCACTCCACAGCCGAGGAGGAAGAATATCGGAGCTGCCGGGTACCACCATCGCCGTACCGGCTCCTTCAATCGGAAGAGAGAGGCGGCTGAGAGCGCGAGAAAGCAGATCGCCGAAAAAATGATAAAGGACAGTATCCGGTCGAACGCCCCGAAGCACAGAACCAGCAGCGCCAATCCGGTCTGTAGCAGAACCGCATTCGCCGGCGTGCCGAAGCGCGAATGCAGTCGACCAAAGACAGAGAAGAACGCGCCATCCCGTGCCATCGCGTAGTAGACGCGAGGAGCGGCCATCGTCATCGCCATCATTCCGCCCAGCACTGAGAGCAGCACGCAGCCGGAGAGCACCCGCCCGCCCAGACTTCCAAACAACGCCTCACCGAACTGAGCCACAAACGCTGTGTTGGAGACGATACGGTCCAGCGGCACCACAGAGAGAAACGCGAAGCTCACCAAGAGGTAGACCACCGTCACCAGGAGTACGCCGCAGGTAAACGCCAACGGGAGGTTCCGCCGCGGGTTGCGGACCTCGCCGGCGATCTTGCTCGCCTCCCACCATCCGCCGAAGCTGAAGAAAGCAGCGACGGTCGCGCCTGCAACAGCGGCGAAGATCGGCTCGGAGCCCGCGCGCCGCTGCACCAGCGGCAGCACATTGTCGATAGTGGAGTGGCCGGAGAGCCACGCCCAGGCTACCAGGCAGAGCAACACGCCAATCTTCAGTAGGTTCGCCGTCGCCATGGCGCGACGGCTCAGCCTCGTCCCTACATAGTTGATCGCTGCCAGTCCAAGCAGGATCAGTGCTGGAACCCATAGCCGCACTTGTTGCGATATTCCCAGCATCGAAAAGATATACGGAGCGGTGCCCATCGCCAGTGCTGCGGCCAGCCCTGGGTCCATCACGGCGGCAGACATCCAGCCGTACAGGAACGCTACGCGGCCTCCGTATCCTTCGCGCAGGTAAACATATTCGCCGCCCGCATGGGGAAAACGCACTGCCAGTTCGGAGTAGCAGAGTGCGCCGCACAGCGCCACCAGCCCCATACCACACCACACCGCGGCCAGCAGCACCGGCGACCCCAGTGACTTCGCCATGGCGGCAGGCGTCAGAAAGATGCCCAGCGCGATCGACTCGCCCATGACGACGGCGATCGTGCCTGCCAAACCCATCTGCCTACGCTGTTCCATTGAGGCATCATCCTACGTGTCTCTGCTTGAATCGGCATCCACCAAAAGGTTGAGCCCGCGACGATGCGGAATCTGCGCGGCCTTCCGCTCCATCAAAGGGTGGAAACGCAATTCAATCCACAGGGCCACGACAACACCGATTGCCCGCTGTAGTGTTGGCAAACATAAAGCTCATCATGAATCTCTGATCAGCCCACGGCCCCGAAGTGCCGCATCTCTGTGCACCGATAGCAGCCAAAAACACGAAAATGGAGTAGCCGCATGCGTAAAACCCTTGCAACATTTCTCTGGCTGGCAGTGAGTACGGTCGCCTTTGGACAGCTTCCCAGCGGCACCATCAATGGACGAGTCGCGGACCTGCAGGGAGCCAGTATCGCTGGCGCCCAGGTAAGCGTCACCAATACAGCCCAGGGCACTTCGCGGCAGGCGCTGACAAATGCGGAAGGAATGTACGTCTTCTCATCGCTCAACGCGGGCACCTACGATCTACGTGTCGAAAGCCCCACGTTCTCGATCACCGAGACTCACGGCCTTCTGCTTGAAGCCGGCAAGGCGCGAACCGTCGATGTCGAACTCACTCCCGCGGCCTCCCATGCAGTCGTGAACGTAACCGCCGATAACGAGGGCGTAGATCTCACGCAATCCATGATTCAGGGCCAGATTACTTCGAAGACCATCGAGAACATCCCGCTCAACGGCAGAAACTTTCTTGAGCTGGCCTACCTCGTTCCGGGCAATCGCCCCGCACCCACCTTCGACCCCACCAAGACCAACACACTCGAGGTCAGCTCCGCCGGCAGCTTTGGCCGGGGCGGCAACATTACGGTGGACGGAGGAGACAACAACGACGAGATCGTCGGCGGAACCCTCGCGAACTTTCCCGCCGATTCGGTGCAGGAGTTTCAAATCGCCACCGCACGCTTCACCGCCGAGGTCGGGCGCTCCGGCAACAGCATCATCAACATCGTCACCAAGTCCGGCACCAACGACTTTCACGGCTCGCTCTTCTTCTTCGAGCGCAACCGCAACCTGCAGGCGCTTCCCGCAACCTTCGACCGCACGCTTCCCACACCTCCCTTCGACCGCGAACAGTACGGCGCGTCGATCGGAGGGCCACTGCGCAAAGACAACGCCTGGATCTTTACCTCTTTCGAATACCGCAATCAGAACGCCGCCCTTCAGACCGGAACCCGCAACTTCGCTACCTCGCAGATTCAGCACACCTCAGCCCCCGCTCCGCTGCGCGATGCCCTCTGGTCGTCCCGTTACGATCAGAAGTTAGGCGCGAGCAACAGCCTCATGGTGCGCTACTCTTTCAATCGCTCCACCGATACGGGCGAGGCCACTCCATCGCAGGCGACACCCTCCTTCAGCGCCGCCGAACGGCAGAACTCGCGTAATCGCTTCAACTCTATCGAAACCACTCTCACCACTGTCCTCTCGCCCACCCGTGTCAATAACTTCTCCTTGCATTACGACAACTTCTCCAACGAAATTCCTCCCTTCCCGCAAAGCGCTCCTACCACCAATCCGCAGCTCAACCTCACCAATGAACTCATCTTTCCCAGCCTCGCGGATGGAGCAAACTTCAATCTTCCGCAGGCCACAAACCTGAACCGCGTCCAGTTCCGCGAGGCTTACGCATGGGCGCTCGGCAAGCACTCTCTGCGCCTAGGCGCAGAGTTCCAGCACTACGCCGCCTCCGGCGAGATCAATGTCTTCGGCAGCGGCACCATCATCCTTCCCACGGACTTCGCCTTCGCCGACCTCAACGGCGACGGCGAGGTCAACGATCTCGATATCCCCATCGCCGTCGCGCTCAAGAGCAGCGCCCCCGTCACCCCAGTGCCCATTCCCCGCGTCTTCAACAGCTACATCGCGGGCTACGCGCAGGACGACTGGCGCGTCAATCCCCGTCTCACCCTCAACCTCGGCCTGCGTTGGGAGTACGACACCAACATTACCGGAACATCCAGCGATCACGGCCCGTGTCCCAATCTCACCTCGGTTCCCTCTACTCCCTGCACCTGGATGGCGAACATCCTCGACCTCAAAAAATCTCCCGATGCCAAAGACTTCAGTCCGCGTCTCGGCTTTGCCTTCGATCCATTCGGCAGCGGCAAGACCGTCTTCCGCGGCGGATACGGCGTCTACTACGACCGCATCATTCTCGAAGCTGCCTCCAAGGAGCTGGTGCAGAACAATCGGGCACTCACCGTGACCCAGTACGCTGGCTCCTCCTGCGTCTCACCCTATGTCCCTGGACCGCCCAGCCTCGGCGCCTGTTTCGCTCCGCTCTCCAGCTTCGCTCCCGGCTCTCCCGGCCTTACCGCTCCCTTCAGCGGGCCGCGGCAGACGGGCGGCGTCGGTCTGATCGCCACCGGTCCTGACACCCACCATCCCATCTTCCAGCAGTTCTCGGTTGGACTACAACAGCAGTTCGGCAACAACTGGATTCTCTCCGCCGATGGCTTACATGTCTTCGCGCGGCGCCAGTTGAACGGCCATTTCCTTCGCTCCACCAATTCAAGTTCACCCTATGTCGCCTGCTCCGGCGGCAACGCGCCCTGCCTTATCACCGATCCCCTCAGCGGCATCTCCGACAGCATCACGATGCTCGAGTCGAAGGCCAAGTCCTGGTACGACGGCCTCATCGTCAGCCTGCAACACCGAAGCTCGAAGCTCGGACCTGTCGGCTATCAGTACAACATTAGCTACACCCTCTCGAAGACGCTTGACTACTCCAATGACGACCAGCTCACCAACGGCAACGCCAATGAGCAGGTCAACCTGGTCGAGGGAGTCAACCAGCCACAACTGGAGAAGGGATACGCCGTCACCGACGAGCGCAGCCGCCTTACCTTCTACGGCGAGGCGCAACTTCCCTGGCGCATCTCCGTCGCTCCCATCTACACCTTCGGCTCGGGCGTACCCGCTGATACATTTCTCCCCGGCACCGGCTCCATCAACGGAGCCAGCGGCTCGCGCTTGCCTTTGCTTGCTCGTAACTCCATCGGCCGCGAGATCAAAAACAGCGATCAGCTCAACGCCGTCATCGACAAATGGAATGCGCTGCCGGCATGCCCGGGAACCTATCCCTGCCTTGCCGGAGGAGAGCTTCAGCATGTCCCCGGTGGCATCAACTTTTACAGCCCCTTCAGTTCGCTCGACCTGCGATTAAAGAAAGACTTTCTCTTCGGAGATCGCGTAACCATTAGCCTGATCGGAGAAGCATTCAATGTCTTCAACGAGACCAACATCCGCGGCACCAGCAACAACAACTATTCGGGAAGAAATATCGCCATAGGTCCTTATCAACCGGCACAGAACGGCCAGTCTGCACAGGCGGTTCAGAGTAATTTCTACTCAGCCGTCACCACTGCGGGCGGCTTCTTCGGCTCCGGCGGTCCCAGAGCGTTCCAGTTCGCCGCGCGGCTAGCTTTTTAGATGGATAAATATGATAGATGTCCCATATCCGATTTTTTGGACATGGTTCCACTTCGCCCCAGCCTCCGCTCCAATAGAAGAATGAGGTCCGCCATGAGTACGCCGGAAACTGTGATTATCGATGAATTGTTTGAACCCACCCATCTTCCTCTCGTGGAGGAAGACACAGCCACGGGCGCCGTAGCCGTCGCCTACGCCGACTATCGTGCCCGCTTCGGACACGAGCAGGTTCCCGGCATTCTTAAGTGCTTCGCCAGCCATCCGCCCCTGCTCGAACAGATGCTCGCGCTGGCCTCCAGTCTTCTCTTCGTCGATGGCCATCTCACCCGCAGAACCAAGGAGATGATCGCGACCCACGTCTCGGTTCTCAATGCCTGCCCCTACTGCCTGGACAGCCACGCATCTTTTCTGCACGAGCAAGGAGGCAGCGATCAGTTGCTGCTCGCGCTTTTTACCGGAGATTCCGCTCATCCTTCCATCGATGCCGGAGAACGCGCCCTTCTGAGCTTCGTTGCCAAGGTGACCGATGAGTCGTACAAAGTCTGCGCCGGCGATATTCAATTGCTCGAAGACTCGGGCTGGCATCAGCAGCAGATCGCCGAAGCTATCCATATCACCGCGCTGTTCGCCTGCTTCAACCGTGTGGCCAACGCTTTTGGTCTGCCTTCGCAGCACCTGTTTCGCCGTGACCTAACGCAACTCCCAGCGACAGAGGAGAATGCATGAATCCGAAACACCCTTCGCAGCAGCCGATGTTTCTTCGCGGAGTCGAGGACAACCCAAAGCCCAGCGTCTACGGTGATCTCATCGAGAACGCAAAGTCCTCGGGAGGCGACTACTGGCAGATCTGGCACCTGCTCGCCTTCGATCCCGAGGCCGCCCATCATCTTGCCGCGCTCTCGCACACGCTGATGCACAACGAAGCTCCCATCACTCCCGGCCTGCGCGAGTTGATTGCCGCCTACACCTCCTCGCTCAATCAATGCGAGTTCTGCATGAAGGCTCACGGCGCCGTTGCCGCGGAGCTACTGGGCGACGAAGCCCTTGTCTGGGGGGTAATCCGCGATCCCGAATCCTCCAACCTCGACGACAAGCACAAAGCTCTGCTCCGCTTCGTTCGCAAAGCCACCCTTGCTCCCGCATCCATTACCGCAGCCGACACCCACGAACTGAATACCGCCGGATGGGATGATGCCGCCATCTTCTATGCCATCTCGGCTTGTGCCCTGTTCAACTTCTACAACCGCTGGGTCTCGGCCAGCGGGGTCCATTCCATCAGCGACGATGCTTTCAAGCGGCTTGGATCGCGCATGGCCACGAGGGGATACGCGCGCTAATGAATCGGCCCAAGCTCGTACGAATCACTGCTACCACTATCTTCATTCTTAGAGTCAACGCTACTCAGGAGAACTTTCCAGGCTAGCAAAGCGCCTTCTTACTTTCACCTGATCGAATGGAGGTAGTCGTAGTCAACTTTGGCTGCTTCCATCGCAGACATTCTCGAATACGGGCCTTCCTGCTCAACGAAGATATGCTCGATTCCCCTGCCTCTCACATCGGCAAAGATTTCTTTGTAGTTGATGACTCCCCTTCCAATCTCTGACCCCTTGGGGCTCTCTGGACCACCTGCAGCGGCTCCCTTTTTAAAAGCAAGGAAGTCCTTGATGTGGAGCATCTTCACTCTCCCAGGGTACTTCTTGACGAAATAACCGGGCTTGTATCCGGCCACTGTCATCCATCCGCAATCGATCTCAAACTTGACGGTCTCTGGATCAGTGTTCTGCATCAGGAAGTCAAAACCGGTTTCACCATTGATAATTGCAAACTGCTCTGTATGATTATGCGATGCAAAGAGAAGCCCCGACTTCTTTGCTGCGGCGCCTACGGTATTCATAGCGTCGGCAAGACGCTTGAGCTCATCGCCAAGCAGCGGTTTCATCCCCGCACCACTTCCCTGCGGACGCCTGACGCCGGGAGTCGGCGCTGGAGGCTGAGGCTCGATCATGCGTTCTGCTACCGACGCGGTGGCATACCTACACCCAAGCACGTTTGCATCGTCGAAGGTCTTTTGCAGATTTTGCATATCGAATTGCAGATGTGCGCTTGGACAGGACAAGCCATTGTCGTCGAGAGCTTTTCGAAACTCGGAAGCAGTATTCAACGAACCGAACCCCGCGGTTTCAACTTCCTTGTAGCCGATCGCAGCGATCTGACGAAGCGCGCCTGGCGCGTCTTTCCGTATATCTCCGCCTATTGTGTAAAGCTGGATACCGATTGGAAGTCCCAGCGGATCTGCCCATACCCAGCGAGGAGCTCCCGCGCCGATAGTCAAGCCTGCAGCCAACTTCGCACTCCGCTTCAAAAATAGTCTTCGATTACTCTGCATCGTCATGATCCCCATGTTTGTTACTTCGACTACGTTACTCGTATGGTCTTGAAAAATCTATTGGTCATCTATTATGACAAGCAAGAGTAACGCATTTTGCCCCTCGGGGCGCCTGTCTAACCTTCCTATTGCTGATCGCAATGACAAGATACTGCTTGCCATCGGCGCACCGTCCTGCGAATGTGCAATCAGCCCACTGCTCCATGTTCCATCGCGTTGTATCCGCCAACCTTATGGAGCAAGGATAAAGAAGGTTTCGTGGATGAGCGCCACCGCGCGGTGGCGCTCATCCACGAAAAACATGGAGACCATGATCGGATCTCCTGCCATTAGCTTTGCAAAATATCCGTATCTTCTCCAACAGCAGCGCGCGCATGAATGAGTGGTCATGTGTGTTCAGTTCGGGCTTCTGCTCAACACTATTGACGCCTACGTTCGAGCACTCAGTTCATGCTTCTCATCCTCTGAACAATAACCGCCGTCACAAATGCTGCTGCTGAACCTGACGCGTCTCTCTCTCCCCTCTTTACTTAACCTGCAAGGTAAAGTTGCTGTGTGTTGCGCGGAGCCGCTGCTCGCTGTCACTGCACTGGTGTAGCTCTTCGGGCTCGGCATGGGAGAAGGGTGGCTGCCGCCGCAGCCGCTTAGTCCGGCCACTGCTCCGAGCGAGAGCAGAAGCGGCAGGGCAAGATCCGTCCCACGGCTGAGCTTCTGCGCCACTCGGCGCATTCTTCTGATGCCCGCCAGCGGCAGCAACAGAAGAGCGAACGCAATCGAACCGCCGCCATAGAAGGCCGGCTTCTCCAGCTTTGCCGAGGTCGCCGTCTTTACCGTCAGGGTCACCGTCGCGGCTCCCGGATACGCGCCGCCGACGGGCGTGAGCGAGAAGCTGAACGTTGCCGTGACGGCGAACTGCGTATCGCCGTAGATATGATCAGGGATAGTTGCGAAAGTAAGGGTGGGAATTATCAGTTGCCCCGTACCGTTCAGAGGATATCGTCTGCGTGGTGCTGGGGTTGGCGTTGAGGTTGGTATCGGTCAACACCAGTGAGCCGCTATTGCTCCCGCCACCGTCGGAGCGAAGCTGATCGGCAACGTGCAGCGTGCACCCGCAGCCAGTGTGTTCGGTCTGCCGGTTGTCGGTTGGCAGGTGCCGCTGCCGGTACTGTCCCTGTGTAACGTCCGCCGAGATACTAGGATTGTCCCGCTCACCGGAGCGGTGAAGGTAAGCGCGGCGTTGCGCTGTTGGTCACAGTCACCAAAAGCGGCGACCTCTTGCAGCGAGATATCAATTCGCCTTATGCCGACTCTTTCTGCCGTATCATCTCGAACCAGATAAACGGGCCTTGGTCATAGCTTCGGCATAGAAAAAACTCATCCAAAGATGCGTTTATCTTGTAGCTTATTGATTCCATTGGTGCCGGGAGGGGGGGTCGAACCCCCACGAGGTTGCCCTCGGCGGATTTTGAGTCCGCTGCGTCTGCCAGTTCCGCCATCCCGGCTCGTTGCCGCTTTCAGGAACCTAAAAGTACCACCCAAAGGAACGGCCGCCATTAGATCAGGAGCAGTTGTATCTTGCTGCGTTTACTCCTAGACCCAGTTGGAGTATCGCACAGAGTTTTCAATCCTTTCAACTGATCTCTATGCGAAGAAGCGGCGAGATTTTCCTCAGTCGAAGAGATCGAATGACCACGATCGGGAGTATTATCTCGCTCATCTCTCTTTCTTCCCAAACCCGCCACGATGCCATTCCCGACTCAAGTTGTGGAGACAGTTCCGGCTTCAGTGTTAATTTCCGGCCAGGCCCACAGGCTGTTCGGGATTATTCATCTGAAATTCGCAGAAGCATTGGCGGCCACTCATTGTGGAATCCTTCCGAATTGCTGTGCAATCAGATAAATAAGAGCCCCGAGGAGAGTGAAAATGACTTTGATTGTTATCTTTGTCTCGGCGTTGTGTCTTGCAATCTTTGTCGCGGCGATAATTAAGCGCGCCAAGGAGCGGCGCCAACTGGAGCAGTACACCATTAGCCCGGAGACTCTGCATGACATGTTAACTGCAGACGATAAGGTTCATGTCTTCGACGTGCGTGTGCCGCTGGACCTGCTTGCCTACTCCGAAATCATTCCAGGAGCAACGCGCGTCCCTCCAAAAGAGATCATGGAAAATCCATCGCTGATCCCGAAGGAAGAAGATGCGGTTGTCTACTGTACCTGCCCGGACGATAAGACCAGCCGAGAGATCCTGCGTCGTGCTCGAAGATTGAATTTCTGTCGACTCAAGATTCTTCGGGGCGGCCTGGCGGGCTGGAAGGCGAAAGGATATCCGGTGGAACCGTATAAGAAGGCCTTTCGGCTGGATACAGAAGTATAGTTCCGCTGGAGATGAGTTGCCCATTGAGAGTTTGGGATGAGTCTCATCCTGAACGAAGCCCGGAATATCAGCTCACTCATCGCTTTTAATTCATCAAGGCCATTGATTAAATTGGTTCGGCTTAGGCGAGACGCGGGTTGTATATCCAACAAGCGGCTCTCTCCGATATATCCTTGCCTATGCAATTGTGGGCTTGTTTTCTTTGCATGTGCCTTTTTCCTGTCTCAATGTGGGCTGCGGGGCGCAATGCGCTAGTCGCGAACATTCATTCCCCAGTGATCCAGAACACACACGCGGATACTGATCATTTATCCAGGATGCTGAATAGCGCAATGATCCGCCGCTTCGTGCGACACGGTTATCTTGTACCTGTGAAATCGAGTACACATTCCTGGTATCTGCACGCGGTTCCTTCTGCAAATCGCTATTGCCGGCCGTGGACGCGCCTGTTTTTAAAGAGGCTAAGCCGTCAGTTCCATGCCAAATTTGGAGACCGGCTTCGCATCACAAGCCTGGTACGCTCGGTGGAGAGCCAGATTGCGCTTGCCCGACGCAATGGCAATGCCGCAAAAGCGTTTGGCCGTTTACGATCTTCGCATCTGACGGGGGCCACGCTGGATATCTCGAAACACTCCATGACCGCCGCCGAGCAGCGGTGGATGAGGAATGTTCTTTTTTCGCTCAGAAGGGCGGGCTACCTCTACGCCATTGAGGAGTTTCAACAGCCTACCTTCCACATAATGATCTTTCGGAACTATCTTGATTACGTTGCGAGTATGGCCCATTAAACGGAGACGAGAAGATGTCCCCTATCGTCACGATGATCTCAACCATAGGCACAGATGACGGCTATTATTCCGCAGGGTCGTAGTTCAGATTCTGTCCGAGCCACCGCTCGACCTCTGCTACGCTCATTCCTTTGCGCTCGTGGTAGTCCGCGACCTGATCGCGATCAATTTTGCCAAGGCTGAAATATCGCGATTGAGGATGAGCGAAGTAGAGGCCGCTCACACTCGATCCGGGCCACATCGCAAACGATTCGGTAATCTTCATCCCTGTGTTTGCCTCCACATCGAGCAAACTCCAGATCGTTCCCTTTTCCGTGTGATCGGGGCACGCCGGATAACCGGGCGCCGGCCTGATTCCACGATACTTCTCATGGATAAGATCTTCGTTGCTCAGTCCTTCCTGGCGACCGTAACCCCATTCATCCCGCGCTTGCTTGTGCAAGCATTCGGCGAAGGCCTCCGCCAGACGATCACCGATTGCCTCGGCCATGATCGCATTGTAGTCGTCGTTCTCGGCCCTGAATTTATCGCACAACTCTTTCGCTCCGATCCCGCTAGTCACCGCAAAGGCGCCAATGTAATCGGGCAATCCGGTCTCCCTGGGAGCGATGAAATCGACGAGCGACCGGCACGGCTCGCTGCCTTCCCTGTTTGCCTGCTGGCGGAGGAAATGGAACCGGTCGAGCACGGTCTTGCGCGTGTCGTCCGTGTATAACTCAACATCGTCGCCTACGGCGTTGGCGGGGAAAAAACCGTAGACGCCGCGTGCCGTGATTAATTTCTTCTCGATGATGCTATCCAGCAGCGCATTAGCATCCTTGAATATCTGACGCGCCTGCTCGCCCTGCGTCTCGTGCTCGAAGATACGCGGGTAAACGCCTTTGAGGCCCCAGGCGTGGAAGATCGGCGACCAGTCGATAAATTCGCGCAGAGTTGCCAGCGAAAAATCGTGCAGCGCGCGCACGCCGGTAAACGATGGTGTGGGCACATCTTCGGCGCGCCACTCAATCGGAGTTCTGCGGGCACGCGCGATCTCCAGGGCGACGACGCTCTGGCGCGGCGAAGCGTGAGCCTTGCGGAGCGCCTCATACTCGGCGCGATGCTGCGCTACAAACGCGGGCTTGCCCTCGTCACTCAGCAGGCTGGTCGTCACGGGAACGGCACGGCTGGCATCCAGCACATGGACTACAGGCTCGCTATAGTTCGGTGCAATCTTGACAGCCGTATGGGTTCGAGTCGTGGTCGCTCCTCCGATGAGCAGCGGCAGCTTGAAGCCCTGGCGCTCCATTTCGCGGGCCACATGCACCATCTCGTCAAGCGACGGCGTAATCAGGCCGCTCAGGCCGATCACGTCCACCTTCTCGGCCTTCGCGCGTTCGAGAATCTTTTCGCAGGGGACCATCACCCCCATGTCGATGACCTCGAAGTTATTGCAGGCCAGCACGACGCCGACGATGTTCTTGCCGATGTCGTGCACATCGCCCTTGACCGTCGCAAGCAAAATCTTTCCCTGCGCTTTGACCACTTCGCCGGCTGCCGCCATCGCAGCCTTCTCGGCTTCCATGAACGGCGTCAGGTGGGCCACGGCCTTCTTCATCACCCGGGCAGACTTGACCACCTGCGGCAGAAACATCTTGCCGGCACCAAACAGATCGCCCACGACGCCCATACCGTCCATCAACGGGCCTTCGATCACCAGCAGAGGGCGGCCCAGCTTTACGCGGGCCTCCTCGGCATCGAGTTCGATGTACGTGTCAATGCCCTTGACCAGCGCATGAGAAAGGCGCTCCTCGACGGTGCCGCTGCGCCATTCTTCGGCCTTCTTCTCACTCACGACAACGCCGACATTCTTCAGCTTTTCGCCATGCTCCACCAGGCGCTCGGTCGCGTCAGGACGGCGATTAAGCAGCACGTCTTCGACCAGCACCTTCAGTTCAGGTTCAATCTCGTCGTATACCTCGAGCATCCCGGCATTGACGATCCCCATGTCCATGCCTGCCGCGATCGCATGATAGAGAAAGGCCGAGTGCATGGCTTCGCGGACCTTATTGTTGCCTCGAAAACTGAACGAGATGTTCGAGACACCGCCGCTCACCTTCGCATGTGGCAGATTGTCCTTGATCCATCGCGTAGCTTTGATGAAGTCAACAGCGTAGTTGTTGTGCTCCTCCATGCCCGTAGCGACGGTCAGAATGTTGGGATCGAAGATGATATCTTCGGGCGGAAAGCCGACCTCGTCGACCAGAATCCGATAGGCGCGCTCACAGATGCGGATCTTCTCTTCGTAGCTCGCCGCCTGCCCTTGCTCGTCAAAGGCCATGACCACAGCCGCAGCACCGTACTTCAGCACCGTTGCGGCGTTACGACGAAAGGCCTCCTCGCCCTCTTTTAGCGAGATCGAGTTCACGATGCCTTTACCCTGCAGACACTTGAGCCCCGCTTCGATGACCTCCCACTTTGAGGAATCCACCATAAACGGCACCTTGGCGACTTCAGGCTCGCTCGCCAGCAACTGCAGAAAACGCGTCATCGCCGCGACGCCGTCGATCATGCCCTCATCCATGCAGATGTCGAGCACATTCGCGCCATTCTCGACCTGCTGCCGGGCAATCGCGACGGCTTCCTCGTATTTGCCTGCCTTGATGAGCTTGGCAAACTTGGGCGAACCGGCCACATTGGTCCGCTCTCCGAGGATCATATAGACGCCAGGCTGCTGGGTGAATGGCTGCGATCCCGACAGGCGAAGAGGTCTCGTCTCCGTAGTCTGACTCTTATTTACGTCCTCGGGCACTCTCAGGCTCTCCTCTCGCCGGCTGCAGATGCCTCAGCAGGGACCGCTCCCAACCTTCGCGGCGGCCGTCCCTCAAGCGCTTTTGCAATAGCCGCGATGTGCTCGGGCGTGTTGCCGCAGCAACCGCCGGCGATGTTGATCAATCCTCCCCGCGCAAAGTCGCCCAGGTAACGAGCCATGTCATCCGGCCCGAGATCGAACCCGGTCTCCGAGAGAGGATTCGGCAAACCGGCGTTGGGGTAGCACGAGATCGCTACATCCGCCTTCGCCGAGAGATCGCTCAAAAACGGATACATCAGGTCGGGACCGATGGAGCAATTAAGCCCCACCGACAGCGGCTTTACATGCTGCACTGCATTCCAGAAGGCCTCGGTGGTCTGCGCAGAGATCATCGTCTCGCCGCCGCGTCCCACCGCAGCGGAGATCATCACCGGCAGTTCCCTGCCCCGCGCGGTAAGGCCGTCCTCATCGAACACCTCGCGGATGGCGACAAGTGCAGCCTTGGCATTCAGCGAGTCAAAGATCGTCTCCACCAGCAGCAGATCTGAACCTCCTGCGATGAGAGCCCGCACCTGCTGTGCGTAAGCAGCTTTCACCTGATCGAAGGTGACGACGCGAAAGCCTGCATCGTCGGCGTCGGGAGAGTTCGACAGAGACACCGTCAGCGGCCCGATCGCTCCCGCTACAAAACGTTGCCGCGAGGTTGCGGTGGCGACGCGATCCGCCCACTCCCGGCATTGCCGCGCCGATTTTTCATTGATCTCCGCAGCCAGATTGCCGAGGAATGGATCCTCAATCACCTTCTGATAAAACTCAGGATCCTTGCGGCCGCCGTGTTCCCGCGGGTCCTCCACAAAGAACTCGCTCTGCGTGATGCTGGTCGCGCCGAAAGTATTTGTCTCAATGATGTCCGCGCCTGCCTCCAGAAACCGGCGATGGATATCGGAGATCATATCCGGCTGAGTCAGGGAGAAGAGATCGCCATTGTTCAACAAGTCCTTCGTCGAATCCTTGAAACGATCTCCGCGAATATCGGCCTCTTTCATGCCGTAGGTGCGGATCGTCGTGCCCATCGCTCCATCGATGATGGCGATTCGGTTTTCGAGGATCTTTTGGAGAGGATGTTGTTGATCTGTCGTCATTTATTTTTGATGATCTTAGCCGCGGCAAGGTCGCAACAGCAGACCTCACTCTACCCATTCAATCGCGGCGCGTATTTCTATTATAGCGACCCGCCGAACGGCCTCTGCGATTGAGTCGGGTTAACAACGTTGTATGCCGGTTTGATGAAGGCGCCCAGGCATCCGTCCAATGATTGTGTCCGATATCCATCTTTAGGCAATACCATCTGGGTAAATATCTGTGGCCCGAGATCGGAACCAACGCAACTTACTTCTTCGGCGGCAAGAACGACGGAAAATCGCAGAACTTCGTGACCCCGGGTATCACGACCAGCAGGTTCAAGTTCCACCCTAAAGACGAGCGAAGCCGGTCGGGAATTGCAGTTGGCGCAGGCATGCAGATCGCAACCTCCGGGTTCCACAGCTACAACCATCAACTCGTGCTGACGTCGCGATTTATCTTTTAGGAAACCTCTGATTAATTCCAGTTTTGTTAAGGGCACGGCTTCAGCCGTGCCGTAAGTGACTTGCCAGCAACACGGCTTTAGCCACTGAGGGCATCTTCCGAGACTTAATCAGACCTTCCTTAGAGCGCTCTTGGTTTGGCTGCATATAGCCGGAGATGGACATTTGTGGTCTCCCACCCTTTCGCGATGAGGCTGCGAAAGGATGGGGCACCAAGTCTTGTTCATACTTCAAGCCTTGTTCACGCTTGAATCGTGCTCTAGCTGCGGTTCTGAATCGTTCGCTCGTAGACGCGCACGTACTCCTTCGCAGGCTCATCCCAGGAAAAGTGCTGCGCCATCCCACGCCGCATCATCCGTCCCCACGCTTCTTTGTCGCGAAAGACCTCCAGCGCGCGCAGGATTGCGTCCATCAGCGCGGCCGATTCGTAGCCCCAGAACTTGAAGCCGTTGCCCGCGCCCATGGGCTGCTCGTCAATCGTGTCTTCCAAACCTCCCGTGGCCCGCACAATCGGAATGGTGCCGTACTTCAGGCTGTAGATCTGATTCAGCCCGCACGGTTCATAGCGCGAAGGCATCAGGAACATATCCGAACCCGCCTCGATCTTATGTGCCATGACATTGTCGTACTTCACCTGCACCCGCACCTTGTCGGGATAACGCCCGGCCATCTCTACCAGCAGGCGCTCGTAGTACTCCTCGCCGCGGCCAAGCATCACCAGCACCACGTCCTCCTGCACCAGCCTGTCCATGATTTCGACGATGAAATCGAAGCCCTTCTGCGTGGCAAAACGCGACACCACGCCGATGACGGCCGTCTCTTCCTGCACGCTCTTCAACCCGAAGGCATGGAGCAGATCGCGCCGGCACTCCTTCTTTCCCGCCAGATCGTCGGCCGTATAGTGTGCAGCGATATTCCGGTCGATCGCCGGGTCCCACTCCTCGTAATCGACGCCGTTGAGGATGCCGAAGAGATCGCCGCTCCGCTGCTGCAAAACCCCTTCCAGCCCATTACCGAACTCCGGCGTCTTGATCTCCTCTGCATAGGTGCGGCTGACCGTCGTCAATGCGTCGGAATAAACGATGCCGCCCTTCAGGAAGTTGACCGTATCGTTCTCCTCCAGCTTCTCGAAGTTGAACATGTCCCACGGCAGCAGCAGCGTCTCCATCGTTCGCGGCGGAAACCATCCCTGGTAGCCCGCATTGTGGATCGTCAGCACAGCCGGGACGTGGCGCAGCACCGGGTCAAAATAATAAGTAGAGCGCAACAGAACCGCCAGCATGGCCGCCTGCCAGTCATGCACGTGAAAGACATCGGGCACGCCCAGAATCTTCGACGCCTCGATGACTGCACGGCACAGCAGCCCGAAACGCTCCGCGTTGTCCGGATAGTCCCCCGAGGGCGTGGAATAAAAGCTCTCCCGGTCGAAAAACTCCGGGCAGTCCACGAAGTACATCTGCACCCCTTCCTTCAGTCCGCCGTCGAGGACGCGAACGAAGCGGTTGTAGGAGGGATACGGTATCGTCACGCTCTCGATGACGATAGAAGTATGAGGCACCACCTTGGCCACTTGCCGGTAGTAGGGAATGAAAACGCTGACCTTGTGCCCCAGCTTCACCAGCGCCCGCGGCAGTGCGCTGACCACATCGGCCAATCCGCCGGTCTTTGCCAAGGGAGCGCACTCCGATGCTGCAAATACAATATGCATTTCAGTCGTCCTTTATCTTCCCCACTAAAACGTTAGTCTATACAAGACCACACAGTCGAAAAACTTTTCATTTAGGATGCGATGAAACGCAAACCCAGACTCGGCCAGAACTTTCTCGTCGACGATACTGCTCGTCACGCCATCGCCGACGCGCTCGGCGACCTCGACAATCGTACCGTCATCGAAATCGGCCCCGGCCACGGCTCCATCACCGAAATACTCGCCGGCCGCTGCCGTCGCCTGATCGCGCTTGAGCTTGACCCCGCTCTTACCGCCGAGCTTACCTTCCGCTTCCGCAATCAGCCGCACGTGGAGATCATCGAAACGGACGTGCTCAAAGCCGATCTTCGCTCCCTGGTCCCTGCTGACGAAACCGCGGACGTCATTGGAAATCTCCCTTACTACATCACCTCCGACATCCTGTTGAAGCTCTTCGCCGCGGGCCGCGAGGACACCATAGCCCGCGCCGTCCTGATGATGCAGCGCGAGGTCGCTGACCGCGTCTCGGCCACGCCCGGAGTTCGCGACTACGGTCTGCTCTCCGCCACCGCGCAGATGAATGCGCAGGTCGAACATCTCTTCACCCTGCCGCCCTCCGCCTTCTCGCCTCCGCCCGAGGTCTACTCGACCGTGCTGCGGCTCCATTTTGCGCCGCGCTTCGCCCAACTGGGCGTGGACGCCACCGGTTTCGACGCATTCCTCAAACGGACCTTCGCGCAGAAACGCAAGACGCTGCAAAACAACCTCCGTGCCGCTGGATACTCCCCCGAACAGCTTGCCGGGGCATGGCCCGCGAGCATTCCTCCACAGGCCCGCGCCGAATCACTACCGTTGGAATCGATGGCAGAGCTTTACCGCGCGCTGCCGCCGCCGCATGTCGCCGGCTGATACATTTCAATTCAAATTACTAGACTTTGGGTGCCCCATCCTTTGTGCGTATTTTGCACAAAGGATGGAAGACCACAACGCTCTGCCTCAACCATCAACAAGCAGACCGACGCCGCTCTGACGCTACCTACTTTCGCTGCACAGGCGCCGGCCCGCTTGACCGCGCTGGAGCCGATGGCGGGGGCGAATAATGCGGTTGCTGAGGCGGAGGCGAGTACCTCGGCTGCGGCGGAGGCGTATACCGTGGCTGAGCCGGAGGCGTGTAACGAGGTTGAGCCGGAGCCGTATAGCGCGGTTGTTGCACCGGCGGCGAAGAACGTTGTACCGGTGGCGAGACGTTGCGCGGCACGGGTTGCGATGGCGTCACCGGCCTCGTTTGCTCTGGCTGCGGACGCGGCTGTTGCGGCGCTGATTGCGACGGTTCAGGCCTCGTCGGTCTCATCGGCGCTTCCCTGCCCTCGATTCCCGTTCGCGGAGTGATCGGGTGCACCGTTCCCGGATGCACATTCGGAGCAGTCGCCGCTGGATTCGCAGGCCTGCCCAGAACCGGCCTATGGTTGACACTGTCTACCGGGAAGTCCCGATGGAGCGCCCCTCCTCCGGTTCCTCCCGGACGGGCAGTTCCGGTTGCCCCCGGGGTCAAAACCGGCTTCACCGGCTGCACGGTACGACCCGCGATGGTGCGCGGTCCCCTCACCGGACGCATCTGCCCCGGATTCGGGACCACCGGACGGCCTACTTTAATCGGATGAACCCCTCCCGGACTATGCACGGGCACAGGCCGGAAGTGGTAGTTCTGCGGAGGCCGCGTCACGTTGACGACATAGCCTCCTCCACCGCCCCCGCCATAACCATAGCCGTAACCGCGCCCAAATCCCCAGCCACCATAGCCGCAGCCATTGCCGGGTAGCCAGCCCCAGCCGAACCCATTCCAATAAGACCAGGTGCCGCAGCGGAATGGCGTCCAGCCCCAGTTATAGCCCGAGGCCCACACGTATCCCATGCCCGGATACCACACCCAGCTTCCATAGCCATACGGATCGAACGCAGGGTCCATCGCCACATTCGGCTGCCAGACCTCGCCCTCGCCGGGAACGTCGTACCAGCTTCCGTTGGCGTCGAGATCCGACCATCCGTAGCCCGCTTCCCCGGCATATTTATCGCGTACGGCGGTCTGGTCCGACGCCTCCTGAGCGGCGGCCTGATCGCGGTCGTCGTTCCATTGGTCCCACGAATTCTGCGAAATGTCCTTCACCAGCCTGTAGCGCCCCGGGTTGTCGGCATCGCCGGTCAGCGTCTCGCCTGCATTGACGTTCGTCCGGTAGCTTCCGCCGCCTGCGGAACCGGATCGCTCCACCTGCGCCGTCCCATCCAGCACCGA
>Ga0207705_10001009_pt1 | contig 22878 bp, 26 predicted proteins | sample KBSC13metaG_FD_184314 | JGI IMG/M metagenome (GOLD analysis project Ga0207705, IMG submission 184314) | Corn rhizosphere microbial communities from Kellogg Biological Station, Michigan, USA - KBS C1-3 metaG (SPAdes) (version 2) | ecosystem: Host-associated > Plants > Roots > Rhizosphere > Soil ... | reverse complement strand
CTGCTTATAGGCCGGTCTCGTGCCCACCATGCAGATGACGAAACCAGCCGCGCTGCCCGCCGACTGGCGCGATCTTTACGCGCTGACCAAGCCGGGAGTCATGCGCCTTGTCGTGTTCACCGCGCTATGCGGCCTGCTCGCCGCTCCGGTGATGCCGCCGCTCGTCATCGGCTTTACCGCAATCCTGTGCATCGCCCTGGGCGCCGGCGCGGCCGGTGCGCTCAACCAGTGGTACGAAGTCGATCTCGACTCGAAGATGAAGCGGACCGCCAACCGCCCGCTTCCCGCCGGCCGGCTCGACCGGCAGACGGCGCTCCACTTCGGAGTGGGCCTCGCCTTCTTCTCGGTCATCCTGATGGAGCTTGCGACCAATTGGCTGGCGGCGGTTCTGCTCGCCTCGTCGATCCTGTTCTACGTCCTCATCTACACCGTCTGGCTCAAGCGCCGGACCGCGCAGAACATCGTTATCGGCGGCGCCGCGGGCGCCTTCCCGCCGCTCATCGGCTGGGTCGCCGCGACGGGACGAATCGAGCTTCTGCCCGTGCTCCTGTTCGCGATCATCTTCCTGTGGACTCCCCCGCATTTCTGGGCGCTGTCGCTGTTCGTCCGCTCCGATTACGCCGCCGCCAACGTGCCGATGATGCCGGTGGTCGCCGGTTCCGCCGCAACCCGCCGCCAGATCATGGTCTACAGCGTCATCATGGCCGCGGCGGCGGTCGCTCCATGGCCGCTCGGGCTAACCGGCTGGATCTACGGAGGCGTTACCGCCGTCCTCGGGCTGATCTTCGTCGCCTTCGCCGTCGCCGTCGCCAGGAACGAGGCGACCGAGCCCAAGATGATGCGCCCCGAAAAGCGGCTGTTCGCTTTCTCGATCCTCTATCTTTTCGTTCTGTTCGCGGCGCTGGTCGCGGACCGGTGGCTGCTGACATGACCAAGGTGATCGGGGAGGAGCCGAAGCCGGAGCAGGAGATCATCCGCGCCCGCCAGCGCGAGCGCGCCCGGATCATGGCGTGGCTCCTGGGCGGATTCGTCGTCCTTCTGTTCCTGATCACGCTGGCGAAGATCACCGGAAAATGAGCAGTTCGGCCACTCGCAGCAACAACCGCACCGCGGGCATCATGGCGATCGTCGGACTCGCCATGCTCGGCCTCGCCTTTGCCTCGGTGCCGCTCTACCGAGTGTTCTGCCAGGTCACCGGCTACGGCGGCACGACCCAGCGCGCCGAGGTCGCTCCCGGAGCAGACGTCGCCGAGGGCAAGATCAGCGTACGGTTCGACGCCAACACGAACGCGGCGCTTCCGTGGAAATTCGAACCGGAGCAGGAGCGCGTCCGGATCGTCCCCGGAGCACAGACAAAAATCTATTATCGCGCCACCAACCTCGTCGCTCGTCCAACCACCGGCCAGGCGGTGTTCAACGTCACCCCAGTCTCCGTCGGGAAATATTTTTCCAAGATCGAGTGCTTCTGCTTCACCGAGCAGACGCTCAAAGGCGGGCAGACCGTGGACATGCCCGTGATCTTCTTTGTCGACCCCAAGGTGCGCGAAGATCCCGACACCAAGGACATCGACGAGATCACCTTGAGCTACACATTTTATCCAGTGGAAACGGACGGCTCCTCCAGCTAGAGCCGCGGCAAAGAGTCACGAGGGAAGCGAGTAATGGCGGTAACGAAGAACCACGATTACCATTTGGTCGAGCCGAGCGCGTGGCCGTTGATCGGCGCGATGTCGGCCTTCGCGCTGTTCGGCGGCGCGGTGTTGTGGTTCCACGAAAACCCCTACGGCGTCCCGGTGATGCTCGCCGGCTTCGCGATGGTGCTGGTGACGATGTGGAACTGGTGGGCGCACACCATCCGCGAATCCCATGAGGGCTATCATACGCCGGTAGTTCAGCTTCACCTGCGCTACGGGATGATCCTGTTCATCGCGTCGGAGGTGATGTTCTTCCTCGCCTGGTTCTGGGCCTTCTACAGCTCGGCCCTGTTCCCGTCGGCGGTCGATGCGGTCGGCGGGCAATGGCCGCCGAAGGGCATCGAGGTTCTCAACCCGTTCGGATTGCCGCTTCTCAATACCTTGATCCTGCTGTGCTCGGGAACCACGGTCACCTGGGCCCACCATTCGTTGATCAACGGCGACCGCCAGGGCCTCAAGCTCGGGCTTCTCCTGACCATTCTGCTCGGCATGACCTTCACCGGCGTCCAGGCCTATGAGTACATCCACGCCCCGTTCGCCTTCAAAGGCAATATCTACGGCGCGACCTTCTTCATGGCGACCGGCTTCCATGGCTTCCACGTGATCGTCGGAACCATCTTCCTGATCGTCTGCCTGGTCCGTGCGACGAAAGGCGAGTTCACTCCGCGCCAGCATTTCGGCTTCGAGGCTGCCGCCTGGTACTGGCACTTTGTCGACGTGGTGTGGCTGTTCCTGTTCGTCTCGATCTACGTCTGGGGCGGCTGGGGCGCGCCGATGGCGGGATAGTGCGGGAGATTTCTCCCGTAGCCGGTGCGCTGTCGGGCCTGTGCCCGCGCTGCAAGTCGAAGACCCTCTTCACCGGCTGGGTTCGCTTTGCCGACAGGTGCCGCGCCTGCGGGCTCGATTATTCCAGCTTCAACGTCGGTGACGGCCCGGCGGCCTTCCTGATCCTGATTATCGGTGCGATGCTCGTTGCCGCCGCCTTGGTTGTCGACGGACTGTTCTCGCCTACTTGGTGGGTGCACCTCGTGTGGATTCCGGTCGGGGTAGCCCTTACTGTCCTCGGCCTGCGCTGGGCAAAGGCGCTGCTGATCACCCAGGAATATCTTCACCGGGCGCGCGAAGGGCGAATCGCCGAGAAATGAGGCGAGTCCCGATCCTCGCCACTTTGGTCGTGACCGCCGCCGTCGCGGCGATGATCGCGCTCGGCTTCTGGCAACTGAGCCGCGCCCGCTGGAAAGAAGGGCTCCTCGAGCAATATCAGGTCGCGCAGAAGCTTCCGCCGATCGCTTTCCCGACCGTGCCGGCCAAGGGCCCCCTCCCGCTGTTCCGCTGGGCGACGGGCATGTGCGTCAAGCCGCTCGGCCATCGCGCGATTGCCGGCGAGAACCGCCAGGGCGAGCCCGGCTATGCGCATATCGTCCAGTGCTCGACCGGAGCCGAAGGCCCTGGAATGGCGGTCGACATCGGCTGGTCCAAGGATCCGAACGCGGCCTGGAACTGGCCCGGTGGACCGGTCACCGGAGTGATCGTTCCCGACAGGCTACAGCGAATCCGGCTGGTGGCCGCGTCAGCTCCGGCTGGGCTGCAGCCGAGCCAGGCGCCCTCGGTCGATTCGGTCGTGCAGGTGACGCCCACGGGTCACCGCTTCTATGCGCTTCAGTGGTTCGCGTTTGCGGCGATTGCGCTGCTCATCTTCGTCCTCGCGGTTCGAAAGCGGCAGCGGACCGGGTGACCGGCGAGCTTGCCACTCTGGTTGCCGAGCCCTGGGACGACTGGGGCCTGATCGACTGCGGCGATGGACAGAAGCTCGAGCGCTACGGGCGCTTCACCGTCGCTCGGCCCGAGCCGCAGGCGATGTGGGCCCCGGCGCGCGCCGACTGGGATCCCGACGCGACGTTCGTTCCCGGGTCCGACGAGGAAGGCGGGGGGCGTTGGGTCCACCACCGCGATGTGCCCCGCCAATGGGAGCTGTCGCGCGGGCCGGTGCGCTTCAACGCGTCGCTGACGCCGTTCCGCCACCTCGGCTTCTTCCCCGACATGGCGCCGCAATGGGACTGGATGCGGAGCCTGGCGAACGACGCCGACGTCCTCAACCTGTTCGGCTACACGGGCGTCGGCACGCTTCTTCTCAGCGAAGCCGGCGCGCGAATGGTCCATGTCGACGCGTCGAAGAAGTCGGTCGAGCAGGGGAAGGAGAATGCGGCGCTGTCCGCTCTCGCCGACCGCCCGATCCGCTGGATGGTCGATGATGCCGGCAAGTTCACGGCGCGAGAGGTTCGGCGCGGCCGCCGCTATGACGGCATCCTGCTCGACCCGCCCAAATTCGGGCGCGGCCCGACGGGCGAAGTGTGGCGGCTGGAGGAGAATCTCGCATCCCTGCTCGCCGACTGCCGCAAGCTGCTCGACCCCGACAGCCGCTTCCTTGTACTCACCGCTTATGCGGTGCGAATGTCGGCGCTCGCCGTTGGCGAGCTGGTGAAGCAGACCCTCGCCGATCTTGGCGGTACGGTCGAGCTGGGAGAAATGGCCGTCCGCGAAGAGTCTCGCGGCCTGCTGCTTCCGACCGCGATTTTCGCGAGGTGGAGCCGCTAGCTTCGAGACGCCCTGATCGCCGATCCAGCAACGAACGGCGAGCCCGCAACCAGCAGCAAGGCGACGGCGGCCTCGAGCAGGAGCGCACCCGACGCCCTGTCTCCGGACGCCGCCGCTCCGAAGATCAGCAGCGGGATCGCAAGCGGAAGCAGGAGAAGGCCGGCAAGAGCGCCCGCGCGCGGCAATCCGGCGGTGAGCGCGGCGATCGCGACTGCAAGCGCAGCAAGGCCAAGGCTTCCGATTGCAAGCGCGGCGAGCAGGCGCGGCAGTTGCTCGGGCGGCAGCCGGAGCAGAAGCGCGCCGACGACGGCGCTGGCCAGCAGCAAGGGCCCGAACGCCAGCCAGTGACCGGCGATCTTCGCCGCCGCGACGCTCTCGTCGGCGACTCCGCGGACGAACAGCTGGTCGAGCACTCCGTCGGCGCGGTCCGGCTCGATCAGCCGCTCGACCGGAAGCAGCGCCGCGGTCAGCGCCGCGATCCACAGGATGCCGGCGGCGAATTCGGCCAGCAGCCGCGCATCGGGTCCGATCGCGAACGGGACGAGGGTCGCGACCAGCAGGAAAAAAGCCACGGGCAGCCACGCCGGGCCACCGAACCCGCGCCTCATTTCGCGGGAAATCAGGCCCGCGATCACCGGCCGAGCTCCAAAGTCCGCCACTCGCCCGCAAGCGGCGCGTGGGAAGCGGCGAGGATCGCGCCGCCCGACGCCCGCTGCCGGTCGATGGCGGCCGCGAGAAGGTCGAGCGAGTGGCTGTCGAGCGCGTTGGCCGGCTCGTCGAGAAGCCACAGCGGCGACCCCGACGCGGCCACCCGCGCCAAAACTGCCCGCTTGCGCTGGCCGGCCGACAGCAGTGCCACCGGCACCTTCGCAAGCTCGTCGAGCCCGAGCGCCGCAATCGCGCCGGCGACATCGCCGCCCCACCAGCTGAGCGCGCGTTCGAGCGCAAGCTCGCGATCGAGGGCGAGAGTGTCATCGGCCAGCGCGAGGCGCGCAGCTTCGACCCGCCCGCTCTCCGGCCGCAGAAGGCCGGCGGCCAGCCGGATGAGGCTCGATTTGCCGCTGCCGTTGGGCCCGACCACCTGCAGCGCATCGCCCGGTCCGACTCCGAGGTCGACATCCTCGAACAGCAGCCGCCCGCCGCGCCGGCAGGTGACTCTCTCGAAGCGCAGCAGCGGCGTCACTCGACGCTGTCCTCGAGCGCGTGGATGTCTTGGTCGGAGAGGCCGAAATGGTGGCCGACCTCATGGATCAGGACGTGGGCGACAAGGTGCTCGAGAGTCTCCTCGCGCTCGGCCCATTCGTCGAGGATCGGGCGGCGGTAGAGAAAGATCCGCTCCGGCAAAGTGCCCGATTGCTCGACGCTTCGCTCGGTCAGCGGAATGCCCTCGTAAAGGCCGCTGAGGTCGAACGGATTGGCGATCCCCATGGCGGCCAGCGTGCCGTCGTCGGCGAAGTCCTGGACGAGAAGGACGATGTCGCCGAGCGAGCGAGCGAACGGCTCGGGAAGACGGCCGAGCGCCGCCCGGGCGATCGCCTCGATGTCGTCAGCGGAGGGCGGGGTCCCGAACCGGCGCATGGCGAGCGGCATAGGGGCAGGACCATCGGCGCGGCAAGCTTGCCGGCTTGGCAACACACCCCTAAATGGGCCGCCTTCCCAAGGTATGCGGAGCGGTGGCCGAGTGGTCGAAGGCGCTCGCCTGGAAAGTGAGTATACGGCAAAACCGTATCGAGGGTTCGAATCCCTCCCGCTCCGCCATCTGTCCGACACAACGGATCGTCGGCCGCCTCCTGTCGTTGTCTATCTGGAACGACGGAGGCAACAATGGACATTACCGAAATCATTCTCGACCAGCATGACGAGCAGCGGCGGCTGTTCGCCTTTCTGCGCGAGATCGACCGCGGGGAGCCTGTGGCGCTCGGCGCCGTCTGGAAGCGGTTGCAGGGGCTGCTCGACGCCCATGCCGAGGGCGAGGAGCGATTCTTTTATCCGCGGCTGCTGAAGGAGGGTTCCGGCGCGTCCGATTCGGACAGCGCCGCCGACGAAACTCGCGATGCGATCGAGGACCACAACAAGATCCGCGACGCCGCCAAAGCCGCCGACGATCACGAGATTGGCGGTGACGCCTGGTTCAACGCCGTGTGCAAAGCCGACCTCGAAAACAGCAAGCACATGGCCGAGGAGGAAAGGCAGGCGCTCGCCGACTTCCGCCGCAACGCACCGCTCGAGGAGCGGCACCGGCTCGGCGTCCAGTTCCTCGCCTTCGTTTCCGGGCACCTGATGGGCGTGAAGCCGGTCGACAAGGACCCCGACGCTTATGTGAAGGACCCCGAGCGCGAGATCGAAACGACTGAAGCTTGACCTTGCCGTCCGCCGCCGCCCATGCGCGGCGGCATGAGCGGCTGGAGCTTTGCCATCGATCGCGGCGGGACGTTCACCGACGTGATTGCCCGCTCGCCCGGCGGCGAAATCGTCGTCGAGAAATTGCTGTCCGAAAATCCGGAGCAATATGAAGACGCGGCGCTGGAGGCGATCCGGCGCATCCTCGATCGGGCCGGCGGCGGAGACGTGGCCTCGGTACGCATTGGGACAACGGTCGCGACCAATGCGCTTCTCCAGCGCAAGGGCGATCGCGTCGCTCTGGCGATCACACGCGGCTTTGGCGACGCCTTGCGTATCGGCTACCAGGCGCGGCCGGAAATCTTCGCCCGCCACATCCTTCTTCCCGAACAGCCTTACGAGCGCGTGGTCGAGATCGACGAGCGGTTAGGCGCGGATGGCGAGATCGTCCGGCCGCTGGACGAGCGACACGCACGGGCGGCGCTTGAGGAGGTCCGAGCGAGCGGGATCGACGCGCTCGCGATCGTGCTCGTCCACGGCTGGCGCTTCGCGGCGCATGAGCGCCGCCTCGCCGACCTCGCGCGCCAACTCGGGTTCGCACAAATCTCCGTCAGCCACGAAGTCGCGCCGCTGATCAAGCTGGTCGGCCGCGGCGACACGACGGTGATCGACGCCTATCTCTCGCCGGTCCTGCGCCGCTACGTCGACCGGGTCGCGGCGGGGTTGCCGCCTGCGGCACGCCTCCAGTTCATGCAGTCGAACGGCGGCCTCGCCGACGCCCACGCGTTCCGCGGCAAGGACGCAATCCTGTCAGGGCCGGCAGGCGGAGTGGTCGGCATGGTCGCTGCAAGCGCTCCACATTTGGGCGGCGAGCCGGTGCAGCTGATCGGCTTCGACATGGGCGGCACCTCGACCGACGTCTCCCACTACGCCGGCCGGTTCGAACTTGCCGACGAGAGCGTCGTCGCAGGCGTCCGGATTCGCGCGCCGATGATGCACATCCACACCGTCGCCGCCGGCGGCGGTTCGATCTGCAGCTTCGACGGGATGCGCTTCCGGGTCGGGCCGGAGAGCGCCGGCGCCAGCCCGGGCCCCGCCTGCTACCGGCAGGGCGGCCCGCTTACCGTCACCGACTGCAACCTGGTCCTGGGCCGGATCGACCCCGCCGCTTTCCCTGCCGTGTTCGGGCCGGGGGGCGACCAGCCGCTCGATCGGCAAGCCTCGCGAGCGCGGTTGCAGGAAATTGCCGATGCGCTCGGCGGGACCAAGTCGCTCGACGAAATTGCCGAAGGCTTCCTCCGAATCGCGGTGGACGATATGGCCAATGCGATCCGCAAGATTTCGATCGCTCGCGGCCACGACGTTACCCGCTATACGCTCGCCTGCTTCGGCGGCGCCGGCGGCCAGCTCGCCTGCCGGGTCGCCGACGCGCTGGGGATGGAGCGAATCCTGATCCACCCGCTCGCCGGCGTGCTGTCCGCCTACGGAATAGGTCTCGCCAACGTGAAGGTGGTCCGGGAGGAAAGCTGGCTCAAGCCGCTCGGCGAGGCTGCGGCGGAGCCGCTTCAGTCACTCGAACGGGCTGCAGCACAATCGCTGTCCGACCAGGGCGTGGAGCCAGGCGCAATCGAACTCCACCACCGCGCGCGGCTCCGCTACGCCGGTAGCGACACAACGCTGGAACTGCCGCTCACCGATCCGGAGCAGATGCGGAGCCAGTTCGAGCGCCTCCACCGCGCCCGCTTCGGCTATGTCGACGAGCAGGGCGAGGTGATCGTCGATACGCTGGTGGTCGAGGGCGTCGGCAAGTCAGGATCGACTTTCGCCAGCTCGCCCGTCGAGGCGGTCAAGACGGAGGAGTTCACCGGCCCCGCCGTCATGACGGAAGCGACTTCGACGACTGTCGTCGAGCCGGGCTGGACCGCTCGCCGTGCTTCGGATGGCATGCTCGACCTGACGCGCATGGCGCCGGCGAACCGCGCCCGCGCCATCGGCACAAACGCCGACCCGGTGATGCTGGAGATTTTCAACAATCTGTTCATGGCGATCGCCGAGGAGATGGGGATCGCGCTCCAGTCGACGGCGACCAGCGTCAACATCAAGGAGCGGCTCGATTTCTCCTGTGCCCTGTTCCATCGGGATGGTGCCCTGATCGCCAATGCGCCGCATATTCCGGTCCACCTCGGCTCGATGGGCGAGAGCATCCGCCACATCCTCGACACCCGCGCTGAGTGCCGCGACGGCCGCGGAATCCGGCGCGGGGATGCTTATGTGCTGAACGACCCCTATCGCGGCGGGACTCACCTGCCCGACATCACCGTCATCATGCCGGTCTTCTATTCCGACGCGGATACGGAGCCGTCCGCGTTCGTCGCCGCACGCGGCCACCACGCCGATATCGGCGGGATCGCGCCGGGCTCGATGCCGCCCGACAGCCGAACCATCGACGACGAAGGCGTTCTCATCGACAATGTGCTGATGGTCGACGAAGGCCATTTCCGCGAGGCGGAGATTCGGACGCTGCTCGGCTCGGGGCCGCACCCGGCACGCAATATCGACCGCAACATCTCCGACCTTCGAGCCCAGCTCGCCGCCTGCGTTCGCGGCGCCGAGGGGCTGGTCGACTCGGTACGCGATTATGGCGCCGAGGTGATCGACGCCTACATGCACCACGTTCTCGCCAATGCCGAGGAATCGGTTCGACGGTTGCTCGGCCGGCTCGACGACGGCGAGTTCGATTACGCGATGGACAATGGTGCCCACGTCCGCGTCGCGATTCGCATCGACAAGGAGGCCCGCTCGGCGACGTTCGACTTCACGGGGACGAGCGACCAGCTCCCCGACAATTTCAATGCGCCTTATTCCATCGTCCGCGCCGCCTCGCTCTACGTGCTCAGGACTCTGATCGACGACGCGATCCCGATGAACGACGGCTGCTTGCGTCCGGTCGAGCTGATCGTTCCCGAAGGATCGATGCTCTCCCCGCGCTATCCCGCTGCGGTCGTCGCCGGCAATGTCGAGACCAGCCAGGTCGTTACCGACGCCTTGTTCGCCGCAACCGGCAGGCTCGCGCCGAGCCAGGGGACGATGAACAATTTCACGTTCGGCAATGAGCGCCACCAATATTATGAGACGATCGCCGGCGGATCGGGTGCCGGGCCGGATCATGACGGGACGAGCGCGGTTCAGACGCACATGACCAACAGCCGACTGACCGATCCGGAAATCCTGGAAACGCGCCATCCCGTCCGGCTCGAGCGATTCGAAATCCGGCGCGGCTCGGGCGGAGCCGGCAAGCACCACGGCGGCGACGGAGTCATCCGCGACATGCGGTTCCTGCAGCCGATGCGCGCAAACATCCTCGCCAACCGCCGACGGGTGCCGCCGCGCGGTATCGAGGGCGGCGGCGATGCCAAGGCGGGCCGCAATTGGGTCGAGCGCATCGACGGCTCAATGCAGGAACTGACCGCGACCGCCTCGGCCGAGATGCAATCCGGCGACCGCTTCGTGATCGAGACACCGGGTGGCGGCGGTTACGGAGCGGTCGAATGACCTATCTTCCGCTGCTCGGGATCGCGCTGGTCGTCATCGGCTTTGCGCTGCGATTCAATCCGGTGCTGGTCGTTGCCGTCGCGGCCATCGCGACCGGCCTGCTTGCCGGGGTGCCGTTCGTCAAAGTGCTCGCGACGCTCGGCAAGGCGTTCAACGACAACCGCTACGTGTCGATTATCTGGATCGTCCTCCCGGTGATCGGTGTGCTCGAACGCTACGGATTGCAGCAGCGGGCGCGGACTTTGATCAGCTCGATGCGCGGCGCGACCACCGGGCGCTTGCTCATCGTCTACATGGCGTTCCGGCAGATCTTCGCGGCGCTGGGCCTTACATCCGTCGCGGGTCATGCGCAGACCGTGCGGCCGCTGGTCGCGCCGATGGCCGAGGCTGCAGCCGAGAAACAACTTGGCGATCTCGACGAAGCCACGCGCGAGAAGGTGAAGGCGCTGTCCGCCGCCACCGACAACGTGGGCCTGTTCTTCGGTGAGGACATCTTCATCGCCATCGGCTCCATCCTCCTCATCCAGGGCTCGATGGCCGGCTTCGGGATCGAGTTGACGCCGCTCCATCTGTCGCTGTGGGCGATCCCGACGGCCATCTGTGCATTCCTTATCCACGGCACCCGGCTGCTCTGGCTCGACCGCAAGCTCGGGAGGCGCTCGAAATGATCGACCTCCAGTGGCTTTACGTCTTCGCCGGGCTGGTCTTCGCGTCCTTCGCCTTTTCGAGCGCGCGCGATGCAACCAATCCGAAGCGCTGGGGCAATACGGCCTTCTGGGCTCTGCTCACCGTGAGTTTCTGGTTCGGCGATTTGCTCGGCGACACAGGCAACGGGATTCTGGTTCTTGCACTGGTCGCGATTGCTGGAGCGCATCTGCTGGGCCGCGGTTCGCGCGAGTCCACGAGCAATGAGCAGCGACAGGGTTTCTCCGACCGCCTGGGCAACAAGCTGTTCCTGCCCGCCTTGGTCATTCCCTTCACCGCGTTCGTCGGGACGCTCCTGTTCAACTACACGCCGCTCAAGGATACTGGGATTATCGATCCGAAAGCCGTGACCTTGGTGCTGCTGGGCGCTGGAGTCATTGCCGCCCTTGCCATTTGCTACGTCTGGCTTCGCCCGCCGGTGGTTGCGCCGGTCGACGAGGGCGGCAGGCTCGCCGATTCGATCGGCTGGGCAATCGTGCTTCCGCAAATGCTTGCGGCGCTGGGCGCTGTGTTCGCTGCGGCTGGCGTTGGGGAAATTATTGGCGGGGTCGCGGGCGAGATCATCCCGAGCGGAAGCGTTTTCCTTGCCGTCGTTCTCTACGCGGTCGGAATGGCCCTGTTCACGATCATCATGGGCAATGCCTTCGCCGCCTTCCCGGTGATGGTCGCGGCGATCGGGGTGCCGATCCTGATCCACGGGGCCGGAGCTGATCCGGCGGTGGTCGGGGCGGTCGGGATGCTCAGCGGTTTCTGCGGAACCTTGCTCACGCCCATGGCGGCGAACTTCAACATCGTCCCCGCCGCACTGCTTGAGCTGAAGGACCAGTACGGCGTCATCCGGATGCAGGTCGCGACCGCGATTCCGCTGTTCATCGCTAACATCCTCATCCTCTATTTCGCGGGGTACGCATGGGCGCACTGAACGCCGACACGGGTTCGAAGATGGCGCGGATCGCGCTCGGCCATGTGGCACGCGAGTTTCCGAACAAGCTCGACCACGTGCTGCTCGGCGAGGGCGATGCCAGGATTCCGGGCGAGCTTCACCCGATCTTCTTCGGGAGCTTCGACTGGCACAGCTGCGTCCACGGCTGGTGGAGCCTGCTGTTGCTCCGGCGATTGTTTCCCGAGATGGCGGAGGCGCTTGAGATCGAGAACCAGGCCGACTCCAGCTTCACGACCGGAAACGTAGCGACCGAGCGGGCCTATCTCGACCGCCCGCTCTCGACCGGCTTCGAGCGCCCCTACGGCTGGGCCTGGCTATTGCAGCTTCACCTGGAGGCGACGCAACATCCCGACCGCGGCTGGGGCGCCGAGCTGGAGCCGCTTGCGCGCGCCTTCGCACAGCGCTTCGACCGCTACCTGAAAATTCTCACCTACCCGATCCGCGCCGGTACGCATTTCAACACTGCCTTCGCGCTGGTGCTGGCGCTCGACTGGGCGGAGCAATTCGATCCCGGCCTCGCCGAGCTCATCTGCGCCCGGGCAAGGCACTGGTTCTCCGGTGATCGCGATTGCCAGGCGTGGGAGCCGAGCGGCGACGATTTCCTGTCGCCGGCGCTGATCGAGGCCCTGCTGATGAGCCGGGTTCTGCCCACCCAAGATTTCACGAGCTGGTTCGCAGCGTTCCTGCCGCGCCTCGCCGACAAGCAGCCGGCGACGCTCTTCACGCCCGCGACCGTCAGCGACCGCACGGACGGCAAGATCGCGCATCTGGATGGGCTCAATTTGAGCCGCGCCTGGTGCTGGCGCTGGCTCGGCTATCCCCAATTTGCCGAGAACCACCTGGAAGCTGCGCTCCCGCACCTGTCCGGCGACTATATGGGCGAGCATTGGCTGCAGAGCTTCGCGCTACTAGCGCTACTGGCGCCCGGGGCCGCCGACGCTAATACGGGTCTGTGATGGAATCGAACGCGCTCAACCAGCAATTCAGCCGATACGACCAGGTGCGCAAGACTCACGCCTACCACCTCGCCGAGGATTGCGCCGACGTGTTCGATGAAGATTACGAGATCGCGACTCTCGATTTCGAGCCGTTCCTTCGCGGCGACGCGGATGACAAGGCGCGCTTCGCAGTAAGCTTCGCCGCGGCGTTGGAGGAGATCGGATTCGCGGTGCTGGTCGGGCACGGCGTCGATCCGGTGCTCTACGACGAGATCAGCGACGGCGTGCTCGACCTCTACAGGTCAACTCCGCTTTCGGAGAAGATGCGATTCCGAGCCGCCCGGCACGGTTCGGTCGCGCAGGGCTATTTCCCGATCGAGGAGACGAGCGACATCCATCCCGACCTGGTCGAGGGATGGGTCTGGTGCCGCCGCGCGTTCGACCTTCCGCAGCACCGCGATGCGCCGTTCCGGGCCGAGGATTACTGGCCCAAGGCGAACTATGAGCCGTACTTCCGGCGGCTCGTCCTGGCGCACGAGGCGTTGTTCAAGCCGATCGCGCAGGCGATGTTCATGGGCATGGGAGTCGACCCGCACATCTATGACGACAAGCTGACGGGCACGAACTTCGGGCTTCGGCTCAACTATTATCCGCCGATGTCGCCTGACCAGGCGAGCTCGGGCGCCGGGCGCCTGCTGGGCCATGAGGATGTCGATCTCTTCACGATCCTTCCGGCGTCGAAGGTGGACGGTCTGCAGGTGTGGAATCATCGCAGCGGCAAATGGGTGCGGATGAAGGCGCCGCCGGGCTCAATCATCATCAATACGGGCGACTACATGCAGCGGATCAGCAACGACCGCTTGCCGTCGACCACCCACCGCGTGGGCAAGCCCACCGACGGATCGCACCTGACCCAGCCGCGGGTGTCGTTCCCGATCGCCGTCTACGTCTGGGAGGACGAGGTGCTGGAGGTCCTTCCGGGTCTCGGCGAACCGAAGTACGAGCCGGTGAAGGCAATCGCCTTCCACACCCGGAGCACCAGCAAATTCTACGGCGACGATTATGCCGTGGAGACTAATGACATTTGAAGCGGTCGAACGGCTCGTGGCAGGCGTTGCAGCGCCACTGGGCCTTGCACGGAGTCGAGCCGAACCGGCTGACCTCGGCCGTGTCGGTTGATCCGCACTGGGGGCATTGCGCGGTCGCGGACGGATCGGGCGGCGCTATGCCATAGGCCTTGAGCCGCGCGCGGCCGCGCTCGCTGATCCAGTCGGTTGTCCAGGGCGGGAACAGCACGCGCTCGACGAAGACGTGGTTGAAGCCATTCGCATCGAGCGCATCGCGGATCGCCTGCTCGATCGCGAGCGTCGCCGGGCAGCCGGTGTAGGTCGGGCTGATCTTGACCCGCGGCGGGTCTAGCGTGACCGCCCGGACGATACCGAGGTCGGTGATCGACACGACCGGGATTTCCGGGTCCATCACCTTGTCGAGAACCGCCATGATGGCGTCTTCGCTCAGGTCTGCCACCGCCGTCGCCATGGCGGGAGTTTACACCCGTTCGAGCGCGAGCGCGATTCCCTGCCCGACCCCGATGCACATGGTACACAGCGCCCGCCTCGCGCCGCGCCGTTCGAGCTCCTCGGTCGCGGTGAGGACGAGCCGTGCGCCGGACATTCCGAGCGGGTGGCCGAGCGCGATCGCCCCGCCGTTCGGGTTCACGTTCTCGGCGTCGGTCGGGAGGCCGAGCTGGCGAAGCACCGGAATCGCCTGCGCTGCGAAGGCCTCGTTCAATTCGATGATGTCGAAGTCGGCGATCGTGAGGCCCAGACGCGCCATCAGCTTCTCGGACGCAGGCGCCGGGCCCATGCCCATGATGCGCGGCGGGACCCCGGCGACGGCGGCGCCGAGGATTCGCGCGCGCGGCTTGAGGCCGTGCTTCGCGGCGGCTTCCGCGCTGGCGACGATGATCGCTGCCGCGCCGTCATTGACGCCCGAAGCGTTGCCGGCCGTCACCGTGCCGTCGGGCCTCACGATCGGCTTGAGCTTCGAGAGCGCCGCGACGCTCGTGTCGCGGGTGTGCTCGTCGCGGTCGACGACGAGCGGGTCGCCCTTGCGCTGCGGGATCTTCACCGGGACGATCTCGGCGGCAAGACGGCCGTTCGCCTGGGCGGCGCCGGCGCGGCGCTGGCTCTCGGCGGCGAAGCGATCCTGCTCCTCGCGCGTGATCTGATAGTCAGTCGCGACATTCTCCGCCGTCTCCGGCATCGAATCGATCCCGAATTCGGCCTTCAGCTGCTTGTTGACGAAGCGCCAGCCAATGGTGGTGTCATACATTTCCGCCTTCCGGCTGAAGGCGGAATCGCCCTTGCCGACAACGAACGGCGCGCGCGTCATGCTTTCGACCCCGCCGGCGACGAAGAAATCACCCTCACCGGCCTTGATTGCGCGGGCGGCCATCGCGACGGCGTCCATGCCGGACCCGCACAAGCGATTGATCGTCGTTCCCGGGACGCTGTCACCCAACCCGGCGAGAAGCGCGGCCATCCGAGCGACATTGCGGTTGTCCTCGCCGGCCTGGTTTGCGCAGCCGAGCAGGACGTCGTCGAGAATCAAGAAATCCGCGTCGGGGTTGCGCTCCTTCAGCGCCCTTAGCGGAATCGCCGCAAGATCGTCGGCGCGCACCTGCGCTAGCGCTCCGCCATAGCGGCCGATGGCGGTGCGGACCGCGTCGCAGACAAAGGCATCACGCATTTGGGTCAGATGACTCCGCGGCGCACCTGGTCGAGCTCTATGCTCTCGAACAAGGCCTTAAAATTGCCTTCGCCGAAGCCCTCGTTGCCCTTGCGCTGGATGATCTCGAAGAAGATCGGGCCGATCACGTTCTGAGTGAAAATCTGAAGCAAAAGCCCCTGCCCCTCGGTAGGCGCTCCGTCCATCAGGATCCGGCGCTTCTCGAGCTCGGCGAGATCTTCATCGTGGCCGATGATTCGCTTCGGGAGCATCTCGTAATAAGTGTCGGGCGTGTCCTGGAAAGGAATGCCGCGCGCCCGGATGATGTCGACCGCCTCGTAAATGTCATCTGAGCCGAGCGCGATGTGCTGGATCCCCTCGCCTTTATATTCGCGGAGGAACTCCTCGATCTGGCTCTTGTCGTCCTGGCTCTCGTTGAGCGGGATTCGGATCTTGCCGCACGGCGAAGTCATTGCCTTCGAGAACAGGCCGGTCTGCTTGCCCTCGATGTCGAAGTAGCGAATCTCGCGGAAGTTGAAGAGCCGCTCGTAGAAATCGGCCCAAACCGCCATCCGCCCGCGATGCACGTTGTGGGTGAGGTGATCGATGTAAGTCAGGTGCGACGCATGATCGGCCTCGATCTGCTGCCAATTGTCGAAGAAGTCGAAATCCACCTCGTAGATCGAGCCGTTCGAGCCGTAGCGGTCGACGAAGAAGAGCAGCGAACCGCCGATCCCCTCGATCGCCGGGATATCGAGCTCGCCCTTGCCGACGTCGGTCTTCGCCGCAGTCGCGCCGAGCTTCAGGGCCCGGTCGAATGCCGCCTTGGCATCCTTGACCCGGAAGGCCATCGCGCAGGCGCTCGGCCCGTGGGCCTTGGCGTAGGCGTCGGCGTAGCTTCCCGGCTCACTATTGATGATGAAGTGAATGTCCTGCTGCTTGTGCAGGGTGACGGCCTTGCGCTTGTGCTTCGCGACCGCCGGAAAACCCATTTTCGTGAACAGATCGCGCAGAAGCTCGGGGTCTGGCGCGGTATATTCGACGAACTCGAAGCCGTCGGTGCCCATCGGGTTGTCGAGACCGAGGATGGTTTTCTCCTCGACTGCGGTGGCCATCGTCATTCTCCTTTGCAGCCCAACTGCCCCTTGGGACCCGCAATTTCAAGGAAGCGGTGTGACCTTCGAATGGGTGAAAATGGGGCTGTTTCTACTTCTTCCACTTTGTGACCTTCGAAGAAGAGGCGCCGTTCAGCTTCGCGACCTTCGGCTCGTCCTATATCCTCTCAATCCGCCCTCCCTTTGGCCATATGCTATCAAAGCGCCTGTAGGACAGGAGAATCGCAATGGACGCACCCGACGGCTGGTCTCTGGAGGACGGCGGAAAGGCGCTGATCCGCACCTTCAAGTTCAAGGATTTCAGCGAGGCCTTCGCCTTCCTGACGCGGGTCGCTTTGCACGCCGAGAAGGTCGATCACCACCCGGAGTTCACCAGCATTTGGAACCGGGTCGACTTCCGCCTGACCAGCCACGACGCCGGCGGAGTGACCAACCGCGACCGCGAGCTGGCCGAGGCGATAAACCGGCTGGCGAGCTGAAAGCGACCGGCAGAGCCGCATGGCGGGAGGTTTCGAGATCGGTTATCCGTTGTGCGGGCGAAAAGGGGGATGGGCGATGATTGACTTTCGTACCGATCGGCGCCGGCTGCTGGGCGCCGGTGTCATTGTGGCCGGAGCGGGCGTGGCAGCAGCTTGCTCCTCCGGGGCACAGGGCCAGGGTTCGGTCGCGACGGCGTGGCAGCCAACGCCGGAAAACCTGGATTCGTGGCTCGACAAGCCCGGAACCCGCCATCGCATGGTCTTCGATTCGACAAGCGGCGACGGCGGAGCCGAGGCGCTCGGCTACGCCAACAACTTCATCCACGTGAACGAAGCGAATTACGGGCTGAAGCCCGAGCAGGTGGGCGTCGTGGTCATCTTCCGCCACATGTCAACGCCCTACGGTTACAACAACGCGATGTGGGCCAAATACGGGAAGAAATTCGCCGACCAGATGAAGCTGAAGGACGACATGGCGAAGCGGGCCGCGACGATCAACCCGGTCCTCGCCAAGGCACCGGGCGGGGAGCCGCCGCCCAAGGGCATGGAATGGGTCGCGGACGGTACGCTGAGCGATCTCGCGCCCAAGGGCGCGCGCTTCGCGGTGTGCGGCCTGGCGACGAAGGCGATTGCGGGAATGCTCGCCGGAAAAGCCGGTGACGCTCGAGCCATCGAGGCCGAGCTCAGGGCGAACCTGGTTCCGGGCGCGCTGATGGTCCCGGCCGGGATTTCGGCCGTGAACCGCGCCCAGGAACACGGCTACACTTTCGCTTATGTCGGCTAACTGAGCCGCCGGCCCGGGAGGGAATCGGATGGCGGGGCACGAGGACGAGTTTCCGGAGCGACTGCGGCGCGAAGCCGCCGTCCTGGTCCAGCGCAATCAGCTCCGCCTGCTGCGCCTCGCATCAGGGATCGCGCTGGTGATCGCCGGCGCAGCGCTGGCCGCAGTGGCCTTCGTCGCGATCCTGCCCTCCGCCCGTACCGCTGGAGCCGCGGGAACGCAGGCGACGGCAGCCATTTTCGAACCGCCCGCCTTGTCGGCCATCCCGTCGGGCCCTGAGGGCGAGGCAATCAAGCGCGGGATGGCCATTTTCGACGACCCGCGGATCCATGCCGCTCAATTCGTCGGCAACAGCATGGCTTGCAAGAACTGTCACCTGGATCACGGGCGGCAGGCCAATTCCTCGCCGATGTGGGCGGCTTGGGTCGCCTATCCGCAATTCCGCAAGAAGACCGGCACCATCAACACGATGGAAGACCGGATCCGTGGCTGTTTCCTCTATTCGATGAATGCTCCGAACAGCCCGTCCGGCGTCCCGCCGCCCGAAGGTTCGGACGTTTACCGCGACCTTCAGGCCTATTTTCGCTGGCTTGCGACCGGTGCTCCGACGGGCGCCCGAATGAAGGGCGCCGGCTATCCCACGCCGCCGCTCGCCCAGGCCGGTTACGATCCGTCGCGAGGACAGCAGGTGTTCCTGCAAAAGTGCACCGCCTGCCACGGCATCGACGGGCAAGGCGCGCAGACGCCGGGCGGAAAAGTCGTTTACCCGCCGCTGTGGGGACCGCAAAGCTTCAACTGGGGCGCGGGCATGGCCCGGATCGATCTCACCGCCGGGTTCATCAAGGCCAACATGCCGTTCGACCAGCCGCGTACGCTGACCGACCAGCAGGCATGGGACGTCGCTGCCTTCGTGGACAGCCACGAGCGGCCCAAGGACCCGCGCCAGACCGGGACGGTGGCGGAGAACGCGAAGGAGAATTTCAGCGGGCAGAAGAGCTATTACGGCATGATCGTCGCCGGGAAGCTTGTCGGGAGCGGCGTTCCGGGCGAACGCTGAGGCGGCCGGATGGCTCGAAACCGGCAATTGATCGTTAAGGATGCGACTGGCATAAGCTCGAATCGATGACGCGCAGACACGCTCTCAACAGCTATTATTATCCCGACGAGGTTGGGACCGGCTGACGCGCGCCTAAAAGCTTCAGACGACCAACCTCCGCCCGCCCGGCTCCGCTCGGCGGGTTTTTTATTGCCTTGAAAGGACAGACGATGCTGCGAGATTCAGAAGATGCCGAGGCTGAACCCTCTCCCCGGCGGAGAGAGGGCAGGGAGAGGGGGCTCGGCGGACGAGATGAAACTGCTGACGCCGGACCCCCTCACCTCAATCCTCTCCCCGCCGGGGAGAGGAGGCATGGCAGCTGGGTCGATTACGTCGTTCCGCAGGGGTGGGAGAAGTTCACTGAGGACGATCACGCGGTGTGGGACCTGCTGTTCGCGCGGCAAGTCGAGCTTCTCGGCTCGCGGGTCGTATCGCCATTCCTTGACGGAATCGACCTGCTCCGGCTGTCGCATCCGGGCATTCCGGAACTGGCCGAGCTGAACGCAATCCTGGAGCCGCGGACTGGCTGGCGCACGGTCGCGGTTCCCGGCCTGGTGCCCGACGACATTTTCTTCGCCATGCTGGCGAGCCGGATTTTCCCGGTCGGCAATTTCATCCGCAAGCGCGAGCAACTAGATTATCTCGAAGCGCCAGACTGCTTCCATGACCTTTTCGGCCACATCCCGATGCTCGCTCACCACGATTTCGCTGCGATGGTCGAGCATATGGGGCGCCTGGGGCAGGCGGCGATCGTGGCCGGCGAAGGCCAAAGGGTCGCGCGGATCTACTGGCACAGCGTCGAATTTGGACTGGCGATGGAGAAAGGCGAGCTGAAGATCCTCGGCGCCGGCCTGGCCTCAAGCTTCGGCGAATCTCATTTCAGCCTGGAAAAGGAGGAAATCGACCGGCTTCCGTTCACCGTGGAGCGCGCGGTCAGCACGCCCTATCGGCACGACGCATTCCAGCCTCGCTATCTCGTCTCCCGGTCTGTGGAGTCGACGGTGAGCTCAATCCTGGCGCTAAAAGTGGAGCGATTGCTCGAGCTTTAAGAATCGAGCCGCTCGCTTCGATGATAGGTGCGCGGGGCCGAGACGGCCAGCTTGGTGCCAGCGGCATCGACGAGATCGCCGATGACCAGCGGCGTAAAAAACTCGACTCCGAACCAGCCGCGGTCGGCCCAGGCCACCCGCGCCCGAAGGACCGTCGTCCCGCAGGTCAGCTCGAGCGTATCGCCGCCCTTGGGTGCGAAATCCGATTCGAGCAGCGCGCCGGTCCGCGAGATGTCGCGGATGCGCACGGGCATGGAGCCCGAGCCGGCGTCGACTTGGGCGGAGAGAAACACGCGCGAGCGCTTCGGCTCCCGCTTTGGAAAGGTGAGTGCATTCATTCGGCCGCTCCCGGAATAATCGCCAATTTGGACGGATTTGCGCTAAAAAACCCTTAACGAATGTGCATGGCGCCGAGTGGAGGTTTTTGCCTGCGCCGCTATAGCCGTGGCGTCATGCCGGCCGACGTACCTCCAGGCGAATATCGAAGCGGATCGGACCAGCGCACGCTGCGCGACGCGCTCGGCTGTTTCGCGACCGGAGTCACGGTCGTGACCTGTATCGACGAGGAGGGGCAGCCGTTCGGGCTGACGGTGAACAGCTTCACCTCCGTTTCGCTCGATCCGCCGCTGCTCCTGGTGTGCATCGCCAAGAGGGCGCGTTGCGGCCCGGCGCTGGCGAGGGCGCCGCATTTCGCAGTCAATGTGTTGCAGACGGGGCAGCAGCCGGCCTCGATCCGCTTTTCGACCCGCGATGAAGATCGATTCGGCACCACCTCCTGGTCGACTGGCGACACCGGGGCGCCGCTGCTGATGGAATCGCTGTGCGTGTTCGAGTGCGAGCGTCACGCTGTTCACGACGGCGGCGACCACGACATGCTCGTCGGCCACGTCCTTCGCGCCCGCTTCGATCCCAACCTCGACCCCTTGCTCTATTTCCGCGGCCGCTATCGCCGCTTGCATTTCGACTAGCCTTTCGCGACTGCCGCCGACATGCTGGGCATCGACTTCATCAAGGCCAATCGCGAGGCCGTCGAACGCGCGATCGAGGTCAAGGGCGTGAAGCTCGACCTTGGCGAAGTGCTCGACCTCGATACGAGGGTGCGCGCGCTCAAGACGGCGATCGACCAGCTCCGCGCCGAGCGCAACGCCATCAGCGCCCGCTTCAAGGATTCGAAGCCCGAGGAAAAAGCGGAGCTCGGCAGACAAGCCAAGGAGGCCGGGGGGCGCGCCGCCGAGCTTGAGGTCGAGCTCGGCGAAAAGCAGGAGGCGCTTCGCTCGCTGCTCCTGCTGGCCCCGAACGTCCCCTACGAAGGGGCGCCGGTCGGGCCGGACGAGAGCTACAATCAGATCATCAAGACCGTCGGAGAGCCGCCGAAGTTCGATTTCGAACCCCTCGACCATGTCGCGCTCATCGAGAGGAACGATTGGGCGGACCTGAGCCGGATCGTCCACGTGTCGGGATCGCGAACCTATTGCCTCAAAGGCCGGCTGGCCTTGCTCGAAACAAAGCTGATGGGCTGGGCGCTGGGCAAGATCGCCGACGCCGGCTTCACCGCGATCACGGTGCCAGCGATCGCGCGCGCCGAGGCCTTCTTCAACCAGGGCCAGTTCCCCGGCCACATCGACGAAACCTACCAGATTCCCGCCGACGAGCTGTGGCTGGCGGGGACCGCGGAGGTGGTCCTCACCTCGTTGCATTCGGGCGAGATCCTCGAGGCCGACAAGCTGCCGGTCCTCTACGCGGGCTATTCGCCCTGCTTCCGCCGCGAGGCGGGGAGCGCCGGCAAGGACGTTCGCGGGCTTCTTCGGGTCCACCAGTTCGTCAAGGTCGAGCAATATGTGATCTGCGAGGCGGACGACGCGGTGTCGGCCGAATGGCACGGCAAGCTCCTCGGCCTGGCCGAGCATCTGCTCCACGAGCTGGAGATCCCGTACCAGGTGATCGAGACCTCAACCGGCGACATGGGCCTGGGCAAATACCGGATGAACGATATCGAGAGTTGGGTGCCGTCGCTGGGCAAGTATCGCGAGACCCACAGCTGTTCGACGCTTCACGACTGGCAGGCGCGGCGGGCGAACCTTCGCTACCGCGGCGCGGACGGAAAGGTGCGGTTCGCGCACACGCTCAACAACACGGCGCTGGCTTCCCCTCGAATTCTCGTTCCACTTCTTGAGAACCACCAGACAGGGGACGGGCGCGTTCGCCTTCCCAGGGCGCTCCAGGAGTTGATGGGAAGCGAGTTCCTCTGAGCTGGGAAGGCGACGACAGGCCGCCGCCCAACTGGCGTCGCTTGCACGAAGTCGCATGGCTGTTCCCCAGGTTGCTTCGGGCGTTCGGAAAGCTGCGGACGCTGGGGCCGGAAGACGGGCCGCCGGCGCTCGTGATTCCCGGCTGGGCGGCAAGCGATCGGACGACGCTCGCGCTTCGGCAGGCGCTCGCCGATGCCGGCTGGCGCGTTCATGGCTGGGAGATGGGTTGGAACCGTGGCGCTCGGGCCGATACCGTCGAGCGGCTGCGCTCATGTCTCGAAGAGATCGGCGATGGCGGCAAGGTGCTGGTCGTGGGCTGGAGCCTTGGCGGCATCTATGGCCGCGAACTTGCGCGCGCCGCCCCGGGCAGGGTGCTTGCCCTGGTCACTCTGGGGTCGCCCTTCTCCGGCGATCCGCGCCAGAACAATGTCTGGCGGCTGTACGAGTGGATCGCCGGCCATCCGGTAGACAATCCGCCGATCCCGAGAATCGCCGACAAGCCACCGGTGCCACAGCTTGCGCTGTGGTCGCGGCGAGATGGGATCGTCGCTCCGCGTTCGGCTTACGGGCTGGAGCATGAGCGCGACAAGGCGGTGGAGCTTCGCTGCACGC
>Ga0207705_10001005_pt1 | contig 22914 bp, 28 predicted proteins | sample KBSC13metaG_FD_184314 | JGI IMG/M metagenome (GOLD analysis project Ga0207705, IMG submission 184314) | Corn rhizosphere microbial communities from Kellogg Biological Station, Michigan, USA - KBS C1-3 metaG (SPAdes) (version 2) | ecosystem: Host-associated > Plants > Roots > Rhizosphere > Soil ... | reverse complement strand
AGCGAATGTGCGCGATTTCCTGCGCCGCTTTTATTATGCGATCTCCGGTGACGCGCCGGACGGCACATGGCCGCGCGACAAGGTTGTCGGCGATACGCTGCTGCATCGCCTGCCGGACCCCGATCCCTTTCCCGAATGGCTGCACAAGGATGGCCTCAGCTATTTCGTGAACGAGTTCAAGCAGAGCGGCTTCCGCGGCCCGATCAACCGCTATCGCAATCACGACCGCGATTTCGCCTATCTCTCGCAATATGCGGACCGCAAAATTCATCAGCCGTCCCTTTTTATCGGTGGCAGCCGCGATCTGGTGCTGACCATGTTCGGCAAGAACGATTTCGTCACGCCGATGAAGGAGCATCTCACCGATCTGCGCGGCCACGACGTGCTGGAAGGCTGCGGCCACTGGACCCAACAGGAACGCCCGGCGGAAGTGAACGCGCGGCTGATTCCGTGGTTGAAGGGGCTCTAACCCTTCATTTCAATATAAAATCGTCATGGCCGCCCTCGTGGCGGCCATCCATTTTCCAGAGGCGGTGCAGGAACTGACACGTCTCTGGAAAATGGATGGCCGGGATAAACCCGGCCATGACGGAGTGGAGATGGACGGAGCGTTCCTTGCGGAACTTCTTCATGAAACGCCCGTTATATCCCCGCAAGTCTTCGGGGACGCGCCATGTCTGCCTTCATGCTCTATATTATCGGCTTCATCATCCTGCTGGGCGGGCTGATCTATGGCGCGTTCCTCATCCATGTTCCGCAGACCTGGATCATCGTGGGATCGCTGGTCATCGTCGGCATCGGCGTGATGTCCGCCGTCTCCCACACCAAGCGCCGCGATCCGCCGAGCGAAGCGCCGAACCCGTAATCAGCGGATCGACGAAAGCGTCTTTCCCGCGCCGATCAGCGTGCCGTCTGTCGTGACGGTGACGAGGTCGAAGCCTTTGGCGAACATGCTTTTGGCGAAGTCCGCCGTCGTGCCGAAAATGCCGGCATAAATCCCCGCCGCATGCGCCGCGTGCAGGATCTTGTCGATGGCATCGAGCGTGACTTTCTCCATGGGGTTGGCATTGCCCGGCGTGCCCAGCGTCAGGCCAAGATCGCTCGGTCCCACGAATAGCATGTCGAGTCCCGGCGTCTTCGCGATGGCTTCGACATTCGCCAACCCCTTCGCGGTTTCGATCTGCGCCATGGTGATGATGGTGTCGTTCGCCTTGGCGACGTAGTCCGCGCCGCCATAAAGCGCCGCGCGGTTCGGCCCCGCGCTGCGAGTGCCGAGCGGATGATAGCGCGCCGCGCCGACGAAGCGCTGCGCTTGTTCGGGCGTGTCCACCGTCGGACACATCACGCCATAGGCCCCCGCGTCCAGCACGCGCATGATGTCGCCCGGATCGTTCCACGGCACGCGCACCAGCGGCACGCAATCGGTGGTGGACACCGCGGTGAGCATTGCGACCGCGTCTTTGTAGTCCGCCGGCGCATGCTGCAGGTCGATGGTCACGCTGTCCCATCCCTGATGCGCGATCAGTTCGGCGGCGTAGGCATTACCGAGCGAGAGCCAGATGTTGTTGGCGTGTTTGCCGGATTTCCAAAGTTCGCGAAGTTTGTTCGGGCGCATGTTAGTTTTCCTCCCCCGCCGGTGCGGGGTCACTGTTGAATCACCCTCGCCCCCTTCAGGGGGAGAGGGCAGGGTGAGGGGGCGCTGGGCGTGAAGCGTCGCGCTTCTCATTCATTCACCGCAGGTGCGGCACCACCCCCTCACCCCAACCCTCGCCCCCTCAAAGGGGGAGAGGGAGGTTTCTACCTGAATATCCCCTTCGGCATCATCACGTGGACGCCCTTGTTGTGGTCCACGATCTCGGTGATGTCGACGTCACCGGCGACGCTGGTCAGCATATAGGCGTCGTCGCGGCTCATGTGCTTGTCGCGCACCAGGAAGTCGATCATCTCGCGCACCGCCTTGTGCGTGGCGATGGAGAGGTCGTCGTCGAAGCCCATCGCGATGTAGAACTTCGGCGTCTCCGCGCGGGGATATTTGATGTGCATGTCGTGATGCACGATGAAGGTCAGCGTGCCGATGAGCGAAGTTTCCATCGCGGTGATGTCCACTTCGCCATTGCCTTGCCCGGCATGGCCGTCGCCGATCTCGAACAGCGCGCCCTTGTTGAACACCGGCAGGTAAAGCGTCGTGCCGGCGACAAGCTCCTTGTTGTCCATGTTGCCGCCGATGATGGTGGGCGGCGCGCTGTCATATTTGCCGAAGTCCGGCGGCGGCGCCACGCCCATGCTGCCGAAGAAGGGATGCAGCGGAATGTCGATCCCCGGCGCGAAATGCGCGACCATCTTCTTCCTGTCGAGCGGAATGATCTTCATCCGCGCATAGGGAAACTCATCGGTCATCAGCCCCGCGCCATAGCGGAAGGCGTTGTAGGCGTAGGGGATCGCCAGTTCGATCTTGTCGATGCGGATCTCCAGCGTGTCGCCCGGCTCCGCGCCGTCGATATAGACGGGACCGTTGAGAATATGCCCGCCCGGTCCGCGCGCGCTGAGCGGCACCTTGTCGAACACGTCCTTCAGCGCCTGCTCGATATCCGCATCCGCCACGCCCGCTTTGGCAAGACCTTTGGGACTGTTCGTCAGCAAGGTGCGGAAGACGACCGTGTCGCCGGACTTGATATGCAGCACCGGCTTGGCGCTGGCATCGTAATTGCCCCACGCCACCGTGTCCGGCGCGGCGTTGAGGGTGAAGGTTTCGGCATGGGCAGCGGCCGCGAAAGCGAGCGCCGTGGCACACAACAAAGTTTTGATCATTTTTCCTCCCCGGCGCGGCGGAAAGGTTAGTCGGCGTAACGAGCACCGTCGATACTTTTCCTCCCTCGCAAAACCGGGGAGGAAAACTTAAGGGCCTACTTCGGTGTCTTGTCCTGATCCACGCGGCTTTCCAGCCACATGGCGTTCAACACGGCGAGCGTCACCGCGAAACCAAGACCCAGAACCCAGCTGAAATACCACATGGGCTTCTCCTAATAAGCGTGACCGGAATCGATGTCGCTTTCCTTCACGGGTCCGCGCAGCACGCGGTAAACCCAAACGGTGTAAGCGATGACCACCGGAAGAATGAGCACGGTGACACCCAGCATCACCGCGAGCGTAAGCGACGAAGACGATGCGTCCCACACCGTCAGGCTTGCATTGGGTTCGCTGGAGGAGGGCATGAGGAACGGAAACAGCGCCGCGCCCGCTGTCGCGATGGTGCCCGCGGGAACCAGCGCGGAACACAGCATCGCGTAGCCGGGAAAGCGTCGCAGCAGCACCGCCAGCACGCAGCCGCCATAGGCCGCGATCAGTGTCAGCAGCAATGCCGGATGCTCCGTCATGTTCGCGAACCAGCCATGCGGCACGCGCGTCACGGTTTTGAGCAGCGGATTGGATGGCCCGTCATGCGCGATCGCGCTCACGATCTGGTAGCCGTCGATCTGCCCCAGGCACACGCCCGCCAGCGTGAACAGCGCGATATAGGCGATGGCGGCGACAAGCATCGCCTTGCCCGCGCGCATCTTCACATTGCCGGTGGATTTGTAGTTCAGCCAGCTTGCGCCGTGGAACACGATCATCGACAGGCTCACCAGCCCGCAGAGCAAGGCGAAGGGGTTGAGCAACGACAGCAGCGTGATCTCGCTATGCATCCGCATGAAGGTGTCGAAGCCGAACGGCACGCCCTGGAAAAGATTGCCGAACGCCACGCCGAATACGAGCGCGGGCACCACGCCGCCCGCGAACAGCGCCCAATCCCAGAAGCTGCGCCATGTCGGGTTTTCCAGCTTGCTGCGGAATTTGAATCCGGCGGGCCGCAGGATCAGCGTCGCCAGCACCAAAAACATCGCCAGATAGAAACCGGAAAAGCTCGCGGCATAGAGCATCGGCCACGCGGCGAAGATCGAACCGCCACCCAGAATGAACCACACCTGGTTTCCTTCCCACACCGGCCCGACGGTGTTGAGCACCATGCGGCGTTCCTTGTCGGTGCGCCCCACGAAAGGCAGCAGCGCCGCCGTGCCCAGATCGAAACCATCCATCACCGCGAAGCCGATCAGCAATATGCCGAGAAGCGCCCACCAGATCAGGCGGAGGATTTCATATTCGCTCATGTCGCATTCTCCGGCGCATCGATCGCGTCTTCCGGACCGAGGCGGATGAATTTCTGCAGGAGATAGATGTCGGCCACCAGCAGCGCGGAATAGAACGTGACGAAGCCGATGATGCTGGCCGCCACATTGCTCGCGCTGGTGGACGAAACGCCCAGCGCCGTGGGCAGCACACCCACCACCGCCCAGGGCTGGCGTCCATATTCGGCGACGATCCATCCCAGCTCGATGGCGACCCATGGCAGCGGGAAGGTGAGGATCGCCGCCCACAGGAACCATTTGTAGTTGTCGATCTTGCGTATGGCGGAGAACCAGAACGCCACGGCGAACAGCGCGATGAACCAGAAGCCGATGGCGACCATGATGCGGAACGACCAGAACAGCACCGGCACGTCGGGGATGGTGCTGGCCGCGGCTTTGGCGATCTCGTCCGGCGTCGCGTTCTCGATGTCGGGCCGGAAGCGCTTCAGCAGCAGCGCATAGCCCAGATCGTCGACGTGCTTGTCCAATTCGGCGCGCAACGCGGCATCTTTCGGATGCGCGCGCACCTGTAGCAGCGTCTTGTAGGCCTCAAGCCCGGTGCCGATGCGCGTTTGCGCTTCGCCCACAAGCTGTTCAATACCAGGCACGACACCGTCGGACGAGCGCGTGGCGATCAGGCCCAGCACCCAGGGAATCTTGATCTCGTAATTGGTCTTGTGCGCGGCAAGATCGGGCAGTCCGATGAGCGTGAAGGATGCGGGCGCCGGTTCGGTCTCCCACATCGCCTCGATGGCGGCGATCTTCATTTTCTGGTTCTGGCCGGCGGTGTAGCCGCTCTCGTCGCCCAGCACGACGACCGACAGCGCGGAGGCGAGGCCGAAGCTCGCCGCCACCGTTATCGAGCGCTTGGCGAATTCCTTGTAGCGGCCCTGCAGCAGATAGATCGCGCTGATCGCCAGCACGAACACCGATCCGCAGACATAACCGGCCGAAACCGTATGCACGAATTTGGCCTGCGCCACGGGATTGAAGAACACCGTCATGAAGTCGGTGACTTCCATGCGCATGGTGTCCGCGTTGAACTGGGAGCCGATGGGGTATTGCATCCAGCCATTCGCGATCAGGATCCACAGCGCCGACAGGTTGGTGCCCAGCGCCAGAAGCCATGTCGCGATGAGATGCTGCACCTTGGAGAGCTTGTCCCACGCGAAGAAGAACAGCCCGATGAAGGTGGCTTCGAGGAAGAACGCCATCAGCCCTTCGATGGCCAGCGGCGCGCCGAACACGTCGCCCACATAATGTGAGTAATAGGCCCAGTTGGTGCCGAACTGGAATTCCATGGTGATGCCGGTGGCGACGCCCATGGCGAAGTTGATGCCGAAAAGCACGCCCCAGAACTGCACCAATTGTTTCCAGATCGTCTTGCCGGTCATCACATAGACCGTCTCCATGATGCCAAGCAGGATGGCGAGGCCCAGCGTCAGCGGCACGAACAGGAAGTGATAGAGCGCGGTCAGCGCGAATTGCAGGCGAGAGAGTTCGACAATATCCACGTCAGCCCCCGATCAGATGCGTGGCGGTGGATCGCGCATCCGGTTCCGGCACCATCGCCGGCTTGATCAGCAGAAAATAAATAAGCGTCAGCGCCGCCGCCTTGCAGAGCAGCAACACGATAACATCGCGGCGAACCCAACGCGGAAACATCCGAAGCACCCCGATTGACGCCTCGCGCAAATCATAGCCTGCGGCGGGCGCTGGGAATTGCACCTTTGGGCGCATGCGGCAATATGGCGGCGCCGCCTCGCTGCGGCTGCGAAGGGGGATGGATGATCGCGTTGCTGGGGATAGCGGTGGTAATTGTCGGATTTCTTATCCGGATAAACCCGCTCCTGGTCATCGCCGCCGCCGTGCTCGCCACCGGATGGGCCGCGGGCTTCGACCTCGTCCACACGCTCGCGCTGTTCGGCCATGCCTTCAACGAGAACCGCTACGTCAGCATCGTGTTCCTGGTGCTGCCGGTCATCGGCCTTCTGGAGCGCGAGGGGCTGCAGGAACGCGCGCGCATCCTGATCGGCCGGTTGCGCGGGGCCACGGTGGGACGGCTGCTTCTTGTATATATGCTGTTCCGGCAGGCGATGTCGGCCATCGGGCTGGCATCCGCGGTCGGCGGCCATGCACAGGTGGTGCGTCCCTTGCTCGCACCGATGGCCGAAGCTGCGGCGGAGAAAGACGGCCCGCTCAGCGAAGAGAAGCGCAACACCATCCGCGCCTTCGCCGCTTCGGTGGACAATGTCGGCGCGTTCTTCGGCGAAGACATTTTCCTCGCCATGAGTTCGGTGCTGCTCATCAAGGGCTTCCTGGAACAGAACCACATCATCGTGCAGCCCCTCTCGATCTCGCTGTGGTCGATTCCGACCGCGATCGCGGCGGCGCTCATCCATGGAACGCGACTGTGGCTGCTGGATCGAAAATTAAAGCGCCAATCTCTCAATCCACCCTCTCCCCCTTCAGGGGGAGAGGGCAGGGTGAGGGGGCGCTGATGGCAAACCCAAATCTCGAAGTGATGTGTCGGTGGAGAGGCCCCCTCACCCCAACCCTCTTCCCCTCAAAGGGGGAGAGGGGGGGCATGCGATGATCACCCTCGAACACATCTACATCCTGATGGGCGCACTCTTCGTCGTCGTCGCGGCGCTCAGCCTTCGCGACCGCGCCAACAAGAAGCGCTTCGGCAATGCAATCTTTTGGAGCTTGTTTGCCGCGAGTTTCCTGTTCGGCTCGCATCTGTCCGATTTTGCCAATGGCGTTCTGGTGCTGGCGCTGGTGATCGTAGGCGGCTTCAACTTCATCGGCCGCACCGCCCCGCCAACGACATCGCCCGAACAACGCCGCGAACGCGCGCAGCGCTATGGCAACGGCTTGTTCTATATCGCGCTTATCATTCCGCTCGTCGCACTCATCGGCACGCTGTTCCTGAAAGGCTCCGGCCTCGTCGATCCCAAGCAGGTCACGCTCATCTCGCTCGGCATCGGCGTCGTCGTCGCGCTGGCCGTCGGCTATATCTGGATGAAACCGCCCGCACTGGCGCCGCTGGAAGAGGCGCGCCGTCTCGCCGACACCATCGGCTGGGCCGCGTTGTTGCCGCAGCTTCTCGCCTCGCTCGGCGCTGTGTTCGCGGCGGGCGGCGTGGGCAAGGAAGTGGGCATCATCGCCACGCAATATCTTCCACTCGGCACGCCCTTCGCGGCTGTCGCCACCTATTGCATCGGTATGGCGCTGTTCACGATCATCATGGGCAATGCCTTCGCCGCTTTCCCGGTGATGACCGCCGCCATCGGCTTGCCGCTCGTGGTGGGACAATTTCACGGCGATGTGACGGTGATGGCCGCGCTCGGCATGTTGGCCGGTTATTGCGGCACGCTCGTCACGCCCATGGCCGCCAATTTCAACATCGTCCCCGCCGCGCTGCTGGAAATCCCGGACTACGCCGTGATCCGCGCGCAGATCCCGACCGCGATCCCGCTGCTGATCGTCAACATCGTGCTGATGTACGCGCTGGCATTCTAATTTCCTCCCCCCGTAAAACGGGGGAGGAAAAATTGTGCGGTGTGCGTTATCTTCGCCCCATGACCCACACCCTCACACCCGATCTCGCCGCCAAATTCGCGTCCGTCGCCCTTGGCCATGTCACGCGCGAATGGCCCAACAAGATGGATCATGTCCTCACCGGCCCCGAAGATGTGAAAGGCCCGCGCGAGCTGCATCCCATCTTCTATGGCAGTTTCGACTGGCACAGCGCGGTGCATTCGCACTGGCTTCTGGCGCGCATCTATCGCCGTTTCCCGCAAGGCGCGCAGGCGGCGAACATTCGCAGGCTGCTCGACGATCAGTTCACGCCGGAGAAAGTTGCCGGCGAGGTCGCCTATCTCGCGCGTCCCTCGGCGCGCGGGTTCGAGCGGCCTTATGGCTGGGGTTGGGCATTGATGCTGCAAGGCGAACTTGCGCGTCACGAAACCGAAGAGGGCAAGCGTTGGGCCGCAAACCTGAAACCAATGGCCGACGCCTTCGTGCAGCGCTTCCGCGATTTCCTGCCGATCGCCACCTATCCCGTCCGCAGCGGCGTGCATTCGTCCACCAGCTTCGCACTGAAGCTGGCCCTCCATTACGCGCACGCGGTTGAGGACGCGGAATTCGAGAATTTTCTCGCCGCCAAGGCCAGCCAATGGCATGTGAACGATGAAGGCGTGACGGTCAACGAGCCTTCGCAATCCGACTTCCTGTCACCGACCTTGATGGAAGCGGCATTGATGAAGACGGTCTTCGCGGAAGGCGAATTCCGCGCCTGGTTCAGCAAATTCCTGCCGAAGATCCCGGAGGTGCTGCTCACCCCCGCCACCGTGAGCGACCGAAGCGACGGGCAGATCGCGCATCTGGACGGGCTCAATCTCTCCCGCGCCTGGTGCTGGCGCCTCATCCGCGACGCGATGGTGCCGACGCATCCCGCCGTCGCAAAGATCGATCCGGCGATCGACACGCTGCTGTCCTCGGCGCTCGATCACATCGCGGGCGATTACATGGGCGAACACTGGCTCGCCAGCTTCGCGCTGCTGGCGCTCGATCCTTACGGCTGATTCGCGGAGCCGATTAACGTTTCGTTTACGTTGATAAATCGAATTATTGGCAACGACCCTCCGACTCGGGGCGTTTCTGACGCATGGGTCACCGGGTTACAGCCGAGCAGTTGCGCGAGATTCTCGCGGTTGCGCGCAAGCTCAGGATCTCCGCGCAGGAGGAGACGGACGACGATTATGTCGATCTGTTCCTGCGCGCGGCGCTGGCCTTGGAAGACCGCGCCCGCCAGCTCGCCTTCCATCCCTACGACCCGCGTCCCCTGGAACTGGAGGATCAGGAGATGCGCGCGGCGCTTCACAGGCCGGTGGATATTTTGTGCTAGGGCAGGAGGCGCTCCGGCGTATCCGCTCTGCCTTCATGCTTCGAAGGTGGCGTGCAGCCAGTCCGCCCGAACGTAGGCTGTACTAGTTCTTTTCCGGTATCCGCGTCACCTCGGTATAGACGACGCGCCATTTGCCGTCGCGCTTGGCCCATACATCGCCGAAACGCATGGTGACGCTGCCGGGCTTGCCGTCCTGGATCCATTTGTTGTGTACCAGCCCGCCCAGCACCGCGCCGTCTTTCCACACGATATGCAGCGGCTCCTCGATGACGATGGGGAGTTGCTTGAATTTCAGATCGACCACGTCGGCGATGAAGTGCTGCTTGTCTTCCACCGATCCGCTGCCGCCGATCAGTTTGTAGTCGTCGGCGAGGATGGCGTTCATCATTTTGCCGTCCTGTTGCATCTGCGCGTCGTCATAGAAATACGCGGCCTTCGCCAGATCGGGCGGCACGTCGTCGTAGAGATGCGGCTGTCCGGCAAAAGCGGCGCCTGCCATGCAACAGGCACCGAGCGCAGTCAGGATTCGTGCAAGCATGGAAGACTCCTTGAAGAGGAACTGGCCGGCCCTTCCGCATCAGGACGGAAGGGCCGTGCCCGTGCCGCGCGCATGGGCATAGGCGGCGCGGGCGCTGCCCGGGCTTCGGGAAAAAGATCGGGCGGCGAAGTTGTAAACCCGCTTCTTGCGCGCGCGTGATCACGCCCCCGCGAGCGGGCTTTCATTTCTGCCATTCGTTTCTAGTGGTCCGGGCCGCCGCCATCGGGATGGCGCGGGCCTTGTTCGTCGTCGCCATTGTCGTCGGGCGGCGGCTGATCGGGCGGCGGCGCATGGATCACCGTGGGCGGCCGCGGCTGTGCGTAGCCGGGCGGCGGCTGGTCCGGCGGCGGATAAGCCGGCGGCTGGTAGGGGCGCGGCCGTTGATAATAAGCGCCGGGCGGCACGGCAGGCGCTTGCTGCTGTTGCTGCTCGCGCTCCTGCTGCAGCTGTTGCTGGCGCTGCTGGTCTTGCTGTTGTTGTTGCTGGCGGCGTTGTTGATCGCGGCCGAACAGCCAATCGAAGAAGCCGCCGCGGTCGCGCCCATTGGCGTTGTCGCTGTCCTGCTCCGATTGATCCTGCCCCTGATCCTCGCTCACGCCGGAGGGCAGGTTCACGCCGTCGCCGGATTCGGTGTCGACGCCCATCGTCTGGTCGAGCGACGTGATCTCGGTCGCCGGCTGCGGCGGGCTTCTGTCCAGCGGCTTGGAGGGCAGGCCCTTCTCCGCATAGGCCATGACATCGTGCCAGATCGTCGCCGGAAGGGTGCCGCCGGTCACGTTCTTCATCGGCGAGGAATCGTCATTGCCGATCCACACCGTCGTCACATAATCGGCGGTGAAACCGACGAACCAGGCATCGTGATAGTCCTGCGTGGTGCCGGTCTTGCCCGCCGCTTCATGGCCGGGGATGGCGGCGGCACGCCCGGTGCCGCTCGTCACCACGCCGTACAGCATCGCGACGAGATCCTTGTCGACATGGCTTGCGATCACGCGCTGCGGCTGCGGCGCGGTGCGCTTGTAGAGAACGTGTCCGCCCAGATCGTCCACTTCGGTGACGAAATAAGGATAGACGCGATAGCCGCCGCTGGCGAAAGCGCCATAGGCCGCGGTCATTTCGATCGGCGTCACGTCGGAGGTACCCAGCGCCAGCGCCGCGTTCTGCTCCAGCGGCGAGGTGATGCCCACGCGCTTGGCCGCTTCGATCACGGTGGAGATTCCCACTTCCTGTCCCAGCCCCGCGGTGATCGTGTTCACCGAATGCGCCAGCGCTTCGGCCAGCGTGATCGTGCCGTATTGGCGGTGACCATAATTGGTCGGTGACCAGCCATTGATGTCCACCGGGCCGTCGGTGCGCACGTCCCAAGGCGAGATGCCGTTCTCCAGCGCCGCCAGATAGACGAACGGCTTGAACGACGAGCCGGGCTGGCGCTCGGCCTGCGTGGCGCGGTTGAAGGAGGACGCGTCGTAATCGCGCCCGCCCACCAGCGCCACGACTTCGCCATCCGGCTTCATCATCACCACGGCGCCCTGCGATGCATGCGCCTTCTTGCCCTTGGCGTTGAGAACGCGAACCAGCGCGTGACGCGCGGCATCCTGCAGCTTGGGATCGAGCGTGGTGTGGACGACCAGATCATTCGTCGGCTGCTGGCCGTTCACCGACGCCAGTTGCAACGCCTGGTCGGCGGCTGTGTCGAGAAAGAAATTGCGCGAATCCACGATCGCCGGGTCGGAGATCACCGCCGGATGCGCCTTGGCGTCGTCCGCCTGTGCCTGCGTGATCGCGCCGGTTTCCACCATCGCGTCCAGAACATGATTGGCGCGGTTCTGCGCGCTGGCCAGATCGCGGCGCGGCGAGAACACCGATGGCGCGCGCGTCAGCGTCGCCAGCATGGCGGCTTCCGGCAAAGTGAGATTGCGCGCCGATTTGCCGAAATAGACATGCGCCGCGCCGTCCACGCCATACGCGCCGGAGCCGAGATAGAGACGGTTCAGATAGAGTTCGAGAATCTGTTTCTTGGAGAGCGACTTCTCCAGTGACGCCGCATCCGCCAGTTCCGCCAGCTTGCGGCCGAAGGTGCGTTCCTGCGAGGTGTAGATGATCTTCGCCGTCTGCTGGGTGATCGTCGATCCGCCGGCGACGACGTGGCCTGCGCGGAAATTGGTGATCGTCGCGCGGATCAGCCCGCGGATGTCGATGCCGTTGTGCGAATAGAAGCGGCGGTCCTCCACCGCGATGAACGCGGCGGGCAGGTAGTCCGGCATCTGCTCCAGCTTCAGCCGCTCGCCCACCAGCGCGCCGCGATGGCCCACGGTTTCGCCCGCCGCATCCACGAACGTGAAAGCGATGGGCCGGTTCACGGAATAAAGATCCGTCTTCAAATCCAGCGGCGGCGCCAGCCAGCCCAGGATCGTCGGCACCAGCAGCACGAGCAGGATCGGGATCGCCACCACGAGCGAGCCGATGGTGAGAACCAAACCGAATCCGCGCTGATGGCGATGGAGCCATTTGCCGGTTGCGTCGAATGCTTCTTTGAAGGGATCGCCAGCCATGTGGCGGCTAAGTGACGGATATTTTGGGCAGATTCAAGGCTGAGAGATGAACGGCGTGGTAACCCCGCGGCCCGATGGCGCTATTTGGGAATTTCACTAGGGTCATTGGCGGCAATCTGGGGGATTCTGGAAATGACACTGGCGGATATTGCGTCCATCGGCAGCTTGATCAGCGGCGTGGCGGTGCTCGCGTCGCTGGTCTATCTGGCGCAGCAGACGCGGCAGAACGTGCGCAACTCGCGGGCGCTCATCCAGCAAGGACGCGCGGCGCGCATTGCCGATACCGCGCTGCGCATCGCCGAATTGCGCGAGTCCGACGCGATCGACAAATGCTTCACCGGATCGGCCGATGTGACGGACAAGGATGTCGCGCGGTTTCTGAACGTCTGCCGCGCGATCTTCGTGAGCGCAGAGGATTCCTATTTCCAACACAAGCAGGGCCTGCTTGAAGATATCGCGTTCGCGAGTTTCGAGACGGGCGTTCGCGCCGGCATGGGCGCGCCCGGCATGGCGGCGGGCTGGCTGCTGACGCGCGACATGTATGAGCTGGAATTCCGCACCTATCTCGACGGGCTGCTGGGCGACATACACGCGCCCGCGGCCTCCATGCAGATGCGAAGCCTGACCCGCTGGCGCACCGCGCTGGCATCGCTCTCCGGCTGACGCTTATAACGCATCCTTGTTCTTCACGCTGCCCACCGTCGTGGCCCAGCGGGCCAACTCATCCACATCCGTCTCCACGGACGCGCGCGTCACGGCGTCGTCCATGAACTGGGCGAATTTCGAGCTGTACATCGGCCGCGTCTGAAGCCACATGGCCTGCAATCCGGGCAGGCGCATCATCACCTCGATCGAATGACGAAAGCTTTCGAAGCCTTCCTCGTGCAGCACCTTGTGCTCATACTGGAAAAAGGAATCTTCCGCGCTGATGAACGTCGCGCGGCACAGATTGCGGAACTGATGCAGCTCCGACAGCGAGATCGGTCCGCCATAAACGCCTTTCTCCCACGCCTCCGCCACGCCCTTCTGTGCCATCTGTTGCGACAGGGTGGAGATGCGCGCCGCGCGGCCCTGCTGGATCAATGTCTGCTGGTTCAGCGCGGCCTGGCGCAGCTGCCGCGCCAGATAGATGACGGACACCAGCACGATGGCGCAATTCACCACCTGCGCGAGATCGGCAAGTTCGGATAGCGACATGGCGGTTGCCCTCGACAAACGCCCCCTGTCGCCACAAGAACAGGAAAGCGCCAAAAATGGCATAATTCCTTCGGGTTAGTTTTAAGCTTTCCGCGGCGGACCGCTCTTGAACCAGGCGTCCCCTGCTATAAGTTTACGATGTAAATAATCCGGAGGGAGTCCATGCCCGATTTTGCGACCACCGATCTGGCCTTCGCCATCGGCCATCACGTTCTGATCTTCGCGCTCGCGGGCGTGATCGCGTTCGAGGTGGGCGTGGTGAAGCCGGGGATCACCGCCGGCGATATCGCCCGCGTGGGAAAAGCCGATGCGTGGTACGGCATCCTCGCGGTGCTTGTCCTAATCGTCGGTTTCGCGCGCGCTGTGTTCGCGGCCAAGGGCTGGGCCTATTACAGCCACAACCATTTCTTCTGGGCGAAGATCTGGACCTTCGCATTGGTCGGCATTCTGTCGGTGCCGCCCACGATTCAATATATCCGCTGGCGCCGCGCGCTGAAAACCGATCCCGCGGCGCTTCCCGCCGTCGGCGCGATCAAAACCGTGCGCCGCTTCCTGTGGCTGGAGGTTTTCTTCTTCGCCTGGATACCGATCTTCGCCGCCGCGATGGCGCGGGGATACGGAGAGGTGAACTAACTCTCCTCGATCGTCACGCGGTCCGGATAGAAGGCGAGATAGTCCTTGATCTGCGCCATCGCGTCATGCGGATGCTCATAGGTCCACACCGCATTCACACCCACATCGCCGCGCGACGGGATCGAGTAATACGAAGCATCGCCTTTGTAAGGGCAATAGGTGGAATGGTTGGTGCGCTCCAGCATCGCCATGTTGGCGTCGCCGCGCGGGATATATTGCACCGCCGGATAAGAAGCTTCCTTCAACGTCAGCGCGTGTGTCGTGGTGGCGATGATCTTGCCGCTCACCGACACGGTGATGCGTTTGGGATTGGGCGTGACCGCGATCGGATGATCGGGTCCGGGGATCTTCACGGCTTTGGCGGACATGGGCGTCGCTCCTGTTCCAGTGAGCTTAACGCGTTTCCGGCCAAAGCGTTTCGGAAAACCCTCGTTCTTAACTTTCATATTGCTCCGGCAATTGCCCGGCGCGGAAGATGATGACCGGCTCGTCGTCGTAATCGCCCAACTCCGCGTCGCCCGTGCTCGCCAGCGCGACCACGCCGGTCTTTGAATCTGCGAGCCGCTCCGCCATGCGGCGCGCCGCTTCCGGCGATTTGCAGGGCACTGCTTTGTCCGGCTTTAGCCGCTTGCGGTTGTCCAGCATGAAAGCCTGCACAAGATAGACGGTTTCTCTGGCCATGATTTTCGCGACTCCGTTGGCCCCACAAGGCGCTCGCGGGCGCTTCGTGGCAATGATTGTGGCGCGCATCTCGCAAGTTCTGTTCGATGGCCAAAAAAATTGCGATGCGCGCGAAATTTTTCGCTGCGATATCCGCACGTAGGAAAGGGCGATGCGATGTTTCCCCTAGTAGGATCAAATACTTAGGACTATTCAGCCTATCTAAAAACTATTTTCCCAATTTGCTTGACACCGTGACGGTCCCCCCGTACATTCTTGCCAACTCTGGAATTGCGCCCAGACAGAAGGCCTCGCGAAAAACCCGCGGGGCCTTTGGCGTTTTTGGGCCGCCGATTCCGGCGAACAACAGCAGAAAAGAGAAAATGAAAGGACACGGTGTGGCGAATGAAGCCCCGCCGGGATTTCGCAGCGACACCGTTCTCATGAACCAGCTTCTCAGGCTCATCGAGGTGACGCCCGAAGATCTCAAATCAGATTGGATAGATCTCATGGTGAAACGACTCTTCGCGGAACTAAACCGCCAGCTCTGCCAGGTGGAATCGAAAAAAGACGGCGAGATGAAGCCGGGCGACCGCATGGAAAACGCGCGCGTGCTCGCCTCGCTGCAACAAACGCTGGAAAAACTCGCGCGCATGGAAGCCAGGCGCGATCTTGTCCGTAAGGGAAAGAATATCGCCAAAGATGCAGACGCCCGAAAAGCACTGGAACGCAAACTCGATCAGCTCGCTGCCGCAAGAAGCGCGAACGACAATTCTCGAAAGTCTCAGCGATAGCGATGCGCGCCTGCTGTTCGATCATTGGGCCTTCTGGGCGCGTGATGAACAGCTTGCGCCCGACGGCGACTGGCGCATCTGGCTCCTCATGGGCGGGCGCGGCAGCGGCAAGACGCGCGCCGGCGCCGAATGGATCGCGGACGGCATCCGCGCGCGGCGCATGAACCGCGTGGCGCTGATCGCGGCCACGCATCACGAAGCGAGAACGATCATGATCGAAGGCGAAAGCGGATTGCTGTCCGTCAGCGACGGCGCGACATACGAACCGTCGCTGCGCCGCGTGACATGGCCCTCCGGCGCGGTCGCGCATGTGCTCTCCGCCGACGAGCCGGATTCCATCCGCGGCCACCAGTTCGACGGCGCATGGTGCGATGAATTCGCCAAATGGCCGGACCCGCAAGGCGCGCTCGACATGGCGCTGATGGCGCTGCGCCTGGGCGACGATCCGCGCATGGTGGTCACCACCACGCCGCGCGCGATCAAGCCGCTGCGCGATCTCATCGCGATGGAAGGTGTCGCCTTCACGCGCATGACCACGCGCGACAATGCCGCGAATCTTGCGAAGAGCTACATGCGCCAGATGGAACGCCGCTATGGCGGCACGCGGTTGGGCCGGCAGGAACTCGACGGCGATCTGATCGAGGACAATGAGAATGCGCTGTGGCAGCGCGACTGGATCGAGCGCCACCGTTTGCGCGAGCGGCCTGCTCTTGTGCGTGTCGTCGTCGCCATCGATCCGCCGGTCGGGATGCGCGGCGATGAATGCGGCATCGTCGTCGCGGGCATCGATGCGAACGGGCAGGGCCATGTTCTAGCCGATCGCAGCAAAGGCAGGCTCACACCCGCGCAATGGGCGAGCCAGGCCATCGATGCTTTCGAAGAATTCCAGGCGGACAAGATCGTCGCCGAAGCCAATCAGGGTGGCGAGATGATCCGCACCATGTTGTTGCGCGAATTGGAAACCGCGCCGGTGAAGCTGGTGCATGCCTCCCGCGACAAACGCACCCGCGCCGCGCCAATGGCCGCGTTGTATGAGCGCGGGCTGGTGCACCACATCGGCGTCATGCCCGAACTCGAAGACCAGATGTGCCAGTTCGACGGCACGGGAAAGAGCCCCGATCGCATGGATGCGCTGGTCTGGGCGCTGACCGAACTCTTCCCGCTGGAGCGAAGAGCGGAGCCGCGCGTGCGTTCGCTCGGCGACTAAACTTTCCTCCCCCGTTCACGGGGGAGGGGGACCGCGAAGCGGTGGAGGGGGTGCATCGCGCGCGCCGCCCCCTTCGTCTCGGCGCTGACGCGCCGATCCACCTCCCCCGTAAACGGGGGAGGAAAACACAACGACAGGATTCGAAAATGTTTGAGAACCTCTTCCGTCCCGCGAAAGCGCGGACGCGCGATGTTGCGCCCACCGCAGCGCGCGCGCCCGAAACGAAAGCGATGGCCCCCCTCATCGCGCTCACGCTTCCGGGGCGCGCGCCCTCATGGAGTCCGCGCGACTACGCCACGCTGGTGCGCGAAGGCGTGATGGCCAACGCCATCGCCTATCGCTGTGTGCGCATGATCGCCGAAGCCGCGGCCTCCGTGCCGTGGCTCCTCTATGAGGGCGCGGCGGAAATCGAAACCCATCCGCTGCTCACACTGCTCAGGCAGCCGAGCAAAGCGGAGAATGGCCCCGCATTGTTTGAGCGCTGGTATGCTTTCCTGCAATGCGCGGGCAACGCCTATCTGCAAGCGATCACGGCGAACGGACAGGTGCGCGAGCTGCATGTGCTGCGCCCCGATCGCGTGTCGGTCGTGCAGGATCACAATGGCTGGCCGCGCGCCTACGATTACAAAGTCGGCAGCGTCACCACGCGGCTGAACCGCGACACTTCCGGCTTCCTGCCGGTGCTGCAGGCGCGGCTGTTTCATCCGCTGGACGATTCTTACGGCTATTCGCCCATCGCCGCCGCGCTCTCGGCCATCGAGATTCACAATGCCGGCGCGGAGTGGACGAAAGCCCTGCTCGACAACGCCGCCCGTCCCAGCGGCGCCCTTATCTATAGAGGCCCCGACGGCGCCCCCGGCCTCACCGAAGACCAGTTCGCGCGCCTGAAGACGCAAATGCAGGAGGCTTACAGCGGCGCCAATGTCGGCAAGCCCATGGTACTCGAAGGCGGCCTCGACTGGCACGCGATGAGCTTCACGCCGAACGACATGGATTTCAGCGACATCCGTAATTCCGCGGCGCGTGAGATCGCGCTGGCCTTCGGCGTGCCGCCGATGCTTCTGGGAATTCCCGGCGACAACACTTACGCGAATTACCGCGAAGCCAATCTGGCCTTCTGGCGCAGCACGGTGCTGCCGCTGGTGTCCCGCACGGCAAGTTCACTGACGCAATGGCTCGCCCCCAAATTCGGCGAAACCCTCCGCATCGGCTTCGACACCGACGCCATCGACGCGCTGGCGCTGGACCGCGAAAGCACCTGGGACAAACTCAACGCCGCGACATTCCTGACCACGGACGAGAAGCGCGCGGCGGCGGGATATGGGGCGGTAGAGAGTGCCGAGAATCCGGTTTGAAGACTGGACATCGAGAATTTGAACCGTAAAGTAAAACCCAAGGGTTGGGGGCAATCGTGACAGTATTCCGCAAGGTGCTGGTTGCAGCACTATTCGCATTTCCATTTCTGCTGGCAGCCGGCACCTCCTACGCACAGGACCAGAACGCTTCTTCTGTTCAGAGCTGCAAGCTTACCAAGCTCGCCAGTTACGACCTTACAATTGCCCTGAATGGCGATCTGCTAACACAGGTGAATATCGACGGCGTGATGGAGCCTATGCTCATTGATCCCAACGTCGAACGCTCCGCCGTGGTGGAAAGTGTGCGCGAGGACATCAACGTTCCTATCGAGAGTTTGTCTCCTGGCCTGATCGAACGCTTCACATCCGTACATGGCGCACCGGTGGTCAACACGATCACGATTCCAAATCTGAGACTCGGCTCGGCGGACGTGAAGAATTTGCAGATGCTTCTTGTCATCTATGCCAACAGGCCTTTCGGCCAGGCTCTGGGCGTTCTGGGCATGGATGTCCTGCACAATTTCGACGTGGAGTTCGATCTGGGCCACGGCAAGCTCAACCTGTTCTCGCCTGATCATTGTGCCGGGCAGGGGCTGTATTGGACGCACTCCGCCGCGGTGCTTCCGCTCACGTTCGACGAAGGCAACAAATTCAGATTTCCTATGCTCCTTGACGGAAAAGCGCTCAGTGTGGGCATCGGAGCATATAGAGGTCATCCGGCAATGCCGGGTATCGTTGCAAAAAAAACATTCGGCATCGACGACGATACACAAGGTGTCACCGTCATAGCGACCGGCCCGCATGAAGCCGCAAAGCTCCTGCGTTACCCCTTTCATCTACTCTCCGCCAGCGACTTCGCCATATCGAATCCCGTCATCGATATTGAATGGCTCAGGCACGAGCACGATTGTGCGGGCCAATCCAAATACGAAAACTTTTATCTGACATGCCGCCGTCCCGATCTTCTGCTCAAGGACGATCTTCTCGGCCAGTTGCGCCTCTATTTCGCCGTCAAGGAAAAGAAAGTTTACATCACCGGGTTCAACGCAACACTCGACGATACGCCGGTGCAGGGAAGTACCAAATGACCATCATGACCGAACACATCCAGCCATTGCTGGAGACAAAGCGAATCCCGGCCGCCCTTGTGGCGGCTTTTTTGTTGCAGACGGCGGGGGCGCTGTTCTGGGCGGGGTCTGCCGCGGAGCGCATCACCGTGCTGGAGAACCGCGCCGACGCGAACCAGACGGCCATCGAGAAGGTTGCCGTGCTGGAGGAACGCTCCCGCACCATGCAGCAATCGCTCGACAGGATCGAAGCCAAGCTGGACCGGATGAACGACGCAAAGCTCGCGCGTTCGAGCCAATAAAAACAACTGTCATCCCCGGCGAGCCGAGCAATGCGAGGCGAGGGAAGGGGACCCAGGTCGGAAACACCGTGATGGTGTCGATGCCTGGGTCCCCTTCCCCTCACTCCCTCCGGTCGTTCGGCCGGGGATGACAAGCTGAGTTAACGGGAAAAGATATGTCATCGCTTATCGAACGCGAGGCGCGGCGCCTCGCGCAAATCACGACGCCTGCGCGGATCGCAGCGCTCTCCGCCGACGAGTTCGAGGGTTATGCCTCGCTCTTCGGCGTGGCGGACTCCGCCGGCGATGTCGTGCAGGCGGGCGCGTTCGCGCACTCGCTGCGCACGCGCGGCCCCGCCAAGGTGCGCATGCTCTATCAGCACTTCGCGCATGAGCCCATCGGCGTGTGGCAGATCATCCGCGAAGATTCGCGCGGGCTTTATGTGCGCGGGCGGCTTGTCACCGACACGCAGCGCGGCCGCGAATGCCTGGCGCTGCTGGGCGAGGGCGCGCTGAACGGACTCTCCATCGGTTTTCGCACGGTGCGTGCCAAACGCGATGCGAAAACCGGCCTTCGCCATCTACTTGAAATCGAGCTTTGGGAAATTTCGGTCGTGACCTTCCCGCTGCTCGCGCAAAGCCAGGTCACGGCTGTCGGTGCGAAGGATGATGCGGCTGCCCAGATAAGGCGCGCCGCTGAAGCTCTTCGCACATAATCACCACTGTCACCCCCGGCGAGCGAAGCGAGGGAAGGGGACCCAGGCGGCAAACACCGTGACGGTGTTTCCGACCTGGATCCCGGCTCGCGCTTCGCTTCGCTCGCTGGCCGGGATGACAAATTCTAAGGAAGAGAAATGGAACTGGAAACCAAAGACGGTGCCGCCAACCGCGAGATCAAAACCGCGTTCGGCGATTTCCTGCGCGCCTTCGAGGCGTTCAAGGAATCGAACGATGCCCGCCTCGCCGATATCGAAAAGCGCGGCGGCGATGTCGTGCTGGAAGAGAAGGTGGATCGCATCAACACAGCGCTCAGCGAACAGAAATCGCTGATCGACGAGCTGACACTCTCCGCCGCGCGTCCCGTGCTCGGTGAAACCAAGCAGCAGCCGGACCGCGCCACGCGCGAGCGCAAGGCCTCGTTCGACCGCTATATGCGCAAGGGCGATGGCATTGCTCCTTTTGGGGCGTTCGAAATGAAGGCAATGAGCGCTGGATCGAACGGCGATGGCGGCTATGTCGTGCCGCTGGAAATCGCGCAGACCATCGATCGCGTGCTCGCAAAGGCATCGCCCATCCGTGCGCTGGCAACGGTGCAGCAGATCGGCGGCAACACCTATCGCAAGCCGGTGACGACGGTGGAAGCGGCCAGCGGCTGGGTCGGCGAAACCGATTCCCGCGCGCAGACCAACACGCCCACCATCGCCGCGCTCGATTTCCCGGCGATGGAATTGTACGCCATGCCCGCCGCAACGCAGACGCTGCTGGATGACGCGCAAGTCGACATCGAGCAATGGCTCGCCAATGAAGTGCAGATCGTCTTTGCCGAACAGGAAGGCGCCGCCTTCATCAATGGCGACGGCTCGGCCAAGCCGACCGGCTTCTTGCATTCCACCATCGTGGCGGATGCGTCGTGGCAATGGGGCAAGCTGGGTTACATCGCATCCGGCGCGGATGGCGCTTTCGCGTCCTCCGATCCGTCCGATGCGCTCATCAATCTCGCCTATGCGCCCAAGCAGGGCTACCGCGCCAACGGCAGCTGGGTGATGAACCGCAAGACGGAAGCCGCCATCCGCAAATTCAAGGATGGCGACGACAATTACATCTGGCAGCCCGGCACCGCGATCGGCCAGCCGGCCTCGCTGCTGGGTTATCCGGTCGCCGAAGCCGAAGACATGCCGGACATCGCGTCGAACGCCTATTCCATCGCGTTCGGCGATTTCGCGCGCGGTTACCTGATCGTGGATCGCGTCGGCATCAACGTGCTTCGCGATCCGTTCAGCGCCAAGCCCTATGTGCTGTTCTACACCACCAAGCGCGTCGGCGGCGGCGTGCAGAACTTCGAAGCCATCAAGCTGATGAAGTTCGCGGCGTCGTAAGGCTCCGCGTTTTTCCTCCCCCGTTCACGGGGGAGGGGGACCGCGCAGCGGTGGAGGGGGCGCGACGCAAGCTCGCCCCCTCCGCTTCGCATCGCTCCGCTCGCTCAGCACCTCCCCCGTGAACGGGGGAGGAAAGGAATTCGCATGTCTCTCTCACTCACCACCCCTCCCGCCGTGGAGCCCGTCACGCTGGACGACGCGAAAGCGCATCTGAAAGTGGATACCACCGATGACGATGCCCTCATCACGTCGCTCATCTCTGCCGCGCGGGCCCGCGCCGAATGGCATACGGGCCGCGCCTTCGTCACCCAAAGCTGGACGCTGTGGCTCGACGGCTGGCCCGGCATCATCGAGATCCCGTTGCCGCCGTTGCAAAGCGTGGCGTCGGTCACGGCCTATGCGCTCGATGACTCCGCCACGGTTCTCGATGCCGCCACTTACCAAGTGGACACCGCATCGTCGCCCGCGCGGCTCACGCTGAAGCCGAACGCAGCGCCACCCGTGGCGCTGCGCCGCATCAACGCCATCGCCATCGCCTTCACCGCCGGTTATGGCGATGCGGGCAGCGACGTGCCGGCGCCGGTGCGCGAGGCGATCCTGAAGCTCGTCGCCAATTTCTATGTCAACCGCGGCGATGCGGCGGCGGTCACACCCGCCGAAGCCCTTGCGCTGCTCGCGCCCTATCGCATCGTGAGTGTCTGACATGATCGGAGAATTGAACCAGCGCGTGCGCATTCTGGCGCAAACGCGCTACCCCGATGGCGGCGGCGGCTACACAGAGGTGTGGAATGTCATTGCCACTGTCTGGGCCGATGTCGCGCCGCGCGCGGGCAGCAATGTCTTCGCGGCCGACGCGCTGCAATCGCGCGTGGAGCATCGCGTCACCATACGCCGCAACGCCGCCGTCTTGGTGGGCATGCGCGCCACGGTGGGCACGCTGACGCTGACCATCCACGCCATTCTGGATGACGGCAGCCCGCTCATCACGCTCATCTGCGAGGAACTGCCATGACCAACGCCAGCTGGGCGCTGCAGAGCGCGGTGTTCGCCGCGCTGACCGCCGATGCGACGCTGCAATCGCTGATCGACACGCGCCTCTACGATGCCGTGCCGCTCAATCCCACCTTTCCCTATGTCGTCCTCGGCGACGGCAAGGAAACGAATGCGGACACGGCCACGGAAGAGGGCAGCGAGCACCAGTTCAACGTCACCGTGTGGTCGCAAGGCGGCGGGCATCAGGAATCGAAAAGCATCGCCGATGCGGTGCGATTCCGGCTTAACAACGCGACGCTCTCGCTCGACGGCCACGCGCTGGTGGATATGCGGTTCCTGAATTGCGATTACGCGCGCCAGACAGACGGCCAGACTTACTCCGCCACGCTCAGTTTCCGAGCGGTCACGGAGCCCACATGATTTTTCCTCCCCCGTTTTACGGGGGAGGGGGACCGCGAAGCGGTGGAGG
>Ga0207705_10001004_pt1 | contig 22921 bp, 23 predicted proteins | sample KBSC13metaG_FD_184314 | JGI IMG/M metagenome (GOLD analysis project Ga0207705, IMG submission 184314) | Corn rhizosphere microbial communities from Kellogg Biological Station, Michigan, USA - KBS C1-3 metaG (SPAdes) (version 2) | ecosystem: Host-associated > Plants > Roots > Rhizosphere > Soil ... | reverse complement strand
GGCCGCGAAGCCCGAGGGCTCGGACAAGGTCTGCTGGGACGAGCGCCCGACCGGCAGCCACATCAGCAAGCACTTCTGCGCCACCCGCGACGAGCGCGAAAAGATGGAGCAGGACGCCCAGGCCGCCGTCACCTCGCGCGCCCGCGCCCAGCCGCCCGGCGGCCTCGGGCCGTCGCGTTAGGCTGCGATGACCCAACCCAGATCCTCCCCCAGGGCGAAGCCCGCTTGACGGGGAGGTGTCGGCGAAGCCGACGGAGGGGGTTCTCGCCCACGGCCGCCTTCGGGCGGCGTCCGGACGAGCCTGAGGGCAGCGACCTGATGGATCTGCGGGCGTTCTGCACCTCGCTGTTCTAGCGCGTCCCACCCTTCGCGGACCTTCCGGAAGTTCGCTTTCTGACCGGACGCCCAAGACCCGCCTGACGCCACCTCGACGCCTTCGTCGCACCAGAAACTTGACTCTTGGCTTGACGTATGTTCTTGTTTTGTTCATGTCAAGCGCGACGGGCAAGCGGGAAAGGGCGGAGGCCATGCTGGGCGAGCTCGCGGAGCTCGGCCTGATGCTGGCGCGCGACCTGGCGGTGCAGGCCCGCGCGGCTGAGGACGCGGACGAGAAGGTGGCGCTGGCCGCCGCCTTCCAGAAGACCTCGCGCGCCGTGCGCCTGACGCTGGCGCTGGATTTCCAGCTCGAACGCCAGGCCGCGCGCGCTGACCGCGAGGCGGAGCTGCAATCGCGTGAAGACCTGGCTGTCGAGGATCGCGCCGCGCGCGAGGCCGCCTGGGCGTCCGAGCGCGCGGCTCGCCCCGCGGAACTCTCGCCGTCCCAGCGCCAGAAGGCGCGCGTGCGCGGCGTGCTGAACCGCCTGCTCTGGGCCGAGGCCGAGGGCGACCAGGAAGAGTTCGACATCCTCGTCGAAGACCTCAACGCCCGCCTCGACGAAGCCGCGCAGGCCGAGGGCTTCGCCGACCTGCCCATCGAGGCGCTCGCCCAGCGCCTGAAGTCCGACATGCAGATCGAAGGGCGCCTGGTGGTCACCACCGCGCGCAGCCTCGCCGCGGCGAACACTCCCGCACCCCCGCTCTCCGACACCGGCTAGATGTCGTTACCTCCCTTGCGAAGCGGGGAGGGGGCGAGCCCCATCCACGACGCCGGAACGCGCCGCAATCTCTCGAAGGCGGGTCCTGGCAACAGGCCCGCGCAGCGGGCGCTCACAATTGGACGACCACCAAGACACCAGGCACGCCAAGGTCGCACCACCTCGGCGGCGGGCTTCTTGGTGTCCTTGGCGTTCTTGGTGGCTGGTTCATATGGCGTGCGCAGCGTCGCGGGCTTCGAGCCCCTTGCGCGCCGCCTCAGCGCCAGGCGTAGTTGAAGCTGATCGAGATGCGCTCGCTCCGCGCGCGGTTGGCCGGCACCTCGTGCCGCAGCCAGCTTTCCCACATCAGCACTGTGCCCGGCTCCGGCTTCAGATAGACGAAGGCTCGGGCGTCTTCCGGCGCGTCGGCCAGCCTTGGCGGCGCGGCCATCATCAGCGGCAGCCGCGGGTCCTCGAGCTTGAGCGCGCTCGCCCCCTTCGGCGTCGCCACATAGACCGTGCCGGAGATCACGCTATGCGGATGGATGTGGCCGGAATGGGCGGCGCCCGGCTTCAGGATATTGACCCACAGGCTGTCCAGCTTCAGCCGCCCGCCGCGCAAGTCGAAGGCCAGGTCGCCGGCGAAGGCCTTGGCGTGCCGGTCGAGCCTGGCCTTCAGCTCGCCGAACACGCTGGCCCGCGTCGGCAGGTCGTCCAGAGAGGCGTAGGAGGTGTAGCCTCCATAGCCGTGGGCCTTGCACCAGGCGCGCCCCGCCGCGTCCTCGGCCGCCAGCATGCGACATGCGGCTTCCAATTCGGCCCTGAAATTTTCGAAACTTCCGTCTGTGCTAAGCGAGCTTTCATAGACCGGAGTCGCGAAGAGGGGACGCAGCGCCATGTGACGGCGCTAGTCGCGCGGCGACGGAAAGTCAAAAGATTGGGGACGCTGGCGCTTCGTCCAAACGTCCGCTAGGTATTTGAGTAAGTCGACTCCGCACCATTGAGGCGGAGATTTGGGGAGCGAAGAATGATCAGGACTATGGTCGCGCTGGCCTTGGCGAGCGTGGTGATTGGCGGTCAGGCGCAGGCTGCGCCGGCCCATGCGACGAAAGCGAAGCCGGCGGCTGCGGCCAAGGCGTCTGCCTACCGGGCTCCGCGCGGGCCCGACGGCAAGCATCCGGACCTCAACGGCGTCTGGCAGGTGATGAACACCGCCAACTACAACATCGAGCCGCACGCCTCGAGCGCGGCCCTGCAGATGCGCCCCGGTCCCGTGGTGCCGGTGCCCGCCAAGGACGTCCTGGCGCTGGGCGCGGTGGGCGCGGTGCCGGCCGGCCTCGGCGTGGTCGAGGGCGGCACGATCCCCTACACGCCGGAAGCGCTGAAGCAGCGCGACGCCAACAAGGCCGACTGGATCCACAAGGATCCGGAAATCAAGTGCTACCTGCCGGGCGTGCCGCGGGCCAACTACATGGCCCTGCCGTTCCAGATCTTCCAATCCGAGAGCGCGACCCTGATCGCCTATGAATACGCCGGGGCGGTGCGCAACCTGCTGTTCAAGGATCCGGGCCCGGCGCCGGTCGACAGCTGGATGGGCCAGTCGGTGGCGCATTGGGAAGGCGACACCCTGGTGGTGGTCGTGACCGGCATGCTCGACTCCACCTGGTTCGACCGGGCGGGCAACTTCCACTCCGGCGACATGAAGGTCGTCGAGCGCTGGACGCCCACGGGCCCCGGCGTGATGCGCTACGAGGCCGAGATCACCGATCCCGCCACCTTCACGCGCCCCTGGAAGATGAGCATGAATCTCTACAAGCACGTCGGCGAAGACGCGCGCCTGCTGCAATTCAAGTGCGTCGAATTCGTCGAGGAATTGATGTACGGTCACCTGCGGAAAGAGCCGCTCAAGTGACGCCCAAATCCGCCCTGTCTTTCCCGGTCGCCTGATCGCGCCGGGGAGACGCCAGAAAGATCAGCATTGTCCGCTGGAGACGCCCAAATGAATTTCAATCGTTTCATTATCCCGGCCGCGATTTCCGCCGGCCTCCTCGCCGCCGCCAGCGTCGGCGTGACGCAGGCCTTCGCCCACCACGCCTTCGCCGCCGAGTTCGACGGCAAGTCGCCGGTGCTGCTGCGCGGCAAGGTGACCAAGGTCGAATGGATCAACCCGCACGCCTGGGTGCACGTGGCCAACGTCAACCCTGACGGCACCACCACCGAGTGGATGGTCGAGGGCGGCACGCCCAACACCCTGCTGCGCGCGGGCATCGACCGGAACTCGCTGAAGGTCGGCACCGAGATCGTGGTCCGCGGCTACCAGTCGAAGGACAAGGCCTGCACCCCGATCTGCAAGGCCAACGGCCGCGACGTGACCTTCCCCGACGGCCGCAAGCTGTTCATGGGCTCGTCCGGCACGGGCGCGCCGAAGGACGGCGCCGACCCGACCGAGATGCCGAAGTAGCTTTCGGCAGAAGCTTCGAAGAAGAGGGGGCTTACCGGCCCCTTCTTTTTTGCCTGCTGCGTCGCCGCTCGCCAAGGGCGCGGCGCAGCGCCGCAGATTGCACGCCGCCGGCTGCAAATTGCTGATAATTCGTCGCTGTAACGGATGTGTAACGGCGGCGGAACCGTAAGCTGCTTGATTGGCGGGGCATGGCCGGTGTGAGTGCGGTGGCGCGTCGACACAGGGGGTGGGCGTGCTTTCAGAAGTCCGAACGGACGGGGATTAGGGCAGGGATGAACGGAAGACCGGAGCTGCGTCGATGATCGGCGCCTTCTTGAACTGGCTCGAGCATTCGCTCGGCAAGGGCCCGTCGCCGGACGCCCAGTCCTGGAGCGAGGCCCTGCTGGGGTCGCTGAATTTCTGGAGCCTGCTCGAGGGCACCCACCTCATCGTGCTGATGCTGTTCGCCGGCACGATCCTGGTCGTGGACCTGCGGCTCCTGGGCGTGACCTTCCGCAAGACCCGCGTCTCGGTGGTCAGCGACGCCATCCTGCCGCTCACCGTCTTCAGCTTCGTTCTGGTCGTGCTCAGCGGCCTGGGGCTGCTGTTCGCCAAGCCATTGTTTTACTATCACAATGTCTGGTTTCGGGCGAAGATGATCTTCCTCGCCCTGGCGCTGCTCAACATCCTGATCTTCCACGGCCAGACCCAGCGGACGCTGGACTCCTGGGATTCCGACGCGCGGCCGCCGCGCGCCGCGCGCATCGCCGCGGCGGGGTCGCTGATCGCCTGGGTGCTGGTGATCACCTGCGGCCGCTTCATTCCCTACGACTGGTTCGAGTGCGGCAAGCCGCAGACCGCCTTCATCAACTGGGTCCAGGAGTGCAAGACCTCCGAGAAGGGCGAAGTCAACCTGGCGGGGCAGCACCTATGAAGATCGAGATCGAAGAGTTCCTGCCGCACATCCGTCCCTGGGTGGAGAGCCTCGCCAACACCTTTCCCGGCAAGCAGGTCAAGCCGCAGTTCGCCTTCTGGGAAGTGGGCCACATCCTGTCGCTGGTCCTGCTGGGCGGCACGACGATCCTGATGAACCTGCGCCTGCTGAACGCCGGCCTCACCGAGGAATCGCCGTCGGAGGTCTACCGCAACCTGCGGTTCTGGCAGAACGTCGGGGTGATCGGGATCGTCTTCACCGGGGTCCTGATCGGCGCCGCCAACGCCGAGCGCCTCTACGACAGCGCAGCCTTCATCGTGAAGATGCTGGCGCTGCTCGCCGGGATCATCCTGACCTATGGCGCGAGCCGGCCGGTGGCGGCGGCTGAGGGTGCGGTGAGCACCGCGTCCAAGGCCTGGTTCGCCCTCGGGACCGCGATCTTCCTGCTGGGGATCTGGGTCTTCGTGATCTCCGACCTGATCAATGTGGGCGTCTACCACGTCATCACCGGCGCGGCCTTGATCGTGCTGTTCGTCACGGCCGGGCGGCTGCGATGGATCTATCTGGGCGTGCTGCTCGCGATGATCGCCGCGCAGTTCGTCCACACGCACATCCTGATCAAGCCGGACGACTACGACCACCTGAACCCGGTCAACAAGATCTGGACGGTGGCGTTCTCGGCGTGGATCGCCGGGGTTGCGATCTACCAGCTGTTCCGGGCCGGGCGGGGCGAGGCCGGCGGCCCGCTCACCAAGGTGATCGCCTATGCGACGATCCTGGTGTGGGTGATGGGCGCTGCGGCCGGGCGCTGGATCGCCTTCGCCTGAGACGTACCCGTCAGGCGCTCTGCAGGTCGAGCAGCGATCGCCACATCTTGTCGGCGATCCGGATCACGCCGGCATTGGCGCTGAACGCCTGCCGGGCTTCGATCTGGGTGACCGCTTCGGCGGCGTAGTCGACGCCGGCGTCGCCGGCGATGCCCGCGACCCGGCTGGCCGAGCTTTCCAGGCTGCGGCTGGCGGCCATCATGCCGTAGCGGGCGGTGGAGATCGGGTCCATGGCCCCCAAGCCTGCGCTCGCTGCGGTTAAGCTATCGCGAGGTTTCGTGGTGAACCGACGGCTAAGCTTTGACGGCCGGTTTCCGCGATGCGTTGCGATTGACGGCGCGCAACGACGGGCCGCCAATAGGCGTTCGGGGACCAGTTGGAGAACCGCCATGAGATCCCGCGTCCTGATATTCGCCGGCGCGCTCAGCCTCACCGCCGGGGCCGCCTTTGGCCAGTCACTGGCCGACAACCCGCCGAAGACCACGACCATCTGCCTCGACGTCGCGGGCAAGAGCCTGCCGGCCAGATGCAAGGTGCAAGCCAGCCGCATCGATGCGCGCGAGGATATCTGCCTCTGCCCGGCCGGCGGCGACCGCGTGACCGCGCCGGTCTGCCCCGCGGGTGTCCGCGCCCCGGCCGAGAGCGCCGCCTACGAGAAGGCCCGGCGCGCGGCGGTGAACCACGGCAGCCTGGTCGGGGCGATGTACAACGGCCAGCCCATGTGCGTGGCGCCGCGGAATGCGCTGAACCCGTAGGCGAAGTCGCCCGCTACTTGCCGAGCGCGGCGTAGACCGACTTCTGGAAGACCGGCAGGGCCGCGCGCCCGCCCATCCGCTGGCCGGTGGCGAGTTGGGCGGCGGCGTCCGGCCCCAGCGGCATGGAGTTCTGGATCAGGTAGATCAGCACCATGTCTTCCGCCGGATCGGCCTGCCACCAGGTGCCGAAAGCGCCTGGCCAGCCGAATGCGCCTTCGGACCCCGCGCCCATCCAGGCCTGCTTTTCCGGGTCGGTGATCACCGAGACCCCCAGCCCGAAGCCTTGGCCGAGCCAGAAGGGGATGCCCATGAAGGGGATCTGGCGCTGGTCGTCGGTCAGCCGGTTGCGGGTCATGGCCTCGACGGTCTCGGCCTTCACCAGCCGCACGCCATCGACCTCGCCCTTGCCCAGCATCATGCGCGCGAACTTCAGGTAGTCGTCGGCCGTGGAGATCAGGCCGCCGCCGCCGGCCTCGAAGGCGGGCTGGCTGTCCGCGTGCGGGAAGGAGACGTCCTGCAGCCGGTCGGTCTGCGGGTCGATCCGGTAGAGCTTGGCCATCCTCGAGCGCTTCTCCAGCGGGCACCAGAAATCGGTGTCGCGCATGCCCAGAGGGCCGAAGATGCGGTCCTTGAGCACCTGGCCGAGCGGCTTGCCCTCGATCCGCGCGACGAGGAAGCCCAGCACCTCCGTCGCGTGGCTGTAATGGAACCGCTCACCTGGCGGGTAGGAGAGCGGCAGGCTGCCCAGCGCCGCCAGCCACTGGTCCGGGCTGAGCGGGGTGCCGAGCGGCGGGCCGAGGCGATCTTCGTGGGCCTGGGCGATCGGACCCACCGAGGTGAACGCGTAAGCGAGGCCGGCGCGATGCGTCATCAGGTCTTCGACCGTGATCTCGCGCGGCGTCGGATAGGTGTCGTCTACGGGCCCGGCGGCGTCCTTCAGCACCCGCATGTCCGAGAATTCGGGCAGCCATCTGGTGATCGGGTCTTCGAGGCGCAGCTTGCCTTCCTCCAGCAGCATCAGGGCCGCGATGGAGGTCACGGGCTTGGTCATGGAGGCGATGCGGAAGAGGGTGTCGCGGGTCATCGGCGCCCCGGCCTCGACGTCGCGATGGCCGATCGCGTTGACCTGGACCACCTCGCCCTTGCGCCAGACCAGGGTGACGAAGCCGGAAAGGTCGCCCGCGTCGACCACCGCCTGCAGGGCCTGCGGGATCTGCGCCAGGCCCGCCTCGAGGAACCCGCCGTTCGCCTGGTCGCCGTCCATGATCCAACTCCCTTGCCGCTGCTGTCGGCGCTTGCCGCACCCATAGCGCAGGGCGCGCGGAACGGCGTCAAGCCTCACCCAACGGCAGCCTATTGCGCGGCCGGCGCCTCATAGGTCGCGACCATCTCGCCGCTCGCCAGCGTGCGGGCCTTCAAGGCGTTGAGCAGCTCCGGCAGCGGCGTCTCCGGACCCATGTCGATCATGTCGTCGAGGGCGAAGACCTGGAAATAGTAGTGGTGCAGCCCGTGCCCGGCCGGCGGCCGCGGCCCGAAATAGCCGTGCCCGTGCATGCTGTTGCGGCCCTGCACCGCGCCTTGCGGTGTCATCAGCTCCGCGGCGTTGGGCAGGCCTTCCGGCAGTCCGCGCGCCGCGCCGGGGATGTTCCAGATCATCCAGTGGACGAAAGGCTGGTCCTGGGGCGCATCGGGATCCTCGACGATCAGCGCCCAGGACCTGGCGTCGGGAACCGCCGTCCAGGAGAGCGGCGGGGAGATATTGTCGTGGTAGGCGGAGTGGCGGTCATCCAGCCTGCCGTCCGGGTGCTGGCTTGCGGTGGTCACCACGACGCCCGTGTTCAGGATCGGCTCGACCTTCAGGATCGCGATGGCTTCGCCGGAGTGTTCGGGGTGGTGCGGCGTCTCGCTCATGGCATGTCTCCGGGGTTGGGGCGGCGTGCAGACACAACCGGGAGCCGCCGCGATTGTTGCGCGACCGCCGGCCCTGGCGCGTTGAACGCGTGGGCCTTCCTGCGTATTGGGAGCAGATGACCGCGCTCCGCCCAGCCGTCTTCTGCCTCGCAGCCCTGGCGCTTTGCGCCTGCTCGCCGGGCGCGCCGAAGGGGGTCGACAAGGACGAGCTGGACTCGGCGGTGTCGCGGGCCATCGGCGACCCGGCCTCCTGCCTGCTGATCGCCGAACAGGCCACGGGAAAGCTCGTGTACCGCTACAACACCCATACCGCCTGCGCCCGTACGCTGCCGTCCTGCGACCCCGCCACGCCGGGGGGGACGCAGACCCTCGACGCCCTGTTGAAGGCGACGCTGAAGGACGGCCAGCCGCGCACGCTGAGCTGCAGTTCCACAGCCGACGCCTCGCGCGGCGTCGGCTGGGCGGCGGGGCCGATCCCCGGCAAGGGGCTGGTCTACGCAGCCATGATGGAGGGCGACCGCGCCTTCCCGGGCCGGATGATGGCCGAGCGCCTGTCCCGCGCCTTCACCAGCGCCGGGCTCTAGCGGATCAACTCGTAGAAACCGCTGACGTCGATCCGCACCTTCAGCTCGCCGGGTTCGACGCGCGAGGCGCTGACCGCCATGTCACGCTTGGCGAAGCCCGCCATCGGCATCGGCGGCGCCGGGGCATAGCCGCCGCCCTCGCTCAGCGAGACCAACCGCCCGACCCGATAGCCGGCCGCCTTGGCGTAGAGCTCCGCCTTGGCCTGCAGCGCCTTCACCGCCTCCAGGCGCGCCGCGTCCTCCGCCGCCGTCGGATCGTTCAGGCCGAAGCTGATCCCGTTCACCTGGTTGGCGCCGGCGTTCACCGTGGCGTCCACCGCCGCCCCCAGGCGCGCGAGATCGTGGACCGTGACGCTCACCTGGTTCGAGGCCTGGTAGCCGGTGAGGCGGGGCGGCTGGTTCTGGGCGTAGACGTACTGGGGGGCGAGATTGAGGTTCGAGGTCTGGGTGTCCTTGGCCGCGACCCCGGCCTTGGCGAGCGCCGCCAGCATCTGGCTCATCTGCCGTGAGTTCGCCGTCATGGCCTCGGCGGCGGTTTTGGCCTCGGTGGTCACGCCCAGGTTGATGGTCGCCATGTCCGGCGCGATCCGTGTCTCGCCATAGGCCGCCAGGTTCAGGGTGGTGGCGCGGAACACGCTGTCGCTCGCCGACGGCGGCGCCTCGGCAAGGGCCGGCGCGGCCGCGCCGCTGGCGGCGAGCAGCAGGCTCAGGGACGCGGCGCGCAAGGCGGTCTTCATGATGGTCTCCTCCGGTGGGCTGCTCACAGCGTCGCAGACCCTACCTGAACGCCCGCTTTAAGGCCCGTGCAGCCCGTGGTAACCGCCATGACGCGTCGCTGCTGGGGCCTGTAGCTCAATGGTTAGAGCCGGCCGCTCATAACGGTCTGGTTGCAGGTTCGAGTCCTGCCGGGCCCACCAGCGAGGCTTCCAGGGGTGTCCGCCGCCGGCCAAGGCGGTTCCATGTTCGATGACTCAACCTGCGGGTCGGGGCCTGCCGGCGCCGCGGCGACGAGCGCAGAAGGGGGTGCGCGCCAGGCGATGGATATGGTAACGCGCGTTAGGTTTTGAGGAAATGGTACGGTCATGGCGCGTCAGGCTGACCACAACGAGCGCCGCAAGCTGTTCGCCGCCGCGGCCCTGGCGGTGATCGCCCGCGAAGGCCTTGAAGGCCTGACGATGCGGGTGGTGGCCAAGGAGGCCGGGTTCACCACCGGGGCGCTCACCCATTATTTCCAGTCGAAGGACGAACTGCTGATCGCGGCCTCCGAAGCAGGGGCGGACGTGGTGCGCCCGGAGATGGATGACGCCGCGACGGGCGCATCGGCGCGCGCTGCGCTCCGCGACCTGCTCTACACCGTGCTGCCGACCAGCCCCGCGATGAAGGCCCAGTGGCGGTTCTGGGTGGCCTTCTGGGAGCGCGCGGCCCACAGCCCGCAGGTGCAACGGGTCATGCGCGAGCGCTACTTCGAGTACACCAACCGCGTCGCCACCGTTATCCGTCGGTCCCAGGAGCAGGGCGAGACCCCCCGCGACGTCGATGCGGAAGCAGTGGCGCGCGAAGTCATCGCCCTGATCGACGGCATCGGCGTTCAGGTGATGATCGGTTCGCGCAAGTTCACCGTCGCCGTCCAGCGGCAGTACGTCGACGCCCTGCTGGAGATGCGTCTCGGCCCGGTCCGCGAGGCGCCGCGCCGCAAGCGGGCGTCAATGTAACAAGCGTTACGCAATCCGCGGTCGTTCCAGAACGATCGTTATAATATCCTTTGCGAAGATCGCAGAACCAGCGTTATGGTTTGCGCCGGTGAGCGGTCACGCGGAGGCGCAGGGTGTCCGGAGCGGATTGGGGGCTGACCCGTTTCTACCATACGGTGGTGAACTGCCGGGACCTGGACGAATCGGTGGCCTTCTACCGGCTGCTGGGGTTCGAGATCCTCAACGATCGCCGCAACGTCGACTGGCCGGAGTTCGTGGCCGGCATCTTCGGCCTGACCCGCGCCAAAGGGCGCGGCGTGCTGATGGTCCTGCCGGCGGACCCGGACGGTCCCATGCTCGACCTGATCCAATGGCTGGAGCCCGCGGCCGCCTTCCCCGATCCCGGGAAAGCGCCGCAGACGGTGCCCCGGATCATCGCTTTCCGGACCCGTAACGTCCACGCGGCCTATGAGGCCCTGCGGGCGGCCGGCGTGGCGTTCACCCAGCCGCCCTATACGCCCACCGAGCCGCTGGGCCTGGTCGGCACCGCCTGCTGCTACGACCCGAACGGCAATATCGTCGAGCTCATAGAGCTGGAGGCGGGCGTCCGCCACTCGCGGGCCAACGAGGCGCTGGGAGAACCGGCCACCTGATCTGCGGCGTCGCCCCGGAGCGATGCAAGAAGCCAAAAAAACCAAGGGGGAAGGCGTCATGAGCAAGGCGATCAAGTCACGGGCGGTGTTGCTGGCAGGAGCCGGCGTCCTGGCCCTGTCCCTGGGCGCAGGGTCCGCCCGCGCCGCGGACGAGGGCGGCAAGGTCACCACGCTGAACGAGCTGGTGGTGACCGCCGAGCACCGCGAGGAGAACGTCCAGAGGGTGCCGATCGCGATCACCGCCGTGGAAGGCGCCATGCTCGAGAAACAGGGGGTTGTCGGCTTCGCCGAACTCGGCACGCGCGTGCCTTCCTTGCGCTTCGGCGGCGGGGTGACCGGCGGGGAGAACGTCATCACGATGCGCGGCTTGGGCAGCCAGAACACCACGCCGGGCGGGGACTCTCCGGTCGCCTACAATATCGACGGCGTCTATGTGCAGCGCACGACCTCGATCGACCCCGAGTTCTACGACATCGCGCGCGTCGAGGTGCTGCGTGGGCCGCAGGGGACCCTCTACGGCCGCAACTCGGTCGGCGGGTCGATCAACGTCATCACCAACAAGCCGTCGGCGGTCTTCGCCGCGGGCGCGGACGCCATGCTCGGCAACTACGACGCGCGCACCTTCCGCGGGTTCGTCAACGTGCCGATCGTCGACAACGGCGACTTCAAGGTGATGGGCCGTCTCACCGGCGTTTCGGCCGAGCATGACCCCTACACCAAGAACCTGTCGGCCAAGCCTACCGCCACGAACGAGCTTGACCGGCAGGACTACCAGATGCTGCGCGGCCAACTCGCCATCGACTTCACCCCTCAGGCGCGCCTGTTGCTCGCCGCCCACGCGAGCTGGAACAAGGGTGTGGCCGCCACCGCCACGGCCTGGTGGGAGACGCCGGAGCGCTTCACCACCCCGCCGCTGGGCATCCCGGCCGGCTCGGCCTGCGATTTCAGCACGGCTGCGAGGTTCGACCCGCGCCACGTCTGTCACGACACCCCGGACACCGGACGCAACGAGACCCAGCTCTATTCGGCGACCTTCGATTACGACCTGCCATTCGCGACCTTCACGTCCGTGACCGCCTACGGAAACAGCGACGTGAGCCAGGTGAGCGACGGCGACGGGTCGGACCTGCCGCTGGCGGTCGGCAGCCGCTGGATCATGAAGGCCAAGCAGTTCTCGCAGGAGTTCCGCCTCGCCTCAGGCGATGAGAATGCGCTGCGCTGGCTGATCGGCGGGATCTACTTCTCGGGAAAGAACTTCCAGGACTTCGGGTACCAGGACCTGGGATACAACGACCTGGGTCCGACCGCGCCCTTCGATCAGTTCAACTTCTTCAGCATCGGAGTCAGCAAGACCCAGTCGTGGGCGCCGTTCGCGCAGTTCGACTACGATTTTGCGAAGACCTCGGTGGGCGTGCCCCTGACCCTGACGCTTGGGCTGCGCTACACGCACGACAAGAAGTACGGTTTCAATTCGCTGGACTACCAGTTGCCGCAGGTCTGCGGCGGCAGCTGCGGGATCACCGCCGCACCGTTCAGCAAGACCTGGAGCCAGACGACCGGCAAGCTGGGGGCGAGCTACCAGCTCAACGACAAGAGCATGCTGTTCGCCTCGGTCTCCAGCGGCTACCTGGCCGGCGGCAACATCATCGGCCTCGGCAACATCTACGATCCGGAGACCCTGGTCTCCATCGACGGCGGCTGGAAATCCCGCTTCCTCGACGACCGGCTGCAGCTGAACATCGCGGCCTACCACGAGGAGATCAAACACCTGCAGGTGTTCATCCAGAGCTCGACGCAATCGGGCATCAACAACGTCAACGGCACGACCAAGGTCAACGGACTGGAGGTGGAGTTCACCGCCTTGCCGACCCCGAACCTGCGGCTCAACGGGACGCTCACGCTGTCGGATGCGAAGTACGGCCGCTACATCACCACCGACACCCGCTTCGGCGGCCCGGGTCCCGGGTGCGACGCGGTCACCAAGCTCTGCAACTTCGAGGGCAACCGTCTCAACCAGACGCCGCCCTACGCCTTCAACCTGGGGGCCGAGTACCGCTTCGAAACCGCCATCGGCGCGATCACGCCCAGGATCGACACCTACGTTTCGGGCAAGGTGGACTTCCTGCCGGACAACTACGTCACCTCGCGGCAGAAAGCCTACCACACGACCAACGCGCGGGTGACCTGGACCAGTCTGGACAACCGCTACCGGGTCGACGCCTTCGTCAACAATATCGAGAACAAGGACGTGATCTCGAACGACGGGTTGCAGTCGATCACGCTCGGCCAGCAGGCGCTGGAGCCCGACAATTTCGTCTACTACCCGCCGCGCACCTATGGCGTGCGGGTGGGCGTGAACTTCTGACGCGCGCGGCCGCGCCCCGGCAGGCGAAGATGAAAGGCTGAGCGCATGTCGATGGAGTGGCCGGTGCGGGCGGACTGGCTCGCGCAGGTGAGCGAGCCGGCGCTCGAGCCGGACCTGCCGATCGTCGATGCGCATCATCACCTGTGGAAGCTGCCGCACGACACCTACCTGCTGCCGGAGTTCCTGGCCGACGCAGACCGCGCCGCGGGCGGGCACAATGTCGTCGCCAGCGTGTTCGCCGAGTGCGCGGCGATGTACCGGCCGTCCGGACCGGCCGAGCTGCGCTCGATCGGCGAGGTGGAATTCGCCAACGGGATCGGCGCCCAGGCGGCGAGCGGCGCGTTCGGCCCGGTGCGAGCTTGCGCGGCGATGTTCGGGTCCGTGGACCTGACGCGCGGCGAGGCGGCCGGAGAGGTGCTCGACCTGCATGTGGCGCGCGCGCCGGACCGCTACCGCGGCGTCCGTCCGATCGTCTGCGCCGATCCGCACGGCGTGCTCGATCCCTGGCCGAGCGCGCCAGCCGACATGATGCAGAGTGCGGCCTTCCGCGCCGGAGCCCGCGAGCTCGCGCGGCGCGGCCTCGTCCTGGACATCTGGGTTTTTCACCATCAGATCGAGGCGGTGGCGGACCTGGCGCGGGCGCTTCCGGACCTCACCCTGGTCCTCGACCACCTCGGAACGCCGCTCGGCATGGGGTACTACGCACCACGCCGCGACGAGGTGTTCGCCGCCTGGCGCGCCGCCATGGCCGTCCTGGCCGCCTGTCCGAACGTCGTGGTCAAGCTGGGCGGCCTCAACATGCACTTCAACGGCTTCGGCTGGCATGCGCGGGAGGCGCCGCCGACCTCCGACGAGCTGGCGGCGGCCAACGGGCCCTACTACCGCGCGGCGATCGACCTGTTCGGCCCGGGCCGCTGCATGTTCGAGAGCAATTTCCCGATGGACAAGCGCTCAGTCGGCTGGGGTCCCCTGTGGAACGCCCACAAGAAGATCGTCGCCGGCTTCAGCGCCGACGAGAAGCGCCAGATGTTCAGCGAGGTCGCGGTGCGCACCTACCGCATCGCCGGCTTGGAGGCGGGCGCATCGTCCTCCACGCCGTAGACCTCCTGCAGCCGCGACGTGGTCAGTCCGGGGGCGAGCTCGATGAGTTCGATGATGTTTCCGTTCGGGTCGTAGACGCCCGCCACGGCCAGAATGCCGGCGGCCGCGTTGCCCGTGTAGGGCTCCGGAGTCGTCGTGCGATAGCCCTTGGCCTGCAGGGCCCGCATCGCCGCGGCGACGTTGCGCGTGCGGAACGCCGTGACGCGCGGAACGTGCGTCGGCGACACCACAGGGAAGGCGGCCTCCGGTTCCAGCCACTGGATGATGTCGAGCATCGGCCCGTCCGGCGGGGGATCGGCGGGAAGCGCCATGAGCGTGCCGCCCTTGCCCTTCACGTCGGGGATCATGCCGAACACCACGCCGCCGCCGGGCGGCCACTTCATGTCGCGCCGGTCGCGCACGATCACGAAGCCCAGCGCCTGGTAGAAGGCGACGGTCTCGTCGATATCCCGGGCGTTGACGATCGTGTGGTAGAAGCGCTCGAGCGCCCAGTCGTCGTCGGCCATCGGTGCGGTCTCCCTGCTCGTCAGCATAACATATCAATCGTTATGTCAAGCGCCGTCGGCGGCTTGACTTCGGACCGTTCGGACGGGATACATAACGATCGTTACGGAATGACGGGAGCGGCGGCGTGAAGTTCGACATTTTCTGCGAGATTCAGCGAGCGTTCCCGTGGACGGGCGGCGAGGACGAGGCGAGCCTGTTCCGGGAGATTCTCGAACAGGCCGAGGCGGCCGACGCGGCGGGCTTCGTCAACTGGTGGCAGGTCGAGCACCATGGCGCGCCGCAGTTCAGCTACTCGGCCGCGCCGGAGGTGGTGCTGACCGCCATCGCTATGCGCACCAAACGCCTGCGGGTCGGGCATGCCGGCGTCCTTGCCCCTTTCAACATCAACTCGCCGCTGCGGGTCGCCGAGCGCGGCGCGACGCTCGACGTGTTGTCGGGGGGGCGCTTTGACCTCGGCCTCGCGAAGTCGGGCGGCAAGGAATGGGAGACCTTCGGCGTCGATCCGGAGTCAGCGCGCGACCAGGTCCGCGACGCGATGCACATCATCCCGCGGATATGGACGGAGCCGGAGTTCTCCTGGGACGGCCCGGGCTACAAGGTGCCCCCGCGCGAGATCGTGCCCAAGCCCGTGCAGCAGCCGCATCCGCCGCTCTGGCAGACCTGCGGCTCGCCGGAGAGCTTTTACATGGCCGGCGAGATGGGGGTGGGCGCGCTCGGAACCACACTGCTCAGTCCGGTGGCGGTCCTGGGCGAAATGCTGCGGGAGCACGACCGGGGCCTGGCCGCCTGCCGCACGCCAGCCGGGCGTTTCGTCAACCGTGAGAAGGGCTGCTTCACCTTCGTGCACGTCGCGGAGAGCCGCGACGCGGCGATCGCCAACGGCGCCGCCTGGTCGGCCCTCTGGTACGTCAACGCCGCGCCCGTGGTGTTCAAGGTGCCGCGGCGGATCTGGTACGACATGATCAAGGCCGGCCTGCATCCGAACTCCTCGCGCGACACGGCCGCGATGGAGCGGCTCGATCCCAACGAGACCGTCATCCACGACGACGATCCGCCGGTGCTGGTGCTGCTCAAGCGGATGGCCCAGGGCGAGGAAATCAGCCGGCAGGAGGCGCACGAGGTGCTGGAGCCGCTCGACTGCGTGGTGATCGGCGATCCCGAGCACTGCATCGGAAAGCTTGAAGGCTACGCGGCGATCGGGGCGGACCGGATGATGTGCATGATGCAGTACGGGTCCATTCCGCATGCGGCGGTGCTGAAAAGCATCGACCTGGCGGGCCGCCACCTGCGGCCGGCCTTCGCGGCGGCGCGGGCCGAGAGCGTTGCTGGCGTCTAGAGCGCGGTCGCCGCAGGCGAGGGGCAAATGAGCAGGCTCGAAGTTCCGGACATCCTGGTGGGCCCGACCCGCGTCGCGCTCAATCCTTCAGTCTCCAGCATACACGACCCGGACCGGGCCCGGGCGCTCGGCTTCCGCGGCGCGGCGGTGGGCGGCAACCTGCACCTCGACATCTTCGCTCCTCTGCTGGTCCAGGCCTACGGGCGGGCCTGGTTCGAGACGGGCGCGCTGTCGCTCTACTTCCTGAACATAGTGGTTTCGGGTGAACGCGTGCAGGCCGTGGTCGAGCGGCCGACGCCGCCCGGCGCCCAGACGCGCATCCACGCCCGCAACCCGGAGCGGGCTGGCCTGCGGATCTGCGAGGGCACGGCCTCCGTAGGCGACCACAGCCGGTCCGAGCTCTCGGCGCGCGACCTCAAGACCTGCGACGGCTCGGCGCTCCGGCTCCTGAAGGGCGTGGCGCCGGGCCAGGCGCTCGGCGAGGCGGAGATGACGATCACGCGGAAGGAGCAGGAGGCCCTGATCGCCAGCGGCGTCAGCAACGAGCCGCTGGATTGGTATCGCGGAGCCTCGCCTTGGGGCGGCCCGATCGCCTCGGTCGGCGGCACCGCGGCGCTGATGTACCGGTTCCTGACCGGCGACGGCGTGCGCCACCGCCACGACCGCATCTCGCCGCACATTGGCGACGCCTCGGCCATGTTCGGGGCCTTCGAGGTCGTCTACGAACGGGGACCCGTGTTCCTGGACAGGCCCTATCGTGTGGAGGGGCGGGTGGTCGGCGTCGGCGAGAGCCCCAAGACCGAGTACCTGTGGTGGGACGCGACCGCGTCCGATGAAACCGGCGTCGTCGTCGCCCGGATGCGGCACCTTTTCCGGTTCATCAAAGCCACTTCGAGCCTATACGGCGAGCTGCAAAGCGGGCCCTTCTAGGTTCCGACGTCGGAATGCCGAGCAGGTCAGCTTGGCCGCAACGTCAATATCTGCGTCCGAAGTCGAGCGACGTGGGCAGGCGTCCCCGATCACTTTGCGCCTTTGACACCCGCTTCCTGCAGCCGGGCGCCGCGAAGGATGCCTTCCATCGCGTAGTTCCCCTCATGGCAGGCGTATTCATAGATCTGCCCCTTGGAGGGCTTGAAGGAATATTCGCCCGACCAGGCTTGCGTGTAATGCACCGGATCCTCGACCGTGAACTGATACAGCAGTTCGTCCTTGGCGATGCGCGTGAACCGTTCCGTCACCGTGCCCTGGGCTGAAACGGGCGTCAGCGTCCGCCCTTCTTGGATGGCGTTCACATTCTTCGTCTCCGCGACAAGCGTATCGCCTTCCCACCAGGCCACCGTATCGCCTAGCCAGGGCCTGATCACGGCGGGCTGGTGAGACGCCCGGGCCGCTTCAGCGGATGCAAAGATCGGGGCGATCCGGACGTCGTGGTTCATCTCCAGGTCCATCACGAAATAGCCCGGCGTGACAAAGAAGCTGTAGTTGTTGTTGTAGATCGCGTTGAGCATGACAGGGCCGCCGGCGTCGCTCTGCGCGATTAGGCAGCGCTCTCGGAGCGGAAGGTCCTCCGGATCGGTGTAGGCGCCCTTTCCGGATTGATACTCGGCCCCGTCGCGGATTGTCAGGGCCAGGCTTTTCGCGCGATCGCGGAACGGCATCTTGCCATTGGCGGGGACGGTGATGAACGATGACCGCGCTTCTCCGCGGACCCGCATCAGCCCGTCGCCGGAATCGATCCAGTACGAGTTGTACCCGGCCGTGGCGTCCTCGTCCTTGAAGGTGCCCTTGCTGAGATCCGAGCGCCCGTTCGCCGCTTCGAGACGTGCAGCCGTCGCCTTCGCCACCGCGTCCGCCTGTTTCTCCGGGACCACAAGCTGGGAAAACGCTGCGGGCCGCTCGAGCCGTGTGACGGTCGCGTTCGTCCATACCCCATCGAAATTGCGCGCCAGGGCCGCGGGTGCGGCGGCTTGGCGCTGTGATTGGGCGCATGCCTGGCCGGCGAGGAGCACCGCCAGCATCGCAGCCGCAGATATAAGACCCCTCGTCATCGCCTCGCCCCTCCTCGCATCGACCGCCTTGGCGCCCTGCGACCATTTGCAGAGGCTCAGGCGTAGTTACTCTCTCCCAAGCCGCGATTGATAGCCACGGCATCAGATTCGGCCGAGTCGACGGGCGCGCCGGCCCTCGCCCTTTCCAGTCAACCTCTTGACGCGCGGAGTCCGCGGCCGCCGTGAATGGAGTTCACGGAATTGTCAGTCGCCCGAGGTCGAAATCCAGGAAAGCGCCGTGCTAAGCTGATGCAGAGCAATGAGGAGGGTGCGTCATATCTGAATCACAAAATAATCAATCGGAGCATCGGCAAGATACTGTGCTTGTTGTCTGCAGCGACGAAGAATACGCTGCGAATATACTCGCAAAGCTGGTCGATAGCGGATATTCGGTCGTCGGCCCCGTCCAGACCGCGGGCGTCGCCTTGGCCTTGGCTGCGCAGACGATCGCCACCGTCGCCGTTGTCGCCCGTCCGCCGACCGGCAAGCGCGGGGCCCGCGAACTGGCGGCGACCCTGATGAGGGACTGGAACATCGGCTCGCTCATCCTGTGCGATGACGGCGCCGAAGACGATAACGCCGAGTGGCTCCCGCATCCCGAGAAGGTCCGGGATCTGCGGCGCGCGATGCGCGGCCTGAAGGCGCCAGCGGACGCCGTCGCCTGAACCGTGCCGGGCTTCACCCTTGCCCGCCTGGGCGCGATGACGCGCGTGCATGGCCTTGCCGGGCGGAATGCTGCCGGGTGACGGCCGCCGGGCCCGATGCCGGCCGAGGGGCTCCGCCATGGGGCGGTTGATCGTCATCTCCAATCGCGTCCAGGCGCCGGCCGAAAGCGGGGCGGCGTCGACCGGCGGGCTGGCCATGGCCCTGGCTGCGGCCCTGCGCGAACACTCTGGCGTGTGGTTCGGATGGAGCGGACGGACCGTCGCCGAATATGACGGCGAGGTGAAGACACGGCGCGTCGGCGGCATCACGGTGGCCACCATCGACCTCGATGAGCAGGACCGGCAGGAATACTACGACGGCTACGCCAACAAGACGCTCTGGCCGCTGTTCCACCATCGCGCCGACCTCGCGGCCTACGAGCGTTCGTTTGGCGCCGGCTATGCGCGGGTCAACGAACGGTTCGCCGACGCACTCCTGCCGATGATCCGCCCCGACGACGTCCTGTGGGTCCACGACTATCACCTGCTGCCGTTCGCGCGGGAGCTTCGACGGCGCGGCGTCGAAAACCGCATCGGCTTCTTCCTGCACATCCCGTGGCCGTCGCGGCGCGTGCTGACGACCCTGCCGCGCCACGAAGCGCTGGTCGAGGCCTTGCTGGACTACGACCTCATCGGCTTCCAGACGCGCGATTCGCAGGAAGCCTTCGCGAGTTACATCACCGATACCCTCGGCGGATCGGTGTCGGCCGAGGGGCGGGTCGAAGGGCTTGGCCAGGCGGCCTCGGTGGGCGTGTATCCGATCGGCATCGATGTGGAGGACTTCGCGGTCGCCGCCGCATCGGCCTCCGCCCAGGCAAGCCATCGCCGCATGCGGCAGAGCATGGCCGGGCGCAAGCTCATCCTGGGAGTGGACCGGCTGGACTACTCGAAGGGCATCGAGGAGCGCTTCCTTGCCTATGAGCAGTTCCTGGCGGACGGGGCAGACCAGCTGGAGAACGTCTTCCTGCTGCAGATCGCCACCCTCAGCCGCGACGAGGTCGCCGCCTACCAGGACCTGCGCGCACGCCTCGACGCCGAGAGCGGGCGGATAAACGGCGCCTACGCCACCTTCGACTGGGTTCCTCTGCGCTATGTGAACCGAAGCTATCGGCGCGACGAACTGGCCGGCTTCTACCGCGCCGCGGACATCGGCCTCGTCACTCCGCTGCGCGACGGCATGAACCTCGTGGCGAAGGAATTTGTCGCGGCGCAGGACGAGCGCGACCCGGGCGTCCTCATCCTGTCCCAGTTCGCGGGGGCGGCCGAGGAGATGCAGGCGGCGCTGATCGTCAATCCGTTCAGCCGCGAGGATGTCGCCGAGGCGATAAGGGTCGGCCTCGCGATGCCGAAGCGCGAGCGGACGGCCCGCTGGCGCGAGTTGATGGCCGGCGTGCGCCGGTTTGACGTCGCCCACTGGCGCGACTCGTTCGTCGCCGACCTGATGAGGGTTCCCGCGGCTGGGCGTCGCGCGGCGGGGACGGGCTCGCGCGGATCGGAGCCGCCCGGGCTGCGAGCGACCTTCCAGTATGAACCTCCGTTCGGCCAAGGTTGAAGATGTCGGGGTCGTTTCGTTTTCAGCGCTCTGCGCTGGTCCTCGCATGGATGACCGCGGGCGCGCTGGCCGCGAACGCCGGCGCCGCACGGGCGGCTGAGCCGCTTCCGCAGCCCATTCGCGCGATGATCGAAACGGCGTTGCGCGGTCAGGACGCGGCCACGATCGCCGCCGTCATCGGCGTTGCCAAGAAGACGGCGCCGGACAGCCTGGCGGACATCGAGGCGCTCGAGGCCGGGTACAGGCATCAGGTGGCCGCCGCGAAGGCGGAGAAATCGAGCGAGGCGCGTGCGCGCCTGGCTGAGGCCGGTCCCTTGTCGCTCTGGCGCGGAGACCTCGAGCTGGGCGGCAGCCGCTCGACCGGCAGCGCGGATTCCATGCAGCTCTATGGCGCAGCGAAGCTCAGCCGCGAGGGGCTCAACTGGACGCAGAAGCTGTCGACCCGGCTCGACTATGGCGAGGTCGGGCACATCAAGACCGCGGATCGCTTCGTCCTTGCCTACCAGCCGCGGCTGAAGCTCGATCAGGCGAGCTACGGCTACGGCCTCGCGGAGTACGAGCACGACCGCTTCCTGGGCTATCGCGACCGCTATACGGTTGGGCTGGGCTTTGGCGTCACGGCGGTCGGGCGGCCCGACCTGAAGGTTGTGCTGGATGCCGGCCCGACGCTTCGCTACGCGCAGTATTACGGACGCGAGACGGAGGAGCAGCTCGCCGGCCGCGCGGCGGTGAGCGCTGCCTGGACCTTGCGCCCGGACCTCATCCTGTCCGAGGACGCCGCGCTATACGTCGACCGGCTGCACACGACCGCGCGCTCGACCCTGTCCCTCAAGGCCAAGCTGGTCGGCCCCTTGGAGGCCCGGCTCGCCTACGACGTCCACTACGAGCGCGACGCGCCGGCCAGCCGCCGACAGTCGGACGCCGTGACGCGCGCGACCCTCGCCTACAACTTCTGAGGCCTTCCGGCCTGCAATAAGCTAGCGCGGCCATTTGACCTTAAAAATATCACAATGGGATATTAAGCGTCGACCTCCGTTCAGCGGCGTCCGGCTGCGGCCCCGGGGCCGTCCGACGACGCCGACGCTGCGACGGCCAGTTTGAACCAGATGAGAAAACCATGAACCGCAAGGAACTGATCTCGAGCGCCACGGTCGGCGCGATGGCTGCCCTGCTGGCTTGCGCCGGCGGCGACTGGGCGCTGGCCGGCGTCCCTGGACCGGTAAACGCCACACCGGTGGCGCCGCCGCCCGTGGCCGGCGCGCCGATGTCGTTCGCCGACATCGTGCAAAGGGTCGCGCCGGCGGTGGTGTCGATCGACGTGGTGTCCAAGGCTCACCCCAGCCAAACCGCCCTTGGCGGAGAGGAGGGGCCATTCGGCGGGGGCGGGGACAACGCCGGGCCGCCCTTGCCGCCGGGCTTCGAACAGTTCTTCCGGCATTTCTCGCCGCAAAACGCCCAGCCCAGGCGCGGCACCGGCTCGGGCTTCTTCATCTCCGGCGACGGCTATATCGTCACCAACAACCACGTGGTCGACGGCGCCGACAAGATCACCGTGCGGACCGCCGACGAACGGTCGCTGCCGGCCCATGTCATCGGGCGGGACCCGGAAACCGACCTGGCCGTCCTGAAGGTCGACGGCCGCGACTTCCCCTTCGTGAGTTTCGAAGACCGCGCCAAGCCGAGGGTGGGTGACTGGGTGGTCGCGGTCGGCAATCCCTTCAACCTCGGGGGAACGGCGACCGCCGGCATCGTTTCGGCGATGGCCCGCCCGCGGGTCAGCGGCTCGGGCTACGTCGACTACATGCAGATCGACGCGCCCATCAACCGCGGCAACTCCGGCGGCCCGACCTTCGACCTCTATGGGCGGGTGGTCGGGGTGAACTCGGCGATCTTCACCCCCTCCGGCGGCTCCGTCGGCATCGGCTTCGACATCCCCGCCGACGTGGCGGCCCGGGTTTCCAAGCAGCTGATCGCGAACGGCAAGGTCGTGCGCGGCTACATCGGCGCGACGATCCAGGACATGACGCCGGACATCGCCGAAAGCCTCGGGCTGCCGCCGCGGAAGGGCGCGCTGGTGGCCGACGTGACGCCGGATGGTCCCAGCGCGCGGGCCGGGCTGAAGTCCGGGGACCTGGTGATGAAGGTGGACGGCCATGCGGTCACCTCGGCTTCTGACCTGACCCGTCAGGTCGCCCGGGCTCGGCCGGGCGACGACATTGCGCTGGACATCCGGCGGGCGGGCGTGGCGCGCCACATCAGTGTCCGCTCAGGGACCCGCCCATCCGACATCAACCTGGCGATGAACGGGAGCGCCGCGCCGTCGCAGGCCGGGGGGCTTGGCCTGCTGGTGGCCCCCAATCCCGGCGGCGGCGTCAAGGTCGAACAGGTCGCGCCCGACTCGAAGGCCGGCCAACGCGGCGTGCGGCCGGGAGACATCATC
>Ga0207705_10001002_pt1 | contig 22949 bp, 23 predicted proteins | sample KBSC13metaG_FD_184314 | JGI IMG/M metagenome (GOLD analysis project Ga0207705, IMG submission 184314) | Corn rhizosphere microbial communities from Kellogg Biological Station, Michigan, USA - KBS C1-3 metaG (SPAdes) (version 2) | ecosystem: Host-associated > Plants > Roots > Rhizosphere > Soil ... | reverse complement strand
CGCGTCGAGCCAGTCACAGGACGCGTGGGCGACAGTCGCCTACCAGACCGGCGGCGAGGGGCTGTTCGCCGCGGCAGACACGACCCCGTCGATCGCGCCGACGCCCAAGCCTGCGCACGGCAAGAAGGCACACGGCGACAAGAGGCCGCACTAGCCGAGTTGTCGCTAGGGCAGGGCGGTCAGCAGCTCGGCGACCGGCTTGCGGACGCCGGTGTAGAACGGGATCTCCTCGCGTACGTGCAGCCGCGCCTTCGCGCCCCGCAGGTGCCGCATCAGGTCGACGATGCGGTGCAGCTCGTCGGCTTCGAAGGCGAGGATCCACTCGTAGTCGCCGAGCGCGAACGACGAGACCGTGTTGGCGCGCACGTCCGGGTAGTCGCGGGCCATGCGGCCGTGCTCGGCCAGCATCTCGCGGCGCTCGTTGTCGGGCAGCAGGTACCAGTCGTAGCTGCGCACGAACGGATAGACGCAGATGTGCCGCTTCGGCTCCTCACCCGCGAGGAACGCCGGGACGTGTGACTTGTTGAACTCGGCCGGCCGGTGCAGCGCCATCTGCGACCAGACCGGCTCGCAGAGCCGGCCGAGCGCGGTCTGCCGGAACCGCTGGTAGGCATCCTGCAGGTCCTCCGACGTCGGCGCGATCCACCAGAACATGAAGTCGGCGTCGGCGCGCAGCCCGCTCACGTCGTACAGCCCGCGGGTGACCACACCCTTCTCGGCCAGCTGCTCGAGCAGCGTGTCGACCTCGGCGGCGAGCTCGTCGCGGCTGTCCTGCGGCACGGCCGTACGCACACGGAAAACGCTCCACATCACGTAGCGGATCAGCTCGTTGAGCTCGTTGGCCCGCTTGCCGACACTCTTTGCCTCTCCCATGCCTCCATTGTCCCTCGGGGAAGACTGGGCCCGTGCATCGCTCCGTCGCCGCCCTGGCCGCCGTCGGTCTGCTCGCCATCGGTCTGCTCGCGGCGGCCTGCAGCAGCAGCTCGCCGGCGACCGCTCCGGCCCAATCAGCCTCAGCGCACCCGACCGCGACAGCGACGCCGTCGGCCACGGCCACCCGTCCCGCCGCCATTGCGGACTGGCCGACCTACCACGGCAGCCCGAGCCGAGCGGGCGCGGCAAGCGCGCCTCTGCTGGCCGGAACGTTGCGGGTCGCGGCGACGGCGTCGCTGGACGCCGCGGCCTACGCCCAGCCGCTCGTTGCATCCGGGCTCGTCATCGTCGCGACCGAGAACAACACGGTCTACGCCTTCCGCGCCGCCGCACACACGCTGGTCTGGCGTAAGCACCTGGCCGCTCCGGCGCGGCGGGCCGACCTGCCCTGCGGCAACATCGACCCGTCCGGCATCACCGGCACGCCGGCGTACGACGCCGCCAGCGGATCGGTGTTCGTCGTCACCGAGGGCGCCGACGTGCACCACACCCTGGTCGCGCTCGACGTCCGCACCGGCGCGGTCAAGTGGCGGCGCAACCTTGACGTGCTCGCCAACCGCGACCGTCATGCCGAGCAGGAACGCGGCGCGCTGCTCGTCGCGAACGGCCGCGTCTACGTGCCGTTCGGCGGGCGGTTGGGCGACTGCGGCAACTACGTGGGCTATGTCGTCGCCGTCGCGATTAGCGGCGCGGGTGCGGTGTCGACGTACGCCGTGCCGACCGCCCGGGAGGCGGGCATGTGGGCCCCGCCCGGGCCGGTGATCGGCCCCGGTGGAGACATCTACGTCGCGAGCGGCAACGGCGCCGAGGTGGGCGGGACGTACGACGGCAGCGACAGCGTGATCCGGCTGTCAGCCGACCTGCGCCGCGTTGCCGTCTTCGCGCCGTCGACCTGGCCGCAGGACAACGCCGACGATCTCGACCTCGGGTCGATGTCGCCGGCCGTGGTCGGTGACCGCCTGGTCATCGCGGGCAAGCGCGGCGACGTCTTCCTGCTCTCGGCGTCGTTGGGTGGCGTCGGCGGTCAGGTGGCCAAGGCGTCGGGTTGCGCGGCGTACGGCGGCGCGGCGGTCGCCGGCAACGTCGTCCTGCTGCCGTGCGACGACGGCCTGCGGGCATTGCGGGTCACCGGAAGCTCCCTGCACTGGGTATGGCACCACGGCAGCGTCGCCGGCTCGCCGCTGGTCTGCGGCAGCGTCGTCTATGGCTTCGACGGCGGGTCGCTGGTGCAGCTGCGGCTCAGTGACGGGCACCTGCTGCGCCGGGTGCACGTCGGTGACGTGACGCGGTTCACGACACCGGTGCCGGTCGGTGACGAGGTCGCGGTGGCGACCACATCGCGGCTCGTTTTCGTCCGTGGGTCGTGAGAGTGTCGGCGCATGGACACCGCGCTGCACCTGGAGCATCTGGCTGACGAGGGCGGCCGACTCGCGGCCGCGGCCGAGTCGTCCGGTCTCGACGCGAAGATCAGCACCTGCCCCGACTGGCAGACGCGCGACCTCGTGCAACACGTCGGACAGGTGCATCGCTGGGCGCTGTCCTACGTCGCGACCGGACGCACCACGCCGCCGAATGACGACGACCGCCCCGCTGAACCACCGGACGACGCAGAGCTGCTCGCCTGGTTCCGCGACGGCCACGCAGCGCTCGTCGAGGCGTTGCGTGGTGCGACCGACGACCTGGACTGCTGGGCGTTTCTCCCGGCGCCGTCGCCGCGCGCGTTCTGGGCCCGGCGGCAGGCGCACGAGACGGCGATCCACCGTGCCGACGCCGAGCTGGCGGCCGGCGGGGTGCCGTCGTACGACGCGATGTTCGCCGCGGACGGCGTCGATGAGCTGCTCTTCGGGTTCTACGCGCGGCCACGCGGGCGTTTGCGGGCGGATCCGGAGCTGCGGCTCGGGTTGCGGGCCAGCGACACCGACGACGCGTGGACGATGACGATCGGGCCGGAGTCACGCCGCACGACGAAGTCGGTCGACGACGCCGACTGCATCGTCACCGCGCGTCTGTCCGACCTCTACCTGCTGCTCTGGAATCGGGGCGACCGGTCCGCGTTGACGGTCGACGGTGACGGCTCGGTGCTCGACCTTTGGCAGGACAAGGCACGCATCGCCTGGCGCTGAGTGCGGCAGGACGCCGTCGGGATCAGCTCCCCGGCGGCTGCGGCTGCTGCGACCCGTAGGCGATGGCGAAGCCGTCCGCGTCGCTGTCCGGCGCTGACGGAATCGAGACGACGACGTTCTTCTGGATCAGGATCCCGCCGTCGGCGGCTGTGAATGCCGGGCTCGCGGTGCCGTTGACCGTGCCGGGGTCGAACACATCAGCGCCGTAGTTGGCGATCGGGGCGATCCGCTTCGGGCCGAGTCCGGGCGCTTCCATGATCCATTCCGCCGACGACTCCGAGCTGGTGAACTGAACGCTCTTCGAGAAGCTCTGGCTGCCGTCGCTGAGCGTCATCGTCCAGGTGCTGCCTCGCTTGCTCTTGACGACCGACGCGTTGATCACGTCGCCGGGATTGACGACGAAGCCGGGGATGACCTGCTCGGCGTAGCCGAGGTCGGAGGTGGTCCACCAGGCGGCGTACTGGGCTTTGCCGTTGACGGAGTCCTGCTCGGTGCCGGTCTGGATCAGGTCCGCGGTGTTGAAGCCACCGATCCCGATCCAGGCTGCCGAGAAGCCGCTCCCCTTGGCCGGAACCGTCGGGACGGTCCATTGGCCGCTGACTGACTTGTAGTCGCCGTTGGTCACGGCGTAGCCGGACCAGTTGCTCGACGCCCAGCCCGGCCAGGCCGGAACGCCACCACCACCACCGCCGCCGCCGCCCGGTTTGGCGTCAATGCGGTGGTTCGGCGCCAGGACGATCTGGGAGGCCGAAGCCGCCGCGCTCGCACCGGTCATGCCCGCGGACGCCACCAAACCGGTTGCAGTGGTGATGACGAGGCCAAAGCCCACCACTCGACGACGCATTGCCCCACCCCTATCGCCTTTATCGCGTTACATCTGCCGCGCACATTACGCCGAGTTCTCCCTCAGTTACAGACCTGCGACCTCGTCTGATCGGGATGAGGCTCTGGCAGCCATGGAGCGCTTGGCTTAGCCAATGTTCACGGTCATCGTGTTCGCGCTGCTCGCTGGTCTGCTCGTCGTCGCCGGCCTGACCGCCATCACGCGCAATCGCCGGGCGATGGAGGACGGCGGGCCGCGCCCCTCGCGACGCGACCGGGAGAACCGCAAGGCGCAGCGGGCGCAGTCAAAGCGCAATCGCCGCAAGCGCCACTAGGGCGACGCTCCTAGTGCCGTCGGCGGCGCCAGTGCCGCTTAGTGCCGTCGGCCGCATGGTTAGTGGTTGCCCCTGGCTGCGCGGGCGGCCGCAACGACTGCCTTCGCCAGGAGTTGCTGGCCTGACTGAGTGGGGTGGACGTCACAGGTCAGCTGGTTGGACGGCGAAGCGTTGAGCAGCCCAGCGCGGCAGGTGTTGCCGCCGGCGAACGCGGTCGAGGCAGCGTTCCGGAAAGCCGTGAACACGTCCGCGACGACGGCGCCATCAGCGGCGGCATGCGCGGTGATGGCCGCGTTGAGCGCCCGCACCAGCCCGGTGCCGGCCGCATCGGAGTAGTCGAGCGAGTAGTAGTTCACGACGACCAGCACGCCGTGGAAGTGCGTCGCCCGGATCGAGCGAAGGATGGTGTCGACGTTGGACGAAATCGTCGCGAGCAACGCCGGCAATCCCGCCGCAATGCACTGCGGGTCGTTGTTGCACCTGTTCTCGAGCAGGAACGCGTCGTTGGCCCCGATGCCGAGGCTGACCAGGCGCGTGTTCCGGTGCGAGTCAAGGAAGTTGACCGCGAACTGCTCCTGCGTGCCGGCATAGCTGACGTGCAGGGGGAAGTTCGCCCGGAACGGCCTGCAGCCGTTGTCCGCGCCCGTCGACGACAGGAATCCACCGGTGGCCTCGCCCGGACAGGCTGCGTTGACGTCGGTCAGGTGCAACGTGCGGGAGACATAGTCGGGATAGCCGACGAAGTTGTCCGCGTTGCGGTAGGCGAACCCGTCCGCCGTGATGTAGCCGAACACCACGCTGTCGCCGAGCGCGAGATAGGGCCGCGGCGTCGCGTCCGCTGGGGCAGACGCGCTGAGGAAGACCAGCGACGTCGCCGCAACCACAACGGTGACGGCGGCACTCAACGGGCGGCGCAGGATTGCACGTGCTGTGGCAAGACGCGACATCGGAGTGCCTCCCCGCGAAGACATGGTCGGATCAAGCCGATCATCCGTCCGGCGCACCACACCGACCATGAGCCAGTGCAACTAGGCCGAACGCAGGCGTTCAATGGCAATCACTGCCGTGCGTTGAGTGGCCGCCGGCATGAACGCGGTGTCGGGAAGCCGGCGCAACGTGCGCACCTGGTATTGCCTGGATGCCTGCGCAGCGCCGCGAGCCCACCGTCCCGCGACGTACGACGGCACGACCAGGTGTCCTCGCGACATCGAGCTGTGCGCGGCTGTCAAACGCCGTAGCAGCATCGTGATCGCGTCGAAGGGCGGGTTGGCGACCACGACATAAGGACGAGCCGGCGGGCGCCACAACGCCAGGTCGCGTCGCACGACGTGCACCCGCTCGTGAGCGAACTGCTGTCTCAGCCGGTCGGCGCGAGCGGGGTGCAGCTCGACGGCGATCACCCGCGCGCCGGCGGCGAGCAGGTGCGACGTCAACGCGCCGGTGCCCGCCCCGATGTCGACGACGAGGTCGCCCGGGCCCACGCAGGCGGCCCTGACGATGTCGCGGGCGTATCTGTCAGCGAGCCGGTGATAGCCCCACCGCGTCCCGTGCCCGGGCACGGAACACCATCTGGCACACAGTCACGTCGTGACCATCGCAGCCGCTTCGATGTGACGCCAACGATTTTCCGGCCTTCAGGCCGGTCCCGGGAGCGCCTCCACCGCAGCGCGGGCGCTGCCGATGCAGGCGGGCACCCCGAGCCCGTCGTACGCCGCGCCACATACCGCCAGACCGGGCACCGCGGCGACGGCCGCGCGGATGCGCCCGACGCGTTCCATGTGGCCGACCGTGTATTGCGGCAGCCCGCCGCCCCAGCGTGTCACCCGGGCATCGATCGGCGTCGCAGTCACGCCAAGCGTCGACCGCAGCTCGTCCCGCACGGCGGCGACCAGCTCGTCATCATCGCGCTGCAGTTCGGTGACGTCGCCGAAGCGACCGATCGACGCGCGCACGATCGTCACCTCGCCGGCCAGGTGACGCCACTTGGACGACGCGAACGTCACCGCCTTCACCGGTCGTCCCGGCAACGCCGGCACGAGATAGCCGCTGCCCGCGACGTCCGGCCACTGCGCCGACGAGAACGCGAGCGTCACGATCGCGACGCTCGCGTAGTCGATCGCGGCCAGATCCGTCGCGGCGGCGGGGGCGACATCGGCCAGCAACCGCGCGGATGCGGCCGCTGGTGTGGCGACCACGACAGCGTCGGCAGCGACCGCCTGCTCGTCGATCGTCGGACCGTGCACGACGCGAAACCCGCCCTCGGTGCGTTCGATCCGGCGGACCAGCCGGCCCCGGATGACATCGGCGTCGAGGGAACTCTGCAGCGCGTCGACCAACCGGGTCATCCCGCCGGACAGTGCGGCGAAGACCGGTGCATCGCTTGTTGCGGGCGGGAGAGCGGCGCGCACGGCGGCCATCAGCGATCCGTCGGCGCGCGGCAGCTGCGGCATCGTCGCGTGCAACGACAGCAGATCGGCGCGACCGGCATAGACGCCGCCGAGCAACGGTTCGACCAGCCGGTCGACGACCGCGCGGCCGACGCGCTTGCCGACGTAGGACGCCACCGACATGTCCTCGACCGGCGCACGGCCGGGCAGCACGCGGTCCAGCTCAACCCGCGCGACTTCCCATGGCGACAGCACACCGGCGACCGACTGCGCCGACGACGGGACACCCATCAAGGTGCGTTGCGGCAGTGGGCGCAACCGGCCACGCGACCACACCGACGCGCTGCTGGTCGCCGGATGCACCAGGTAGTCGCCGAGGCCGAGTTCCTTCGCCAGCGCAATGGCTTCCGGTCGTCGGACCAGCAGTTGCTCGGCGCCCTCGTCGACCGGCAGCCCGGCGACGCCGGACGTGCGGAGCTTGCCGCCGAGCCGCTCCGCGCCCTCGACCAGGGTGACGGTGTGCCCGCGCAGGAAGTACGCCGCGGCAAGGCCGGAGACGCCGCCGCCGACGACGACAACGCGCGCCATCAGGTGGTCTGTGCTTCGACCAGCGACGCGAGCGCGGACATCACCGCAGCGTCGTCGTTGACGGACGCAGTGCGGGCGAACGGCAGTGACAACTCGGCGGCGAGCGCGCTGGCTTCGATGTCGAGGTCGTAGGCGACCTCGAGATGGTCGGCCACGAACCCGCACGCACACACGACAAGACCGGGCACGCCCTCGTCGGCGCAGCCACGTACGACCTCCAGCACGTCCGGTCCGAGCCACGGCTCGGGTGTTCGGCCCGCCGACTGCCAGGCGACGTCCCAGTCACGCAACGACAACGCGTCCGCAACCGCTTGCGCGGTCTCGCGCAACTGCTGCGGATAAGGGTCGCCGGTCGCGAGGATGCGCTCCGGCAGCGAGTGCGCGGTGAAGACGACACGACTGCCGTCCGGCACCCGCGCGAGCGCGCCACGCACCGCGCCTTGCACGAACGACAGGTAGGCCGGCAGCAGATGCCAGGACGAAACGGTCTCGGCGGTGAGCCCGTGCTCGGCTGCGGCCTTGGCGGCGCGTTCGGCGTATTCCCCGATGCTGAACCGCGAGTAGTGCGGCGCGAGCACCAAGCCGACGATGCGCTCGACACCTTCGGCGGCAAGCTCGTGCACCGCGTCCTCGACCTTCGGCACCGAGTGCTTGGTGCCGAGCGCGACCCGATAGCCGTCACCCAATCCAGACGTGATGCGCTGCACTTGCTTGTCGGTGATCTCGCGCAACGGAAACGTGCCGCCAAGTGCGTCGTAGCGACGCACCAGGTCGGCCAGCAATTCCGGCGTCGGCGGGCGCCCGCGGCGGATGTCGGTGTAGTAGGTCTCGATGTCGTCGCGGTCGCGCGGCGTGCCGTAGGCCATCACGACGACGCCGGTGGTCACCGCGCCACCTTCTGGGCCGTCTCCTCGTGCACGAGCTCGACGATGCGCGCGAGCACGTCCGGGTCGGTGTCGGGCATCACGCCGTGTCCGAGGTTGAAGATGTGCCCTTCGGCACTTGCGCCGCGGCGCAAGACGTCGCGTGCACGTTCGGCGACCACCGGCCAGGGTGCGAACACAACGGATGGGTCGAGGTTGCCCTGCAACGCATGGCCGCCACCAACGCGCTTCGCCGCCTCGTCCAGCGGCACCCGCCAGTCGACACCGACAACGTCGGCGCCTGCCTCGGCCATCAGCGGCAGCAGCTCACCGGTGCCGACACCGAAGTGGATGCGCGGCACCTCCGGCACGGCGGCCAGCACGGCCTTGCTGTGCGGCAGCACATAGCGCGCGTAGTCGTCGGCCGACAACGCACCCGCCCACGAGTCGAACAACTGCACCGCACTCACACCGGCGTCGACCTGAAGCCGCAGGTAGGCCGCCGCAATCGACGCGAGCTTCCCAGCCAGTGCGTGCCAGGTCTCTTCGTCGCCGTACATCAAGGCTTTGGTCTTCGCGTGCTCGCGCGACGGGCCGCCCTCGACCAGGTAGGACGCGAGCGTGAACGGCGCACCGGCAAAACCGATCAGCGGGGTCGCGCCGAGCTCGCCGACGAGACCGCGCACCGCGTCGGCGACCGGTGCCACCGCGTCGAGGTCGAGGTCGGGGATCCGTCGTACGTCGTCGACCGACTTCACCGGCGATGCGACGACGGGACCGACGCCGGCGACGATGTCGAGGTCGACCCCGGACGCGGCGAGCGGCAACACGATGTCGGAGAACACGATGGCCGCGTCGACGCCGTAGCGCCGCACCGGTTGCATCGTGATCTCGACGACGAGATCGGGTCGCAGGCAGGACTCGAGCATCGCGACGCCCTCGCGCACCGCGCGGTACTCCGGCAGCGCCCGGCCGGCTTGGCGCATGAACCAGACCGGTGTGTGCGGCACCGGCTCGCGGCGACACGCGCGCAAGAAGGCGCTGTCACTCGGCCCCGGCACGCTCCGATCGTCCCATGCGGCGCGCCTGCTCGGTTTCGTCGGAGGCGCATGCGAGCCTCGAAGCATGGAGACGAGGTACTGCCCCGGCTGTCGGGGCGAGCGCCCGGTCGAGCAACCTCCATGCCCGGATGCCCACGTCGAATGCCCGGAGTGGTTCTGCGTCGAGTGCGGCACCGCGATCGTCTACGGCTGGCTGACCGACGACCTGGTCACGCCGAAGGCGTCGCGTCGGCGCCGGTCAAGCGCCGCCTGACGCGATCAGCACGACACCGGCCAACGCGGCGACCACACCGGCGTTCTGCACGATCGTCATCCGCTCGGCATGGACGAGCCGGGCTAGCAGCACCGTCACCGCCGGGTAGAGCGACGACAGCACCGACACGATCGACAGCAACCCGTGTCGGGACGCGACCGCGAACAGCGCGTTGGCGCCGACGTCACCGGCGCCGATGGCGGCCAGCACGGGCAAGTCGCTGCGATGCACGCGCAGGTTGGCGCGACCGACAACCGCAAGCCCGACCAGCGCGCCGACGCTCGCCAGGCGCATGACCAGCAGCGTCATCGTCACGTCCGACCGTGCGCCGCGAGCGACGCACACGATGACTGTGCCGAACCCGACCGCGGCGACCGCGGCGAGCAGCAGCGGCCGCCCACCGGCGCCCGCACGCACCTCCGGCCCGCTGGCGAGCACGACACCGACGATCGCGACCGCGACGCCGACCCCTTGCGCCGCGGACGGCCGGTCGCCCTCGGCGAGCCCGACAACGACCGGTACGACGACGCCGAGCGCGGCGATGGGCGCGACCACGCCCATCGTGCCGGTCGCGAGCGCGGTGTAGAACGCGGCCAGCCCCACGACACCGAACACCGCGCCGAGCAGCGCCCAGCCCACGTAGCCGGGGGTCGCGCCGTACGCGCCGGTGGCGAGAGCCACGACCACCACCCCGACCAGGCCGAACGCCTGCGAGACGGCGACCACGCCGGTCACCGGCAGGCGGCGGGTGGCAGTGCCACCGAGGAAGTCGGCCGTCCCCCAGGACAGGCTGGCAAGCAGCGAGAGCAGGACGGCCACGGCGGCTCCCAGTCTGCCCTGCGGCGCGCCGAGGGTGCGTGTCGCGGCAGCGGACGGCGATTCGGCGACTTAGGCTGACCCCGTGTCGGTGCAGGTGCACGCGCCGGCCGGCTTCCCCGCCGGCTTTCGACGGGCTGTCGCCGAACTCTCCGGCGTCGAGATCCGGCCCGAGGTCATCCTGAGCGAGCTGCCGCCACCACAACGGCTGGCACCGTACGCCGTCGCGCTGCACGCGGTGGTGAACCGGGCCGGTGACGAGCTGGCCGAAGGCCGTCTGGTGGTGCTGCACGACCCCGACGGCCAGGCCGTGTGGGAGGGCGACACCCGCTGTGTCGCTTATGTGCAGGCGGGCATCGACCTGGAGATCGCGAGCGACCCGATGCTGCCGTCGGTGGGCTGGAGCTGGCTGCTCGACGCGCTGGCGGCGTCCGAGGCCGAGCACCGCGCGGCGGGCGGCACGGTCACGCGTACGACCTCGGAGCGCTTCGGCGCGTTGGCGGAGCATCCGCACGCGGCCGACGTGGAGATCCGGGCGTCGTGGTCACCGGTCGGCGCGCTGGGCCCGCACCTGGTGGCGTTCGGCGAGCTGATGTGTTCCGCTGCCGGCCTGCCGCCCACCCCGCCCGGCGTCGTCCCCATGCCCGCCGGCCGCCGCCGCCGCGCCGCCAAAGTCTGACCCCGCGACCAATCGCGCCGTATCGGCGCGTAAGCGACGACCACGCGCGATGCTCGGCGACGGCCAGGCCAATCGCGCCGTATCGGCGCGTACGCGCCATCACAGCGCGATTGATCGCGCCGCTGTCCCCAGATTCGCTGTGCCGGGCGCGACCGCAAGCCGCGCGGACCGACCCTGGTCGCATGTCCTACGTCAAGCGGCCGTCGCCAGCCCTAGTCGAACTGCTCCGTCGGCAGGACGGCGTGGCCTCGATGGAGCAGCTGGCCTCGCACTGCTTCGATACCTCGACCGTCTATCGGCGCATACGGTCCGGCGACTGGCAACGACTTCTCCCCGAAGTCGTGCTCACCAACTCCGGTCATCCGTCCCGTCGCCAACTACTCGTTGCGGCATGGCTCTGGGCCGGTGATGGCAGCGCAATCGACGGAGCGGACGCCTGTGTCTGGCACGGCGTCTGCGGGCCACTGCCGCTGTCGGCGCAGGTGTCCGTCGTGACGTCAGCGGAGTCGGGAGCGCGGTCGCGACAGTTCGTCGTCGTACGCCGTTCCATCGGTGAGATCGTCGTCGACGGACGCGGCATCGTCCCCTACGTCGACATCGCCACGGCACTCATCGTGAAGGCGCGAAACACAAACTCGACGGCGGCGGCGATCGACACCTTGTCGCGCGGGCTCCAGATGGGCTTTGTGACAGTCGACATGCTGGCCGCGGCCCGAGAGCGCATCGGCGACAAGTGGTGCCGAGCGGTTGACGCGGCGCTGATTGCTGTGGGCGTCGGAATCCGCTCGCCGGCTGAGAACGTCAACAGGGACCTGATCCTGAGCAGCGGCATCCTGCCCGAGCCGAAATGGAACCAGTGGCTCGACCTCGGCGACGACCTCGGTCCTGTCTGCGCGGACGCGCTATGGGTGGACGCCGGAATGTTCCAAGAGGTGAACGGAACGACGTACCACGCCTGGGGCCTGCGGTTCGAAACGACCGAAGAGCGTCGCGCTCGCATGGTGGCGGCCGATCATGTCGCCACTGGCTGCACACCGGCTCAGCTCGCTCGAAAGGGGCCGCGCGTTCTCGAACGGCTCGAGCGGACCTACGTCATCAACCGCGGCCGCGGGATGCCTCGAGGCGTCAAGCTGATCGACCCGCCGGCCTCCGCGACCATCCGGCCTAACGACCAATCGCGCCGTATCCGCGCGTAAGCGACGACCACGCGCGATGCTCGCCGACGGCCGGGCCAATTGCGCCGTATCGGCGCGTAAGCGACGACAGGGCGCGATGGCTCGCAGACTCTAGGCGACGGACGAGGGGCGTTGCAGGGGCAATAGCCCTGCAGCAGCGCCGGCACCGCGGGGCAGCCGCAGCGTCAGCGTCGTGCCTTCCTGCGGCCAGGACGAGACGTCCAGCGCCCCACCGACCAGCCGGGCGCGGTCGCGCAGGAGCGACAGCCCGACATGGCGCCCGCGGTCGGAGCGCACCCGCTCCGGGTCGAAGCCGGGCCCGCTGTCGCTCACGACGGCGATGACCCAGTCCTCGTCGACCCGAAGCTCGGCCCATGCGTCGTCGACATCGGCATGCTTGACGACGTTGAGCAGCGCTTCCTGGAAGAACCGGTAGACCGTTACGGCGGTGACAAGCGGCAGCGGGTAGGCCTGCTCCGGCCAGCCCAGCTGCACCTCGAGGGCATACCGGTTGGCCATGTCGTCGCGCAGCGCCCCGACCGCGCGGGCCAGGTCGCCGTCGCGCAGCGCGGGCGGGCGGGTGCGCGCCATGACGGCGCGTACCTGTTCCTCCGCCTCGGCGACCAGGTCGGCCACTTCCTCGCCTGCGGTCTCGTCGCCGAGCCGGGCACGGGCGGCCATCAGCGACTGCGCGACCGTGTCGTGAAGCTCGGCCGACAGCTGTCCGCGTGCGCCTTCTTCGGCGGCGACCAGCCCGGAGAGCAGCTCGAACATGCCTGCGCTCGCGGTCTCGGCCGACCGGCGGTGGCGCTCGGCCACGTCGTCGGCCATGCGAACCCGCAGGTGCAACGCGTCCAGCGTCTGCGCCAGCGCACGCAGCTCCGACCCGGTCCACTCCGGGATCGAAGCGGTCGTGCTCGGACCGACCGGCGCGGACGGGTCATGCAGACGGCGCACCGCTTCACCGCGCAGCAGTCGCAGCGCCCGGGCGAACCGTGCGGCGAGCACCGCGGCCGCACCGGCGATGACGAGCGCCATCGGCCCGCCGGCAAGCACGACCTGCCAGATCGGCACCCGTGTACGCCGGTCCGCTTGCAGCACCACGGCGGCAACCGTCAGCGAGCAGGCACATGCCGCGAGCACCGCGACGCCGACGGTGGCGGCGAGCGGCGCAACGCGCATGCGACTGCGGCGACTAGTCACGGTCAGACTCAGACTCGTTCCGGCGACAACACGCCGGTTGTCGTCCAGTCGGTCACCGCGCGGGACATCGAGCCGTCGCCCATTCCGTCGTCGTACGACGCCAGGTCCGGATCGGCGGCCAGCGCGATCGCGCCGAGCAGTGACGCGACGGCACGCTCCACGGCGTAGAGCTCGTCGACGATCTCGCCGACCGCGGCGGGACCGCTCTCGGTGGTGGCGAGCCGGGCCAGCCGGTTCGCCGACTCCCGCAGCACGACGAGGGCCGGCGCGGTGTGCGCACCGATGTCGCCGAGGGCGCGGGCGGCGTCTTCGACCGCCTCCATCTGAGCAATTGCCTCATCGCGAGACTTCGCCAGTTCCGCCACCGACAGCCACGATTCGGCTTGCTGTGCAAGGACTTCGGCGAGCATGACCTCACGGCGGCCGAAGCCGGCGCTGCCATGCGGGCGGCGCGCGATCAGCACCGCCAACGGCGCCTCGCGACCCCCGAGCACAGTCGAGCAGAAGGCGCGGCCATCTTCGACACCGGTCTGGATGGTCGCCGCGCCGAGCGCGCGAATCACCCATTTCCGGTCGAGCACGTCCGGTGAGACCCGCTGCCGGATCACGCCGTGCTCGTCACCGGAGTAGTGCACCGGGCCATCGGCCGCCATCAGCACCATCTCGACATCGGCGCCGCCGAACAGCCGCGCCGCCGCGGTCAGCACGACCTGCGCCGACACGTCGATCGACCGGCCGCTGGCCTGCTCCTGCAACCGCGCCAACTCAGCGAACAGTCGCGCTTCGGCAGCGCGCGCGGTTTGTTCGTCGTACGAGAGCCAGAGCAGCAGCAACGGAACGACGAGTGCGACGAGGCCGAGCGGCGCGCGCTCGGCGAGCCAGGCGCCGAGGATGCCGAGGCTGGACGTGCCGGCCGAGTGCACTGCCGCGAGGGGTGCGCTCGAGAGCAGCAACGACCACACCCGCTGCGACATCACGATCGACATCGCCCAGGAGACGAGCACGATGTTGACGAGCCAGAACGCCGCCATGCCGCTGACCGCGCCGACGACAGCACCGCCGGAGACATGTGCGACGAGGGCACCGAGCGCGGTGCCCGCGGCGAACTGCGCGACGTTGAACTCGACCTTCAACCGTTCCTGCCGCCGCACCAGCTGGGCGACGAGCAGACCGCCGGTCACGGCGGCGACCGTCCAGGCGCCCGGGGCGTAGAGATACGCCGCGCCGATCGCGCCTTCGGTCAGGCTGAACGTCCACCGCTGCCGACCGGCGGACAAGTGGACGACGGCGATCTCGGTGATCGCGACGGTGACCGCGAGCAGCGGCAGCGCCCACCACTCGATGTGACCCCAGCCGGCCATCCCCGCCGTCACGACGGCAACGGCGATTGAGGCCGCCGCAAGCAGACGGACCTTGGCGGTCACGGCACGAGCCGGGGCGGTGCTCATGCGTCACCCCAGCCGTAGTCGGACCAGGAGACCGCGGACCAGGTGACCGCAGACCAGCTCACCGCAGACCAGCTCACGGCAGACCAGCTGACCGCGGACCACGTCACCGCCGACCACGACACCGCCGACCACGACACCGCCGACCAGGTCGAGCCGCTCCAGGTCACGGCGGACCAGGTCGAGCCGCTCCAGGTCACGGCGGTCCACGCCGGCCCGGACCACATCGACGCCAGGTGCGACTGCCAGTTCGGCACGCCCTGCCAGGCGTTGGCGTTCCAGGCGTTGGAGTCGAGCCCGGCCTCACCGGCCGCCGCGAGCGACCCCGGGGCGGCAGGTCCGTGCACCATCGACACCAGGCCTGCACCCGCGCGGTTGTCCCTGACCGGCGTCGCCTGCGAGCGGACTGCGGACTTCACTGCCAGCGCGTCCGCGCCGGGATGGTCGGACAGGTACGCCGCAACCACGCCACTGGTGACCGCGGTCGCCTCGGACGTGCCCGAGCCCTTGAACAGGTGGTGCCCGGCCCAGCCTTCGGGGTGTTGCTGGGCGATCTGCGAGTCGGCGTTGATCATGCCGAGCACATGCTGGCCCGGCGCGACGACGTCAGGCTTGGCGACACCGTCAACGACACCGCTGCCGGAGAACGGCGCGACCTGGGGCCGGTTGCCGCTCACGTCGGCCGCACCGACGGTCAGCGCCTGCGGGTCGAGACCCGGGTCGCCGAGCTGCCCCGGCTTGTTGCCGGCCGCGGCGATGACCACCACACCGGCAGCACGGACGTGCTCGACGCCGGCCGTCAGCGGGTCTGCGCCGTACGCCGGGGCCGTCGGCCGGTCCACCGCCAGTGCGAGGTTGACGACCTGAATGGCCTGGGCGTGCGCGGCGACCCAGTCGAGGCCGGCCAGCACCTCGGAGAGGCTGGTGGTGCCGTCGGCGTCGGCCACCTTGACCACGACGATGCGGGCCGCGGGAGCGACGCCGAGGGCGCGCCCGCCGGAACCCGGCACCTTGCCGCCGGCAATGAGCGACGCGAGGAACGTGCCGTGGCCGTAGCCGTCGGTGAACTGTCCGCTCGTCCGCGCGTCACCGCCGGATGCGAGCTGGGAGACGTCAACACCGTCGGTGATGCGGCCGGATGCCCGGTTGAGGGCGGCGGTGTCACTGACGCCGGTGTCGAGCAGAGCGACGTTGACACCTTTACCGGTGTCCTTCTTGCCCGCATCGCCGCCCAGCGTCTTCGCCGCCAGCACGCCGTCGTTGTCGCCGTCGTCATTTCCGTCGTCGCCGGCGACGCGGCCGGCGCGGTCCGGAGACATGCCGGCGACCCGCGGGTCGGACGCCAGCGAGCGCAGTGCCCACATCGGCGCCGTCACCACCTCAGCGCCGACATGAGAAAGCACAGTGTTGACGCGACCGCCGGGCACCGTGAGCGGCAGCGCGACACCAGGTCGAACCACGACCACGGCGCGCACCGGATGCCCGGACGGCGCCGCGGCAGCAGGTGCTGCGACTCCGGCGACCGCGAGCGCTACGGATGCGGCGAGGGCAGCTGGCAAGGCTCTCACAGCGCCCGTATCGGCAAACGCAAGCGCGGACTTGTCGGTTGCAGCCCGACTTCGCCCTAACGGAGCAATCAAGTGCGGATTCGGGCTACAGCCAGCGATTCCAGTGGCCGAAGACTGCATCAACGCCCGGATCGGGCGACGCCGGCCCTCACCCGGCCGACGGCACAGGCACAGGAGGCACGTCGTGACAGCGATGGTCGAACGGGCAGTACCCAGCCCGGGACCGGGGCCCGGCTTCACCGCGATGGTCGTCGACGACCACCCGCTGGTCCGGGAGTCCATGGTCGCGCGCCTCATGGCCATGGGCGCCCGGGAAGTCGTGGAAGCCGCCAGCATCGCCGAAGCCCGCGCCCGTGCTCACGCCGGTGGGCCGCGCGACCTCTGCGTTCTCGACGTCGGCCTGCCCGACGGCTCCGGGCTCGATCTGCTCGCCGACCTGCGGGCCACCGGCTGGCCGCGGCTCGTCGTACTGTCCGCCGCCGACGACCCCTACTCCGTCCGCGCCGCGTTCGTCGCCGGCGCACAGGGCTACCTGCTCAAGTCCGCCTCTCCGCTCGTCGTCGCCGACGGTGTCCGCCGGGTGCTCGACGGTGGCGTCTACGCCGACCCGTCGGTCGCCTCACTGCTCGCCGCCGGTCTGCGCGGCGGGCCGCAGCAGGACGGCGTGTCCGAGCTGTCCGGCCGCGAGATCGAGGTGCTCCGCCTCGTCGCCGACGGCCGCTCCAACAAGGAGATCGGCGAGACCCTCGGCCTGTCCGCGCTCACCGTCAAGAGCCACCTCGCCCGGATCGCCCGCAAGCTCGGCACCGGGGATCGGGCCGAGATGGTGGCCATGGCAATGCGCGCGGGAGTCATCCGCTAAGTCCGTTCGGGCTCGCGAGTGGGCGAGTGCTCCGGCTGCGCCGGCGGCTCGCTTCGCTCGCGTTTGGGGCCGCGGTGCTGAACTTTGTCTGGGGAATCGGACATTTGGCGCTGGGCGTGTCGGAATCGGGAGACAAAGTTCGGGGGCGGAGCGCGCTTACGCTTCTACCGTGACGGAGGAGGCGGAGGACGGCGTCGTCGTCGAGCGACCGCCGATCGCCGTCCCCTTGCTCGAGCCCCGGGGCGGCATCCCGCCCGTCGTCGACTCACCTGAGGCGCTGGCCGAGGTCGTACGCCGGTTCGGCGCCGGCCAGGGCCCGGTCGCTGTCGATGCCGAGCGCGCCTCGGGCTACCGCTACAGCCAGCGGGCCTACCTCGTGCAACTCCGGCGCACCGGTGCGGGCACCGCGCTGATCGACCCGGTGGCCTGCCCGGACCTGTCCGACCTGTCCGAAGCGCTCGCCGAGGCGGAATGGGTGCTGCACGCCGCCAACCAGGACCTGCCCTGCCTCGCCGGGGTCGGCATGCGCCCGCGGCAACTGTTCGACACCGAACTGGGCGCCCGCATCGCCGGCTATGAACGGGTGGGCCTGGCCACCATGGCCGAGATCGTGCTCGGCCAGCAGCTGGCCAAGGAGCACTCCGCGGTCGACTGGTCACGCCGGCCGTTGCCCGAGCCGTGGCTGCGCTACGCCGCCCTCGACGTCGAGATCCTGGTCGATCTGCGCGACGCGCTCGAGCGGGAGCTGGAGCGGCAAGGCAAGTTGACGTGGGCGCGGGAGGAGTTCGGGCACGTCCTCGGCGCCGAACCGGCGCCACCGCGGACCGACCCGTGGCGGCGTACGAGCGGCATCCACCGGCTGCGGACCCGCCGCCAGCTCGGCATCGTCCGGGCCTTGTGGACCGCCCGCGACGCCATGGCCCGCGAGCGTGACATCGCACCCGGCCGGCTGCTGCCGGACAGCGCGATCGTGGCCGCCGCGGCGGCCGCGCCGCAGTCCGCCGAGTCGCTCGGCCGGCTGCCCGGCTGGGGCGGCAAGGCCACTCGCCGGCTGGTGCCGCTGCTGTGGCCGGCCGTCGAAGCGGCGCTGGCGGAGCCCGACGCGGACCTGCCACGCCCGGCGCTGCCCGGCGACGGACCGCCCCCGGCAAGCCGCTGGCCCGACCGCGACCCGTCGGCTGCGGCGCGTCTGGCTCGGGCCCGCGCGGCCGTCAGCGCCATCGCGGCGGAGCACGGGCTGCCGATCGAGAACCTGCTGTCCCCCGACCTCGTCCGGCGCCTCGCGTGGACCCCACCGGAGCCGCTGACCGAGGACGCCGTCGCCGCGACCCTGCGCGCCAGCGGTGCCCGCGACTGGCAGGTGGCGGAGACCGGCGCGGCGCTGGCCGAGGCGCTGCGGGCCGACGACGACGCGTGAGGCTCATTCCCTACACCCCCGCCACCGCGGCGACCCTGACCGCGACCCTGACGGCCGCACCTGGCTGGCCACACGACGACACCCCGGCCGGTCTGTCCTTCGCCGGATCCGGCGCCTGGACCTGGCTCGTGCTCGACGACGACGACCGCATCGCCGGCGAATGCGGCGTCAAGGCGCTGCCCGATAAGGCCGGCGTGGTGGAGATCGGCTACGGCCTCGCCGGCCCGAGCCGGGGCCGCGGTCTCGGCACCCGGGCGGTGCGCGCCCTGCTGGACGAGCTCGCCACGCGCCCCGGTGTGCGGACGGTCGTCGCGGAGGTCGCCGTCACCAATGTGGCCTCCAGACGCCTGCTGGAGCGGCTCGGCTTCACCGTTTCCGACGTGGGGAACGTCTTCGTCTGGTACCACCGCCCGGTGTAGCCAGGCCCCAACTGGGTAAGGTAAGGTGCCCCTAAGTACGCACAGTCTGCGGAAGGTTATCGGTGAGCACAGGCGGCATCCTCGGTCTCGGAGCGCTCGCAGGCGCCACGATCTTTCTGGGCCTGCCTGTCGGGCGGATGCGCGGACTGCGGCCGCAGACCCGCACCCTGCTCAACTCGATCGCGATCGGGATCCTGGTCTTCCTGATCTTCGACGTGCTCGAGCACGCGGTCGAACCGATCGACGCCCGGCTCGACATGCTGACCAAGCCGGCCGAGCATCCCGGCACCAGCGAGTCATGGTGGGGCTTCACCGGCCTCGCGATCCTGCTCGTCCTCGGTCTCGGGCTGGGGTTGCTGAGCCTCGTCTACTACGACCGGCTGCTCCCCCGTCGGCGCACCGTCGGCGGCGCCAGCATCGGGCCCGGCGCGGCGGCGGTCGACGAGTTCACCAACCGGCGCGGCGGGACGTTCTCGTCGCCGGCGCGGCAGTTGGCTCTGATGATCGCGGTCGGCATCGGACTGCACAACTTCGCCGAAGGACTTGCGATCGGGCAGTCGGCAGCGTCCGGAGCGATCAGCCTTGCCGTGCTGCTCGTCATCGGCTTCGGCCTGCACAACGCGACCGAGGGATTCGGCATCGTCGGGCCGCTCGCGGGTGAGGCGGAGCCGCCGAGCTGGCGGCTGCTCGCCTTGTTCGGGCTGATCGGCGGCGGACCGACGTTCCTCGGCACGATCGTCGGCCAGGCCTACATCAACGACGCGGTTTCCGTCGCGTTCCTCGCGCTCGCGGCCGGCTCGATCCTCTACGTCGTCATCCAGCTGGTCGGCGTGGCGCTGCGCGCCGGGCACAAGGAGATGCTCTATTGGGGCGTCTTCGCCGGGCTGGTCGCCGGGTTCGCTACCGACTTCATCGTCAGCGCCGCCGGCGCCTGACGACGCACGGACGCGCTCCCTCAGCCCTCGACGTCGTTCACGGCGCCGTTTCTGCTCACCACGCGGCCGGTGAGAATGCCGGCGACGTCACGGAACGGCGCTCCGACATGCAAGCCGTTGCCGTCGATGGTGAACTCACGAATGTCGCGGTCGTGCATCGATCCACGCATCTTCAGCACCGTCATGCCTCGCCGCACCTGGCCAAAGGTCTCGACGTAGCGCAGCAGCACGATCGCGTCGGTCAACGTTGAGATGTGTCCCTCGGTGATCGACGTGCCACCGAGCAGCGCCGAGGTCGTCGACGTGAACAAACCCGCGACTCGTTGGGCCTTGACGAAGGACGTCAGGCTGATGATGAACTCGCGGAACCCTTTCGTCGTGCCGATGCGCTCCAACGCGGACAACGAGTCGATCGCGATCCGGTTGGGCCGGAACTCGTCGATCTCGTTCTTGATCTCGACGAGGTGGTCTTCCAGCGAGGCGACTTCCGGGTAGGTCGCGACCAGTCGCAACCGCTCGTCGCGTTCGTACTGCTCGAAATCGCGGCCCCAGCCGCGGGCGTTGCGAAAGATCTGGTCGCGGCTCTCCTCGTAGGCGAAGAACAGACAGCGGTCGCCGGTTTCACAGCCGCCGGCCATGAACTCCGTGACCATCAACGTCTTTCCGGTGCCGGTGGCGCCGGACGCGAGCACGATCGAGTCGCGGAAGAAGCCGCCGTTGGTCATCGCGTCGACTTCGACGTTGCCGGTGGTGATGCGCTCTACCGTCGATCCCTGCGTCAGTGACATGACCGACAACGGGATGACCACGACGCCCTGCCCGGGCAACACCGTGAACGGGTATTCGCCCTTGCTGTGCATCGCTCCGCGCAGCTTCAGCACCTCGATGGTGCGCCGACGTTTCTCGTCCTCCAGCTGGTTGCGCAGGATGACCACATTGTCGGCGACGAACTCCTCGACGCCGTGCCGGCTGACCGACCCCGACGACTCGGGCGCTGCTTCCGCCGTGATGATGACGGTCAGTCCCATCCGGCGCAGCTCCATCGCCAGCCGGTGCAGCTGCGACCGCACCATCGTCGGGTCATTGAACATCCCGAACACCGCACCGACGGAGTCGATGACGATGCGCTGTGCCGCGGTCTGGTCGACGGCATGACCGATCCGTGCCATCAGGCCGGCGAAGTTGTAGTCACCGACCTCGACCTGCTCCGTGCCGGCCACGGGCGACGCGTCGACGAACCGCCAAAGATCCTGTTGCTCCCAGGCGGTGATGTCCCAGCCGAGCGTGCCTAGGTTGAGCCGCAGGTCGGCTGCCGGCTCCTCGAACGTGACGAAGACACCCGGCTGCCCTCGGTGCACACCCTCGGCGAGGAACTGTCCGGCGATCACGGTCTTCGCGCTGCCGGCCGGACCGACGAGCAACGTCGTGCGGCCGAGTGGCAGCCCGCCCATCGTCACGTGGTCGAAGCCGGGCAGGCCGGTCGCGAGCTTCGGCACGCCACCGAGCACTTCGGTCACGCCGACGACGTGGCTGCCCGAGATCGCGTCCGCGTCAGCGATCCGTGCCCGCGCGCCCTGCTGGTCCCCTGCCGTCATCTGCGTTCCCCCGTTCCGTCGTACATGTCGAGTCCCAGCGCATTGGAGACGCGACGTGTGTCGTCCAACGCGCCGATCACCCGGCGCCGCGGCCGCGGTGACTCGCGCACCACCGTCGGCACCCCGATCACGTTGCCTTCCTCAGCTGCCTGCGGTTGCTCACCGACGTCGACGACACGGATCTGCGGCTGCACGCCATGCGCATCGCACAGCTCGCTCAGCCGTGCAGTGACCGCCCGTGCCATCTCCTGTCCGTCGACGTACGTCGTGAACGTGAACGTCGAGTCCGCCATCATCGCCGCCCCCGCGACACGGTGAACCAGACCGTCTTGCCGTCGGTGTCGTCATGGACGCCCCACTGCTCGGCCATCGCGGAGACCAGCACGAGACCGCGGCCCGAGGGGCGCTGGTCATCCGGTAGCGGCTGCTGCGGACGCCCTTCGCCCCGGTCCGCGACGGTCACCAGCAGCCGCTCGCGGCCCCGCGTGATGCCGAACACAAGCGGCGTCCGGGCGTGCAGAACGCCGTTGGTCACCAACTCGCTCGCGCACAGAGCCGCCGCGTCGGCGGCCTCCTCGGACAATCCGTCGGCGTGCCTGCTGAGGAACGCGCGGGCGTCGCGTGCGGCCGTCGGGGTCGGCGACAGCTCGAGATGCTCGGTCGGGTCACCGGCTGACACACCGGTGATGTGCGTGTCGGCCAGCAGTCGGCCACAGCACATCCGTCGAGCCTCCGCGGGCTGAGTACAGATTCGGGGTTGAAGATCGCGAATAGTGTGCCACGCACCACGGTGCGTAGAAACCTCTCTGCGCGGACCCTGCCGGCGCCTTGACGCAGACTGGGACGGTGCTGAAGAGGTGGGACGGCCGGCGTTCGCAGCGCACGGACGCCACGATCCGGCGCGAGTATGCCCGGGCGGTGGCCGACCCGGCCGAACTCTCCGAGCGGCATCCGCGACAGCACTCGGCGACGGCGGCAGCACTCGCCGTGCATCTGCTGACCCTGGCGCTGTTGACCGGCGCGGTCGCGATCTGGTTCACCCACATCGCCACCGGGTTCAAGGTCTTCATCACCATCGTGCTCGGCGGCGTCGGCCTCGTCGTCGCCCCCCTTCGCCGGCCTCGGCGACTGCCGGGCTGGACCCGCAGCGAAGCGCCGTACCTGTTCGACCTCATCGACGCAGCAGCAAGCCGGCTCGGTGTCCGGTCGCCGCAGCGGGTGCTCGCCACGGCCGACTACAGAGTTGCCTCTGACGGTCGCACTCTCCGCCTCGGCTTGCCGTTGTGGTCCGGGCTTGCCCCGGACGGACGCCACGCCATGCTCGCCCACGGCGTCGCCCTCGGCGCGCGCGATGACCCGCGGCTCAGCCCGCTGGTGACGACCGCCGGGACCTCGATCGCCGACTGGCTCTACCTGCTACGGCCCAACGCCGCCGAGGCCGCCCGGCGCCCGCCCCGACGCCTCGGCGGT
>Ga0207705_10001000_pt1 | contig 23070 bp, 23 predicted proteins | sample KBSC13metaG_FD_184314 | JGI IMG/M metagenome (GOLD analysis project Ga0207705, IMG submission 184314) | Corn rhizosphere microbial communities from Kellogg Biological Station, Michigan, USA - KBS C1-3 metaG (SPAdes) (version 2) | ecosystem: Host-associated > Plants > Roots > Rhizosphere > Soil ... | reverse complement strand
CGGCTCATGCTGGACGGCTTGTGACGCGCTCGCAGGAGTCCATCGTGGTCAACACCAACGGCGGGATGATCAGCATGAGCATGCGTGAGTTGGATCGCGTGAAGGTCATCGAAGCTGTCGTTGACGGGCCCCTGAGGTCTTCAACTGCAACGCGCCCGACACCGGCAGTATGGAAACGCTGGAACGCTACGGCTCCGAGGAACAAAAACGCACGTGGCTCGAGCCGCTGCTCGAGGGCAAGATCCGCTCGGCGTTCCTGATGACCGAACCGGACGTTGCATCCTCGGATGCCACCAACATCGAGACGCGCATCGAGCGCGAGGGCGATATGTATGCCGTCAACGGCCGCAAATGGTGGTCCTCGGGCGCCGGGGATCCGCGCTGCCAGGTCTATATCCTCGCATCGGCGCGGGTGCCAGCGGCACGGCGGTCGCGCCCGATGCCCCCACCGCTCGCAGGGCCTTGATGGGTCGCCAGCGAGACAGCGCCATCCATGCTAATTTCCGCCTGGATCGGCGCCGCCCGTCGCGACGCCGGCTGGCACGAAGGAGCAACGATGATCGATGTCTACAGCTGGGCCACGCCGAACGGCCACAAGATTCACATCATGCTCGAGGAAACTGGCCTCGAGTACCGGGTTCATCCGATCGATATCGGCGCGGGCGATCAGTTCACGCCAGCGTTTCTCGCCATCAGCCCGAACAACAAGATTCCCGCGATCGTCGATTCGAACGGCCCCGACGGTGCCCCGATCTCGTTGTTCGAATCGGGCGCCATTCTGATTTATCTGGCGGAGAAAACGGGCAAGTTATTACCGCACGAACCGGCTGGCCGCTATGCGACTTTGCAGTGGCTGATGTTCCAAATGGGCGGCCTTGGGCCGATGCTCGGGCAGACGCATCACTTTCGCATCTACGCACCGCAGCAGATCGAGTATGCGGTAAGCCGCTATACCAACGAAGCCAAGCGCTTGTACGGGGTCATGGATAAACAGCTCGGCCAATCTGCGTATCTCGCCGGCAACGACTATACGATCGCCGACATTGCCGCTTTCCCCTGGACGCGCTCATGGCAAAACCAAGGCATCGACTTGGCCGATTTCCCGAACGTCGAGCGTTGGCACGAGGCCATTGCCGCGCGGCCGGCGGTGCAGCGCGGCGTCGAGGTGCTCGCGTCGGCACGGCGGGCGCTCACGGACGACAAAGCCAGGGATATTCTGTTCGGATCGGCGCAATACGCCAGGCGGTGAACCGCAGTCGCGCCGCCTTTGCCCCTGGACGGCGCGCCCCGTCGGTCATGCTTATACATCACCGGCCGCGGCTTGCGGGTGCCGCAGCCCGAACAGCGCATTCGAGCGCACCGTGATGAGCGTCTCGTCCGCTTGATTCAAACCCTCCCACAGCGTCGTAACAATGCCGCGATCGGGACGGCTGGCCGATACGCGCTTAGCCAGCACGCAGGTGTACATGCGCAGCGTGTCGCCTGCGCGCACAGGCCTGAGCCATCGGATTTCCTCGATGCCCGGGGAGCCCAGCGAAGTGGATCCTGTCAATAGGTTGCGCACGAGCATGCCCATCATGACCGAACACGTGTGCCAGCCGCTCGCGATCAGACCGCCGAAGGGTGACGCTTGCGCGGCGGCTTCATCGATGTGGAACGGTTGCGGATCGAAGCGCTCGGCAAATTCGACGATTTCCTCGGCTGTGAACGTGTGCGCACCCACCTCGATGCGCGAGCCGACTTGCCAATCCTCGTAGCTCAGTCCCATCCTGCGCTTCTCTCCTGTTCAAGTGCTTTGCGCGCCGATTTAAGCGCCTGCGCCGATCTCGAGATCCTCGGTCCTACCCGCTACTGCAGCGATTCCTTGGGGACGCAGACACTCGGCAGTGCCATCACATCGATTCCTTCATCGACAAGGGCGCGAGCATCCTCGGGGGTCGTCACGCCACGGATGCTGCGTGCCGGCGTTTCGTTGTAGTGCATGCGCCGCGCTTCTTCCGCGAAACGATCGCCGACGTTTTCGGCTTTGCCGACGACCTCGCGCAGCATGCGCAGCGCCGTGGCCTCGAACTGCCGCGCACGCTCCGCGGCACCCGTGCGATCGGCGGCGGCGGGCGGCCCACCGCCCGCTCCCACGCTTTGCCCTTCGCCCGGCTGCGCGCTATCCTGCCGAGTCTTCGTCGCGCCCGACAAATTCAGGCGCGGCGCGGACGGCATACGGCTGACCTCGGTCGCCGCGCAGATCGGACATTCGATCAATTTGCGCGACTGCTGAGATTCGAAATCATCGGCGGAGGCGAACCAGCCTTCGAACCGATGACCGTGCGGACATTGGAGATCGAGAACCTTCATGGCGAATCGGTAATGGGTGTGCGCCCAGTGTAGCGCAAATGGATAGAACGATCGTTCGCCCCATTCCGCCCTGCGATACGACGCAGCCGTCAGGGGCGCGCCGCCGAGCCGGGCGTCGGCGGCAGCGGCGGCTCGTTGCGGTCCGGCTGCCAGGCGCCCGAGAGCACCTTCTCGAGCCAGAAATGCCCAATGATCGTCTTGACGTCCGTGATTTCGCCAGCCCGAATCCATTCGCCCACCTGCGCGACGTCGGCCGTAAAAATTTCGAGAAACTCGCCTTCGTCGAGCTTGCGCTCGCCCTCGGTCAAGCCACGGGCCAGAAAAATATCGATGAATTCGGTCGAATACGAAATGATCGGGTGAATGCGCGCGAGAAACGTGTATTCCCGAGCCGAGTATCCCGTTTCTTCGCGCAGTTCGCGTTCGGCGCACGCGAGCGAACCTTCGTTGGGGTCTAGCTTGCCCGCCGGAAACTCGGTCATCACCGCGCAGATGGGATAGCGATACTGCCGCTCGAGCACGACCCGGCCGTCGTCGAGCAGCGGAATAACCATGACAGCGCCCGAATGCAACACGTACTCGCGCGTCGTCTGCTTGCCGTCCGGCAAGCGCACCGTGTCGCGTTTGATTTTGAGAAAACCGCCGTCGTAGACGGACTCGCCGTCGATGCGGGTCTCAGTCAACGACGCGTGATGATGCGGGTGATTGGGGTCGGACGGGTGAGCCATCGCACTTTCTCCAAGGGAGCAGCCGACAGCCGACGGGCCGTCAGCGACGTTTGACGAGATATTGAAACGTAAAGCCGGGAAACGCGAAGACGAGAAACAAACAGAACGTGATCGCGTAGAACTGCCAGCCTTGATCGAACCGATTGCCGGCGCGCGCCTCGAGATAGAAGCCGATCGCGCCCACCACGAAGTAGAGCACGATCAATTCCACGATGCGAAGCCACACGCTCTTCTTCATTACGCGCAACGGCGCCACGGCGAACAGCCGCTGGTTGAGAAACGGCACGTTGGCGCCGACGAGCGCCAACAACACGATGAACCAACCGGCGGCCGACATCAGAGCGCGACGGGCAATGTATGCGTGACGGCGTTCAGGCAGAGCGTCATGAGGGGGCCCGGCAGGATACCGAGCGCCACCACGGCCACGCCGTTCAGCACGAGCAGCCAACGGCCCGACGCATCGCTCTCGATCGGCGACGTATCCACCGGCGCGTCGAAGTACATGAGTTTGACGATGCGCAGATAGTAGAACGCACCGAACAGGGACGTGATCACCGCGAGCACGGCCAGCCAGGTGAGGCCGGCGTTGACCACTGCGTTGAGCACGGCGAGCTTCGCGTAGAAGCCCACCGTCGGCGGAATGCCGGCCAGCGAGAACATCATCGCCATCATGACGAACGCAAACACCGGGCTGCGCTTGTTCAATCCCTTGAAATCGTCGAGCGTGTCGGCTTCGAAATCGCGGCGCGCGAGCAGCATGACGATGCCGAACGAGCCGAGCGTCGTCAGCAGGTAGATGATGCTGTAGAACATCGCCGAGCCGTAAGCGCCGGCCATGCCGTCGGCCTTGCCGTCGACTACGCCGGCGAGCAAGCCCAGCAGCACGAAGCCCATATTCGAAATGGCCGAGTACGCGAGCATGCGCTTGATGTTGCGCTGCACGATACCCGTGATGTTGCCGACGATCAGCGAGAGCGCGGCCAGGATGATCAACATTTGCTGCCAATCGCCGGCGAGCGGCAGCATGCCCATGACCAAGAGCCGCAGACCCCATGCGAAGGCCGCCACCTTGGGGCCGCCGCCAACCAGTAGCGTCATGGCCGTCGGCGCGCCGTGATAGACGTCCGGCACCCACATATGGAACGGCACGGCGCCCATCTTGAACGCCACGCCGGCGACGATAAAGATCACGCCGAACAGCAGCACCACGTTATTGATCCGGCCCGACGCGATGGCTTTGAGCACTTCCGTCAAGTCCAGCGAGCCCGTCGCACCGTAGAGCATCGACATGCCGTAGAGCAGGAACCCCGAAGCGAGCGCACCCAGCACGTAGTATTTCATCGCCGCTTCGTTCGACTGCGAGGCATCGCGACGCAGCGCAATGGCCGCATAGAGCGACAGCGACATCAACTCGAGGCCGAGGTACAGCGTGAGGAAGTTGCTGCCCGAGATCATGACGAGCTGGCCGAGCAACGCGAACATGCCGAGCAGGAAATAATCCCCACGGTAGAGGTTGCGCTCTTCGAGGTACCGACGCGAATAGACCATCGTTACCGCATAGCCGAGCGACACGACAGCCTTCATCGCACTCGCGAAGCCGTCGACGACGTACATGTGCGAGAAGAAGTAGTGCGGCTGCGGATCGAACACGAGCGCGACGAACCACACACCCGCGACGAGCGACGACAGCACGGCGATGAGGTACGTCGTGCGCCGGCCGGAATCGCCGACGAACGTTTCGTTCAGCCACGCTAGGACGGCGGCGGCCATCAACAGCCCATCGGGCAACAAGAGAGACATAGGGGCGTTTTGCATGAGCTTATCGTTCCTCCGCTCGGCGTTACTGTGACACGGGCAGCTTTGACTGCGCGACGTGGGAGAGGAGGTTTTCCACGGAGACGTGCATCACATCGGTGAAGGGCTTCGGATACAGGCCCATGAACAGCGTCAGTGCAGCAAGCACGCCGAGAATCAAGTACTCGCGGCAGTTGATATCCTTGAGCCCTTTCACGTGATCGTTCGTCACGGCCCCGAAGTACACGCGCTTGTACATCCACAGCGTGTAGGCCGCGCCGAGAATCAGCGTAAACGCCGCGCCGAACGCGATCCAGAAGTTGTACTGAACCGCGGCCAGGATGACCATGAATTCGCCGACGAAACCCGAAGTGCCCGGCAAGCCGCAGTTGGCCATCGAGAACAGCATCACGAGCGCCGCGAACTTCGGCATGACGTTCACCACGCCGCCGTAATCGGCGATCTGGCGTGAGTGCATGCGATCGTAGAGCACGCCGATGCAAAGGAACATCGCGCCCGAAACGAAGCCGTGCGAGATCATCTGCACGATCGCGCCTTCGACGCCGAGTTGATTGAAGATGAAGAAACCGAGCGTGACGAAGCCCATGTGCGCGATCGACGAATACGCGACGAGCTTCTTCATGTCGGCCTGCACCATCGCGACGAGGCCGATGTAGATCACGGCAATGAGCGACAGCGTGATCACGACCGGAGCCAGCGTGTGGCTCGCGTCCGGCGCGATCGGCAGCGAGAAGCGCAAGAAACCGTACGCACCTAGCTTGAGCATGATTGCCGCCAGTACGACCGAGCCGCCCGTCGGCGCTTCAACGTGCGCATCGGGCAACCAGGTATGGACCGGCCACATCGGCACCTTGACCGCAAACGCGAGGAAGAACGCTATGAATAGCAGCACCTGCGGCGTCATGCCGATCTGAGCGGCTTGCCACGTGGCAAGATCGAACGTGCCGGTTTGGACGTACAGGTAGATCAGCGCGACCAGCATCAACAGCGAGCCCGCCAGCGTATAGAGGAAGAACTTGAATGCCGCATAGATGCGGTTCGGCCCACCCCACACGCCGATGATCAGATACATCGGGATCAGCGTCGCTTCGAAGAACACGTAGAACAGCAGGCCGTCGGCGGCGGAAAACACGCCGACCATGATCCCCGAGAGAATCAGGAACGAGGCCATGTACTGGGACACGTGCTCGGTGATGACCTCCCAGCCGGCGATCACGACGATCACAGTGATGAGGGCCGTCAGCACGACGAACCACATCGAGATGCCGTCGACACCGAGGTGGTAAGTGATGTGGAAGCGTTCGATCCAGTTCGCCTGCTCGACGAACTGCAGCGCACCGCTCGTCGAATCGAAGCCGCTAATGAGCGGCAGCGTCGCGAGCAAGCCAAGGACCGAGCCGATCAGCGCGAGCCAGCGCGCGGGCCCAGGGTTCTTGTCGGAACCGACGGCGAGAACGGCGAGACCGAAAACGATCGGCAGCCAGATTGCGGTACTAAGAATCGGAAAAGAGTGCATTAAGTGTCCCCCGCCTTATTTGCCGCCGAGCGTTACAAACAGGGTAAGGAGCCCCAGCATGCCGATAATCATGGCGAACGCGTAGTGGTAGATGTAACCGGATTGCAGGAAGCGAATCACGCTGGCGAACCAGCCGATGAAACGTGCGCTGCCGTTGACGATACCGTCGATGACCACGATGTCGCCTTCTTTCCAGAGGCCGCGGCCGATGGCCACCGCACCGCGGGCGAAAACGACTTCGTTGATCTTGTCCATGTAGTACTTGTTATCGAGCAGCGTGTAGATCGGGCCGAAGGCGCGACGCACGAGCGCCGGCAGATCGGGCCGCTTCAGGTAGAAGAACCAAGCCGTCGCAAAACCGGCCAGCCCAAGCCACAGCGGCAGCGAAGCCACCGAGTGCAGCGCCATGGGCAGCCAGCCGTGGAATTCGCGGCTCATCTCCTCGAGCGCCGTGTGGTTCTCGCCGATGAAGACGACCTTATCGAACGCGACGCCGTGCGAGAAGAAATCGCCGTAGATCATCGGGCCGATCGCGATCGCACCAATGATGACCGACGGAATCGCCAGCAGCACAAGCGGGACCCAAACGACCCAAGGCGTTTCATGCGGCTCGTGGCCGTGGTCATCGTGGCCGTGATGCGCGTCGTGTCCATTGCCGCCGTGCGCGGCCGATTCCGCACCGTGGCCGCCGCCGAAATCTTTCGGGTGACGGAAGCGCTCCTCGCCATGGAACACCATGAAGTACATGCGGAACGAGTACAGCGCCGTCACGAACACGCTCGCGACGACAGCGAAGTACGCGAAGCCCGAGCCCGGCAGATGCGACAGGCCCACGGCGTCGATGATCGAATCCTTCGAATAGAAGCCGGCGAAGAACGGCGTGCCGCATAGCGCGAGCGTGCCCATGAGCGAGGTGAACCAGGTGATCGGCATGTACTTGCGCAGGCCGCCCATGTTGCGCATGTCTTGATCGTGGTGCATGCCGATGATGACCGAGCCGGCCCCGAGGAACAGCAGCGCCTTGAAGAACGCGTGTGTCATCAGGTGGAACACCGAGACCGAGTAGGCCGAGGCGCCGAGCGCGACCGTCATGTAGCCGAGCTGCGAGAGCGTCGAGTAGGCGACGACGCGCTTGATGTCGTTCTGCACGATGCCGAGCAAGCCCATGAACAGCGTCGTAATCGCGCCGATCACCATGATGAACGACAGCGCGCTATCGGAGAGCTCGAACAGCGGCGACATGCGCGTCACCATGAAGATACCGGCCGTCACCATCGTCGCCGCGTGGATCAGCGCCGAGATAGGCGTCGGGCCTTCCATCGAATCGGGCAGCCACACGTGCAGCGGGAACTGCGCCGATTTACCCATCGCGCCGATGAACAAGCAGATACACGCCACGGTCAGCAAGCCCCAGTGCGTACCGGGGAAGGCGAGCGCGGCGAGCGCCTCGCGTTTGGCGAACACTTCGCCGTAGTTCATCGAGCCCGCGTAAGCGAGGATGAGGCCGATGCCCAGCAGAAAGCCGAAATCGCCGACGCGGTTCACGAGGAACGCCTTCATGTTCGCGTAGATGGCGCTTTCACGCGTGAAGTAGAACCCGATCAGCAGGTACGACACGAGGCCCACCGCTTCCCAGCCGAAGAACAGCTGCAGGAAGTTGTTGCTCATGACGAGCATCAACATCGAGAACGTGAACAGCGAGATGTACGAAAAGAAGCGCTCGTAGCCGTCGTCGTCCGCCATGTAGCCGATCGTGTAGATGTGCACCATCAGCGATACGAAGGTGACGACGCACATCATCATCGCCGTGAGCGAATCGACGAGGAAGCCGACTTCGAACTTGAGCGAGCCGACCTTCATCCATTCATACACGGTCGCGTTGTAGCTCGCGCCCTGCATGACGTCGACCAAGACGATCGCCGACAGGATGAAGGCAATCAGCACGCCGAGGATCGTAATCCGATGGCTGCCCTTGCGCCCCACCAGCTTCGCGCCAAGCCCTGCAATCAGCGAGCCGGCGAGCGGTGCGAGCGGAACCGCCAGCAGCAGGTTTTCATTGAGTGTCGTGGACATAACCGCAGTGCCTGAATTTAACCTTTGAGCTGATCGAGATCCTCGACGTTGATCGTGTCGAGGGTACGGAACAGAGTCACGAGAATCGCGAGGCCGATGGCCGCTTCCGCCGCCGCGACCGTCAGCACGAAGAACACGAAGATCTGCCCGTGTATGTCACCGAGGTAGTGCGAGAACGCGACGAAGTTCGTGTTCACCGCGAGCAAGATCAGTTCGATCGCCATCAGGATGATGATGACGTTGCGACGATTCAGGAAAATGCCGACGACGCCGATCGCAAACAGGATCGCGCCGAGCACCAGGTAATGAGCCAGGGTCAACATGTTTTTCTCCTCGACGCTCAGCGGTTGCTGTCGACGCTGCCTGCGCCGACATTGGCGTTCGGTTCGCCCTGAGCGCCCTCTGCCGTTGCGGGCACCGTCGATTTCTCGGTCGGCATCTTCACGAGGCGCACGCGATCCTTCGCGCGCACCTTGACTTGGTCGGACACACGCTGGCGCTTGCTGTCCTTACCCTTGCGCGCCGTCAGCGCAATCGCCGCGATGATGGCAACGAGCAGCACCAGGCCCGCCACTTCGAACGCAAAGATGTAATCGGTGTAGATGATCTTGCCGATCTGATACGTATTCGGCATCGCACCCACACCCGCGGCTGCCGCCTCATGCACGGGTGTCGTCGTCGCGCCGTAGCCGTGCCAGAGGATCAACGCGGTCTCGACGATGATGATCGCGCCGACGATCGTGGCCACCGGCACGAAGCGCTTGAAGTCCTTGCGCAGCACGTCGACATTGATGTCGAGCATCATCACGACGAACAAGAACAGCACCATCACCGCGCCGACGTAGAGCAGCACGAGCAGGATCGCGAGGAACTCCGCCTCGAGCAGTATCCAGATCGCAGCCGCGTTGAAGAACGCGAGCACGAGAAAGAGCGCGGACCCAACCGAGTTGCGCGACGTGATCACCTTCAGCGCCGATACGGTCAACAGCAGCGCGAAGATATAAAACAGTACGGTCGTGAATTCCATGATTACCGGTTCATCGTTAGCCCATCGTCAGGCGTGGTGGCCGCAGACTGCGCGCCGCTTCTCGCCGCGGCGGCAAACGCACCGCGTCACACCAGCAACGCGTCGAGCACATGCAGCTGCGTCAATACTGATCAGCGATACGGCGCGTCGGCCGCCTTCGACGCCGCAATTTCGGCTTCGTAGCGATCGCCCACCGCGAGCAGCATGTCCTTCGTGAAGTACAAGTCGCCGCGCTTTTCGCCGTGATACTCGAGGATGCTCGTTTCGACGATCGAATCGACGGGACAGCTTTCCTCGCAGAATCCGCAGAAAATGCACTTGGTCAGGTCGATGTCGTAGCGTGTCGTGCGGCGCGTGTTGTCCGCGCGCACTTCCGACTCGATCGTGATGGCAAGCGCGGGACACACCGCTTCGCACAGCTTGCAGGCGATGCAGCGTTCTTCGCCGTTTTCGTAGCGGCGCAGCGCGTGCAAGCCGCGAAAACGCGGCGAAAGCGGCGTCTTTTCCTCGGGGAATTGCACCGTGAACTTGCGGCGGAACGTGTAGCGGCCCGTCAGCGCAAGCCCCTTGAGGAGCTCGGTCAGGAAAAACGTCTTGAAGAAGTTTTGAATGGCGGTCATTTCGCTGTGCCCTTTATTTCCAGATGTTCAGCGGCGACATGATCCAGAAGCCGACCACGACCACCCAGACGATGCACACGGGCAGAAACACCTTCCAGCCGAGACGCATGATCTGGTCATAGCGATAGCGCGGGAACGTCGCGCGGGCCCAAATGAACACCGACAACAGGAAGAACACCTTCAGCACGAGCCAGAAGATGCCCGGGATGAACGACAAGAATCCGAACGGCGCGCTCCAGCCGCCGAGGAATAAGGTCGCGGCCAGCGCCGAGATGACGATCATGTTGATGTACTCGGCGAGGAAGAAGAGCGCGAACGCCATCCCCGAGTAATCGATCATGTGGCCGGCCACGATTTCCGACTCCCCTTCCACCACGTCGAACGGATGGCGGTTCGTTTCGGCGATGCCCGAGATGAAGTAGACGACGAACACGGGCAAGAGCGGCAGCCAGTTCCAGGAGAGGAAGCCGATGCCGTGCGCCGCGAAAAAGCCGCGCTCTTGCGAGCCGACGATGTCCGACAGGTTCAAACTGCCCGAGGTCATCAGCACGACGACGAGCGCAAAGCCCATCGACACTTCGTACGAGACCATCTGCGCCGCCGCGCGCATCGCGCCGAGGAACGCGTACTTCGAGTTCGACGCCCAGCCCGCGAGAATGACACCGTACACGCCGACCGACGAAATGGCGATGACGTAGAGCAAGCCCGCATTGATGTCGCCGAGCACCGCCTTCGCTTGGAATGGAATGACGGCCCACACGGCAAACGCCGGCACGACCGTCATGATCGGCGCGATCAGATAGAGCCAACGGCTGGCGGCGGTCGGCTGAATCACTTCCTTGAGCAGCAGCTTCAAGACGTCGGCGATAGGCTGCAAGAGACCGGCAGGGCCGACGCGGTTCGGGCCGAGACGCACGTGCATCCAGCCGATGAGCTTGCGTTCCCAGAGGATCAGGTACGCCACGCACAACAGAATCGCGACGGACACGACGACGATGCGCACGAGCGCCCACACCGTGGGCCACGCCGCGCCGAGCGCCTGAGTGCCGCCTGCGTTGATCGTATCGAACAAGCTCATTTACGCCTTCTCCACCACGAGTTCACCGAACAAGCCGCCAAGCGCCGCGCCAAGGTGCGTGCCCGCCGAGACGCGTACGGCCGTGTCCGCGAGCAGCGCATCACGGGTGGCGCCGGCCGTGACGGCCCGGTCGCCCTGACGCACGCGCACGGCATCGCCTTCCTTCAATTCCAGCTTGTCGAACAGGGCAGCCGGCAGGCCGATCACGTTCGCCGTGCGGGCAGCCGCCGTCAATTGCAACGACGGCGCACGGCGCACGAGCGCGTCGGCATGATAGATCGGTACATCGGCGATGCGCTCGAATGTGCCGTTCGCGTTCGTTTGCGCGCCGCGCGAGGGTGCCACCTCGGTGCGGTTGCCCAAGCGTGACGCATCGATGTCTTGCGGCAGCGCCGCCGCGCGCACGTCTTCGACCGATTCGTATTCGAAGCCCGGCAGGCCGAGCACGTTGCCGAGCACGCGCAGCACTTTCCAACCCGGACGTGTTTCGCCAAGCGGACGCACGACGCCGCCGAACACCTGCAGCAGGCCTTCGGCATTCACGAACGCGCCGGCCGTTTCGGTGAACGGCGCGATCGGCAGCAGCACGTCGGCGTAGTCCAAGCCCGTCTTGAACGGCGACAGCACGACGACCGTCTCGGCCTGGCCCAGGGCAGCAAGCGCTTGCGCCGGGTTGGCCGTATCGAATTGCGGTTCGAGATTGAGCAGCACATAGCCCTTGCGCGGCTGCTCGAACACTTCACGTGCGTTCAGGCCTTGAGCACCGGGCAGCGTGCCGACGAGATGAGCGCCGACCGTATTCGCCGCTTCCGTGAGGAAGCCGAGCGTGGCGCCGGTTTGCTCTGCGATCCACTGCGCGAATGCATGGATGCGCGAGAACTGGGGGTGCTGTACGGCGCTATTGCCGATCAGCACGGCACGCTTCTCGCCGTTCGCAAGCGAGGCGGCGATTTCTTGGGCGGCGGCCGTCACTTCCGCACCCGCCGCGCCTTCGGGCAGCGCCACCCCGCGCGTTTGCGCGAGCGCCGCGGCAATACCGGCCAGCGTGTCGACCCAGGCCGATGGTGCGGCGACGATGCTCTTCGCGGTCGGGATCAACGAATTGTCCGCCGTTGCGTGCAGCAGGTGCAGCTTTGCGCCGCTGCGCGCAGCTTGGCGCAAACGCGAAGCCATGAGCGGATGGTCGCGACGCAGGAACGAGCCGACGATGAATGCGGCATCGAGGGTCGAGAGATCCGCGAGCGGCATGCCAAGCCAAGGTGCACTGCCGTTCACCGACGCGAAATCCGATTGACGCAGGCGGAAATCGACGTTTGGCGTGCCGAGCGTTTGCGCGAGTTGCTTGAGCAAGAACAGTTCTTCGACGGTGCTGTGCGCGCTGCCGAGCATTGCGATGGCGTTCGCGCCGTGATCGGCGGCCACGCCCTTCAAGCTCTTGGCAACGTATTCCAGCGCCGTCTGCCAATCCGTTTCGATCCACTCGCCGCCTTGCTTGATCATCGGCTGCGTCAAACGCTCATCGCCGTTCAGGCCTTCGTACGAGAAGCGGTCCTTATCGGAGATCCAGCATTCGTTCACCGCTTCGTTCTCGAGCGGCAGTACGCGCATCACGCGGTTGTCCTTGCTCTGCACGACGAGGTTAGCGCCGACCGAATCGTGCGGGCTCACCGACTTGCGGCGCGAGAGCTCCCACGTACGGGCGCTGTAGCGGAACGGCTTGCTCGTGAGTGCGCCGACAGGGCACAGATCGATCATATTGCCCGAAAGTTCCGAATCGACGGTCTTGCCGACGAACGTCGTGATCTCCGCGTGCTCGCCGCGGCCGAGCATGCCGAGCTCCATGACGCCGGCGATCTCTTGGCCGAAGCGAACGCAGCGCGTGCAATGAATGCAGCGCGTCATCTCTTCCATCGAGATGAGCGGACCGACATTCTTGTGGAAGACGACGCGCTTTTCTTCCGCATAGCGCGAAGCGGACTTCCCGTAGCCGACGGCCAAGTCTTGCAGCTGGCATTCGCCGCCCTGGTCGCAAATCGGGCAATCGAGCGGGTGATTGATCAGCAGGAATTCCATGACCGACTGCTGCGCCTTGACCGCCTTGTCGGACGCCGTGCGCACGACCATGCCGGCCGACACCGGCGTCGCGCAGGCGGGCACGGCCTTCGGCATCTTCTCGACTTCGACGAGACACATGCGGCAGTTGGCCGCGATCGAAAGCTTCTTGTGATAGCAGAAGTGAGGAATGTACGTGTCGACCTTATGCGCAGCCTGGATCACCATGCTGCCTTCGGGCACCTCGACCTTCTTCCCGTCTATTTCAAGTTCAACCATGATGGTGAATGGTCCTTAACCTATTACCGCTCAACAGAACGCCGGGCTGCCCAAGCTCTCCGCCCCGAAGGAAGTCCCCTTGGGCGACTGTCCCCCCCGGGGACCTGACGCGACGCGACAGATCTTGGGGCCTCTACAACTTGCTCGCTGAACCGCCCGCCGAAGGGAACTCGGCGGGCGGTCCGAATGCAGCGATGGATTTCTGGCGGCGCCGTTACGCAAGCACCGCGTCGGCAGCGGCCGGAGCTCCAGCGTGGCCGCCAACGAGGCAACGCTTGTGCTCCACGTGATATTCGAATTCGTCCCAGTAATGCTTGAGCATGCCGCGCACGGGCATCGCAGCCGCATCGCCGAGCGCGCAAATCGTGCGGCCCATGATGTTTTCGGCGACCGAGTTCAAGAGATCGAGATCTTCCTTGCGACCTTGGCCGTGTTCGATGCGATTGACCACGCGATAGAGCCAGCCGGTGCCTTCGCGGCACGGCGTGCACTGGCCGCACGACTCTTCGTAATAGAAGTACGACAGGCGCAACAGCGAGCGCACCATGCAGCGCGTTTCGTCCATGACGATGACGGCGCCGGACCCGAGCATCGACCCGGCCTTCGCGATCGCATCGTAGTCCATGTCCGTTTGCATCATGATGTCGCCGGGCACGACGGGCGCCGACGAGCCGCCCGGGATAACAGCCTTCAGCTTCTTGCCGCCGCGCATGCCGCCGGCCAGTTCCATCAGCGTCGCGAACGGCGTACCGAGCGGAACTTCGTAGTTGCCCGGACGTTCGACGTCGCCCGACACCGAGAAGATTTTCGTGCCGCCGTTATTCGGCTTGCCGAGCTCGAGATACGCTTGCGGCCCGATTTCCAAGAGGAACGGCACCGCGGCGAACGTCTCGGTGTTGTTGATCGTCGTGGGTTTGCCATAGACGCCGAAGCTCGCCGGGAACGGCGGCTTGAAGCGGGGCTGGCCCTTCTTGCCTTCGAGCGATTCGAGCAGCGCGGTTTCTTCGCCGCAAATATAGGCGCCGTAGCCGTGATGCGCGTGAAGCTCGAACGAGAACCCCGAGCCGAGAATGTTATCGCCCAGCAAGCCTGCGCGGCGGGCCTCGTCGAGCGCCGCTTCGAAGCGCTTATATTCGTCGAAGATTTCGCCGTGGATGTAGTTGTAGCCGACCGTGATGCCCATCGCGTAGGCGCCGATCGCCATCCCTTCGATCAGGGAGTGCGGGTTCCAGCGCAGGATATCGCGATCCTTGAACGTGCCCGGTTCGCCTTCGTCCGAATTGCAGACGAGGTACTTCTGTCCCGGAAATTGACGCGGCATGAAGCTCCACTTCAAGCCTGTCGGGAAACCTGCGCCGCCGCGGCCGCGCAGGCCCGAGGCTTTGACGTCGGCGATGACTTGCTCGGGCGCGATCTTCTCTTCGAGGATGCGGCGCAGTTGCTTGTAGCCGCCGCGCGCGACGTAATCGTCGAGATGCCAGTTCTCGCCGTTCAGGCCGGCAAGAATCAACGGTTTGATGTGACGGTCGTGCAAAGACGTCATTTCGAAAGCTCCTCGAGCAAAGCGTCGATCTTCTCGCGGCTCATGAAGCTGCACATGCGGTGATTGTTCACGAGCAGCACCGGTGCGTCGCCGCACGAGCCGAAGCACTCGCCTTCCTTGAGCGTGAACTTGCCGTCAGGCGTCGTTTCGCCGAAGTCGATGCCGAGCTTCTGTTTCAAATATTCCGCCGTAGCCTCGGCACCGCCATCGGGGCCGAGTTGGCACGGCAAGTTCGTGCAGAGCGTGATCTTGTGCTTGCCGACGGGCGACGTCTCATACATGGTGTAGAACGTCGCCACTTCCTGCACCGCAACGGCCGGCATGCCGAGGTAGTCGGCCACGAACTGCATCAGTTCGGGCGACAGCCAGCCGTGCTCTTCCTGAGCGACGGCTAACGCCGACATCACGGCGGACTGCTTCTGATCGGCGGGATACTTCCCCAGCGCGCGATCGATTTCTTTCAGGCCTTCAGCTGAGATCATTTTCAGACACGACTCTTTCAATTCCAACCGAACGAAAACCTGCCGCCTCGTTCGTTGCGGCAGACCCGGCGCGCCCCTCGCAACGGGGCTTGAAGTTAACCCTCGTTGCCCGCGCGCCGTGCGCGCTTACCTGTCGACTTCGCCGAACACGATGTCCTGCGTACCGATGATGGTGACGGCGTCCGCGATCATGTGGCCGCGCGCCATTTCGTCGAGCGCGGACAGATGTGCGTACCCGGGCGCGCGGATCTTGAGGCGATACGGCTTGTTCGCGCCGTCCGACACCAGATAGATGCCGAATTCGCCCTTCGGGTGCTCGACTGCCGCGTACGCCTCGCCTTCCGGTACATGAAACCCTTCCGTGAAGAGCTTGAAATGGTGAATCAGCTCTTCCATGTTGGACTTCATGCCCACGCGCGAGGGCGGTGCGACCTTGTGGTTGTCGATCATCACCGGGCCCGGATTCTTGCGCAGCCACTCGATACATTGCTTGACGATGCGCGTGGACTGGCGCATTTCCTCAACGCGTACGAGATAACGGTCGTAGCAATCGCCGTTCACGCCGATGGGAATGTCGAAATCGAGCTGATCGTACACCTCGTACGGCTGCTTCCTGCGCAAATCCCACTCCACGCCCGATCCGCGCAGCATCGGTCCCGTCATGCCGAGCTGCAGTGCGCGCTCCGGACTGACGACGCCGATACCCACCAGGCGCTGCTTCCAAATACGGTTATCCGTCAGCAGTGTTTCGTACTCGTCGACGCAGCCGGGAAAGCGCGTAAAGAAATCGTCGATGAAATCGAGCAACGAGCCTTGCCGGGCCTCGTTCATTCTCGCCAGCGCCTTCGCATTGCGGATTTTCGACACTTTGTACTGCGGCATTGCATCGGGCAGGTCGCGATAGACACCGCCCGGGCGATAGTAAGCCGCGTGCATGCGCGCACCGGACACCGCCTCGTAGACGTCCATCAAATCCTCGCGCTCGCGGAACGCATAGAGGAACACGGCCATGGCGCCGACGTCGAGCGCGTGCGCGCCGATCCACATCAAGTGATTCAGGCAGCGCGTGATTTCGTCGAAGAGCACGCGGATGTACTTGGCCCGAATCGGCACGTCGAGGCCGAGCAGCTTTTCGATCGCAAGGACGTAGCCGTGCTCGTTCACCATCATCGAAACGTAGTCGAGACGGTCCATGTACGGCACGGATTGAATATAGGTCTTGTTCTCGGCGAGTTTTTCCGTCGCGCGGTGCAGCAGGCCGATATGCGGATCCGCGCGTTGAATCACTTCCCCGTCAAGCTCGAGCACGAGGCGCAGCACGCCGTGCGCTGCAGGGTGCTGCGGGCCAAAGTTGAGCGTGTAGTTCTTGATCTCTGCCATGGCGACCTCTTAGTGTTTCAGACCGCCGTAGCGATCCTCGCGAATCACGCGCGGCGTGATTTCGCGCGGCTCGATCGTCACCGGCTGGTAGACGACACGCTTCTCTTGCGGGTCGTAGCGCATTTCCACGAAACCCGAAACCGGGAAGTCCTTGCGGAACGGATGGCCGATGAAGCCGTAATCGGTCAAGATGCGGCGCAGGTCCGGGTGACCGTCGAATACGATGCCGTACAGGTCGAACGCTTCGCGCTCGTACCAGTTGGCCGAATTCCAGACGTCGACGACGGACGGCACGAGCGGCATGTCGTCGTCAGGCGCGAACACACGCACCCGCAGGCGCCAATTGTTCGACACCGAGAGCAAGTGCAACACGGCGGCAAACCGCGGGCCTTCATAGGCGCCGTCGCCGTACGTTTGATAGTCGACGCCGCAAAGGTCCATCAGTTGTTCGAACCCGAACGTGCGGTCATCGCGCAGCCGCGTCGCGACGTCGATATAGTCGGCCGCTTTGACGACGATCGTCAGTTCGCCGACCGATTCGGTGAGGCTCGTCAGGCGGCCGCCAAAGGCCGCCTCGAGGTTCGCTTTGAGAGTCTCGAGTTTGCTTGCCATATTGTGGGAGCCTGCGCTTATTGACGGGCGATAGTGTTGGTGCGGCGGATCTTCGCCTGCAACTGGATCACGCCGTAGACCAGCGCTTCGGCCGTCGGCGGACAGCCGGGCACGTAGACGTCCACCGGCACGATGCGATCGCAACCGCGCACAACCGAATACGAGTAGTGGTAGTAGCCACCGCCGTTCGCGCACGAACCCATGGAGATGACCCAACGCGGCTCGGCCATTTGGTCGTACACCTTGCGCAGCGCGGGCGCCATCTTGTTGCACAGCGTGCCGGCCACGATCATGACATCGGATTGGCGCGGGCTCGGACGGAACACGACGCCAAACCGGTCCAGGTCGTAACGGGCCGCACCCGCATGCATCATCTCGACGGCGCAGCAGGCGAGGCCGAACGTCATCGGCCACAGCGAACCGGTGCGCGTCCAGTTGATCAGCTTGTCAGCCGTCGTGGTGACAAACCCTTCCTTCAAGACCCCTTCGATACTCATTTGCTTTGCACTCCAGACGGGACAGCGAGCTTCGCACCGCCCGCGAGAAACCGGCGATTAACCCATCATTCCCATTCGAGCCCGCCCTTGCGCCAGATATAGGCGAAGCCGAGCAGCAGTTCGAGCAAGAAAATCATCATCGCCGTGAACCCGCCCCAGCCGATATCGCGCAGCGCGACGCCCCACGGAAACAGGAACGCGGTCTCGATGTCGAAGATGATGAACAGGATGGCGACGAGGTAGTAGCGCACGTCGAACTTCATGCGCGCGTCTTCGAACGCCTCGAAGCCGCACTCGTACGGTGAATTCTTTTGATTGTCGGGGCGGCTCGGCGCGAGGACCTTGCCGATGCCGACAAGTGCAATGCCTAAACCGGCGCCCACAAGGATGAAGAGCAATACGGGGAAGTAGGCTGCGAGGTTCAAGACTATCCTCTTTCGGTTGGTTCTGAGTACTGCAGGGGTCGGTCCCACCCCTACAGAAAATCACTTCGTCCTACTCGTCTTTGCAAGGTACACTGCATGCAAGACGTAAGCATGACCCCAGAAGTGACAATGCCAGCCGAAGCGAAGCAAGCGGCTGGCATTGGATAACTTTGGTGCCGACGGCGAGACTCGAACTCGCACAGCTTTCGCCACTACCCCCTCAAGATAGCGTGTCTACCAATTTCACCACGTCGGCACTGTCTGCAATCCGGGACACAAGACTTCTTGCAACTTCTTGGAACCCGCGAATCGCTTCAAGACGTAAATTCTAACGTGTTCCGTAGAATTGTTCAACGCACAAACGCAACTTTGTGCGAACCCCACTATTTTGGCACAGCGTTGCTCGACGGCGCGGGAACCGCTGCGGCGCTAGGCGCAGAGGCAGCCGACGCGACCACGGCGGGCGCCGTCGCGACGCCCAGCACACCCGCGGACGGCTTGGACTTGTACGAGCCGAGGTAGGTGAGCGTCAAGGTCGCGGCGAAGAAGATCGCGGCCAGAACCGCCGTCGTGCGCGAGAGGAAATTGGCGGAACCGGTGGCCCCAAACAGGCTGCCCGACGCCCCGCTACCGAACGCCGCCCCCATGTCGGCGCCCTTGCCGTGCTGCAATAGCACGAGGCCAATGATGCCGAGTGCCGACAACAGCTGCACGACGATAATCAACGTTTTGAAAAACAGCATCTGACTCACCTGATTTAAGTTTGAGCATCCGGCTCGATAGGGGCCGGACACCCCTTCGCACGTTGCGCTCGACGATTAGTGCGCTTGGCTTGCCGCCTTGGCTGCCGCGCAAATCGCGAGAAAATCGTCACTCTTTAGCGACGCGCCGCCGATCAGGCCGCCGTCGATATCCTCCTGGCCGAACAGCGCCAGCGCATTCTCGGGTTTCACACTCCCCCCGTACAACAGTGCAACGCCCGCGAGCATCGCATCTTTCGCGGCGAGACGCCCGCGCAAGAACGCATGCATCTCTTGAGCTTGCTCGGCCGTGGCGCTGCGGCCCGTGCCGATCGCCCAGACCGGCTCATAGGCAACGACGATGCGCGCTGCTTCGTCGACCGACAGCAGATTCAAGACCGCATCGAGCTGACCGCCCACGACGGCCTGTGTCGTGCCCGCCTCGCGCTCGGCCAGCGTTTCGCCGATACAGACGATCGGCGTGAGGCCAGCCTCGAGCGCGCGGTGCGCTTTCGCGGCGACGCACTCCGAGCTTTCCGCATGGTACGCGCGGCGCTCGGAATGGCCGACGATCGCCAGCGTCGCGCCGAATTCGACCGCCATCTCGGCCGCGACTTCGCCGGTATAGGCACCGTGCGTACAGGGTGAAACATCTTGCACGCCCCACGCGAGCGGCGTGCCGGTGAGGTGTGCCTGCACCTGCGCGAGATAGGGCGTGGGCACGCATACACCGATGCGCACTGCTTCAGCCATCGCACCCGCACCGTCGACCACCGCTTGCAACAGCGGCGCGTTATCCGCAAGCCGCCCATGCATCTTCCAGTTGCCGATTACCCACTTCACTCGCTGCTTCCTCCGCTGCTCCGACTGCTCTTTCGACATGTCTCGCCCGTGTGTGATGTCCCACCGCCGGTCCGACGGCACTTTCGCGGCACGCTTGCCACGCGCACACGCGACGGCGCACGCAAAACACTCAATTTTACTGTGCTTGAACGGACCCGGTCAAACCGCGCGCGGCCGACGGCGCGCCCGGGCGCTTTTACCGCGTTTTACCGCGCCCCGCGTCCCGGGGCAACGCTCGGATAGATCGGCTCCGGCGGGCTCGCGCGGCCAGCGAGCGTCATTCCGGCTCCCCGCTCCAATCCAAGACAATCTTGCCGATGTGCTCGCCGCTTTCCATCAGCGCGTGCGCGTCCTTGGCGTCGCGCGCGGGCAGCACACGATAGACGATCGGCTTGATCCGGCCCGCATCGATGAGCGGCCACACACGCGCGCTCAGTTGCGCGGCGATCCTCGCCTTGAATTCGATCGGGCGCGAGCGCAGCGTCGAACCCGTGACGGTCAAGCGCCGGCGCAGCACCTCGTTCAGGTTCACCTCCGCCTTCGCGCCGCCCAGCAACGCGATGATTACGAGGCGGCCGTCATCGGCAAGCGCGGACAGTTCGCGCGGCACATATCCGCCCGCCACCATGTCGAGGATGACATCGACACCGCGGTCATTCGTCAGCGATTTGACGACTTCCACGAAATCCTCGGATTTGTAGTTGATCGCGCGCTCCGCGCCAAGCGCCTCGCACGCCTTGCACTTCTCGCCCGAGCCCGCCGTCGCAAACACGCGAAACCCGAGCGCATGCGCGATTTGGATCGCGGCCACCCCGATTCCACTCGACCCACCCTGCACGAGCAGCGTCTCGTTAGCGCCGCGTTCTCCCGCGCCTAGCTGCGCGCGATCGAACACGTTGCTCCACACCGTGAAAAACGTCTCCGGCAGCGACGCCGCCTCGATGTCGGTCAGTCCCGCCGGCACCGGCAAGCACTGCGCGAGCGGTACGGTCGCATACTGCGCATAGCCGCCGCCCGCGACGAGCGCGCACACGCGATCGCCGATCCGCAGCCCGAATGGGTTGTCCTTCGCGTCGAAGGCGCCCCCCACGATTTCACCGGCAATCTCGAGCCCAGGCAAATCGGACACGCCCGGCGGCGGCGCATAGGCGCCCTTGCGCTGAAAGACGTCGGGACGATTCACGCCCGACGCGCAAACCTTGACGAGCACCTCGCCCGGGCCCGGGACGGGCTTTGGCCGCTCAGCGAGCGCGAGCACTTCAGGCCCGCCGAACTCGGTAATTTCGATCGCTTTCACGTCACCCTCCGAGGCAGTCGCACAGGAACCGGCATCAACAGGCCCTATTCTGATAAAAAAACGGCCGGCGCGCTTGGAAAGCGGCCGGCCGTTCCAGGGCTCCGTTCGCGCTACGCTAGTGACAGCCTTGCGAGCGGGCCCTAGATGGGGCGACGCGTTACTGCTGCGGCGCCGAATCGGACGGCGCGGCGCCCGAAGCCCCTTCATTGAGCAACGCCTTCGACGACAACCGTACGCGGCCCTTTTCATCCGTTTGGATGACCTTGACCTTCACTTGCTGGCCTTCGGACAGGTAGTCCTTGATGTCCTTGATGCGCTCGTTCGCGATCTCGGAGATATGCAGCAAACCGTCCTTGCCCGGCAAGATGTTGACGATCGCACCGAATTCGAGCAGCTTGAGCACGGTGCCTTCGTACACTTGGCCCACTTCGATCTCGGCCGTGATGGCCTCGATGCGGCGCTTGGCCTCGGCCATCCCTTCGCTGCTCGTGCTCGCGATCGTCACGAGGCCGTCGTCGGACAGGTCGATCGTCGTGCCCGTTTCTTCCGTCAGCGCGCGGATCACCGAGCCGCCCTTGCCGATCACGTCGCGGATCTTCTCCGGATTGATCTTGATCGTGATCATGCGCGGGGCGAATTCGGACAGCTCCGTATTGGCACCGGCCACGGCTCCCTTCATCTTGCCGAGGATGTGCAGGCGGCCTTCCTTCGCTTGTGCGAGCGCGACCTGCATGATTTCCTTCGTGATCCCTTGGATCTTGATGTCCATCTGCAGTGCGGTGATGCCGTCGGCCGTGCCGGCCACCTTGAAGTCCATGTCGCCGAGGTGATCCTCGTCGCCGAGAATGTCGGTCAGCACAGCGAACTTGTTGCCTTCGAGGATCAGACCCATCGCGATGCCCGCGACGTGCGCCTTCATCGGCACGCCGGCATCCATCAGCGCAAGACAACCGCCGCAGACCGACGCCATCGACGACGAACCGTTCGATTCGGTGATTTCCGAGACGACGCGGATCGAGTAGCCGAACTCTTCCGGGCTCGGCAGGCAGGCAACGAGCGCACGCTTGGCCAGACGCCCGTGGCCGATTTCCCGGCGCTTGGGCGTGCCGACGCGGCCGGTCTCACCGGTCGCGAACGGCGGCATATTGTAGTGAAGCATGAAGCGCTCGCGATATTCGCCTTCGAGTGCATCGATGATCTGCTCATCGCCCCTCGTGCCGAGCGTGGCAACGACGAGCGCCTGTGTTTCGCCGCGCGTGAACAGCGCCGAGCCGTGCGTGCGCGGGAGGACGCCCGTGCGGATTTCGATCGGACGGACCGTGCGCGTATCGCGGCCGTCGATGCGGGGCTCGCCGTTCAGGATCTGGCTGCGGACAATCTTCGCTTCGATGTCGAACAAAATGTTGCCGACCGTCGTCTTATCGACGGGCATCTGGCTTGCGGCAAGCGCCTGTTCGTCGAGCTTGGCGGTCGTTGCCGCGTAGACTTCCTTGAGCTTCGCCGAGCGTTGCTGCTTGTTGCGCATCTGGTATGCGGCGGCGAGTTCGCCCTGCGCGATCTCGGTCACGCGCGCGATCAGCGCTTCATCCTTCGGCGCAGGCTGCCAATCCCATTCGGGCTTGCCGCCCTCGCGCACGAGCTCGTGAATTGCATCGATCGCCGTTTGCATCTGCTCGTGGCCGAACACGACCGCGCCGAGCATCACGTCTTC
>Ga0207705_10000999_pt1 | contig 23075 bp, 17 predicted proteins | sample KBSC13metaG_FD_184314 | JGI IMG/M metagenome (GOLD analysis project Ga0207705, IMG submission 184314) | Corn rhizosphere microbial communities from Kellogg Biological Station, Michigan, USA - KBS C1-3 metaG (SPAdes) (version 2) | ecosystem: Host-associated > Plants > Roots > Rhizosphere > Soil ... | reverse complement strand
TCAGGATGCCGTGTACGTTCGCATCTGCGATCCACGCAGCGACCTGCGCGCGGATCGCGTAGCGATCGTCGTGCAGCAACTTGCGTTCGTGCAGGTGGTGTCCGGCTTCCGTCAGCGCGTCGACAAGCAATTGGCCGGACGTGTCGGTCTCGAGCGTGCGCGAATCCGATACCGTCAGTATGCACAGCGTCAAAGACATGCATTGCTTGGAAGCCATGCGTAGATCCTGCTCTCAGAATGATGTTGGCGGGAGGCGCGCCAAAAATATTCGGGCATCCTTTGAGTGAAAGGTAATTGAAAGATTGGCGTAGTACCTACTACCTGAACGCTCTGCGTTCTCACGCCTGATCTTCAGACGCGATCACTTTACAGGAGGTTTCGTGATGAGCATGAAGAAGCAGATTACAGGGGGGGGTGCTGGTCTTGGCCATCATTGCGGCACTTTCACTTGATCCGGTTCCGGCAGCCGCTCAAGCAATAAACAACCGGGTGTCGCCTGATGTTGAGGCACCTCCGGGCTGCCCGTTCGCCGTCAGTGTTGGGGGGCGATTCGTCAAAGGACCTGCGGTTCCGAAAGTCTACGAGGCAGGGAATGTTCTTGGCCATACGCCCCAAGAAATCCATCAGCGCTTCGCTGCCGTCCAAGAGATGAACTTTGCCAGAGGCAACCCGAAGCTCATTATCTCTCGTCTGTCGAGCAAAGAGCTTCGCGATATCGCAAGTTTGTATGATAAATCGGCGCCGCGCACCAATGACAATCTGTTGCGAATCCTTGCAGCACGATTGGACGGGAAGTCCTTGATGCGCGTAGCCGATGCATTCGGCACGGCGCGCGTGGATGCAGCCGTGAAGACCTATGCTTCTACGTCGGTACAACGTGAATTCACACAGGAAATCGAAACTCAACCCATGATGCTGCCACCCCCGGGAGGAGGCGGTGGAACTGGTGGCGACACAGGAGGTACGCCTCCGAGCACGAGCGAAACGCTCCAAGAAGTCTATCTTGACTATCGTACGGCTCCGGTGGGAAATACGTCACCTGCGGCGAGTATCACCGAAGCGGGCGTCTTCTCAGCGGTAAAAGATCTAACTTGGGTATGGACGTCTGCTTATACGGTGGGCGAAGGGATCAACTGGTTGATCGATACATGCGATCCTTCCCTCAGTGATGCCATCGGCGGCACCGAGTATACGATGCTGGACGACATCGACCTAGCCGCCACGGAATTCGATCAGGGCAATTACGAAGCCGGATTGGATGACCTGTTTGGTAACCCGATCGGCACGTTGGAGGACGAGATAGACGGTGACTGGGAAACGATGGAATCGTTCGGATACTGGTATGAATCGGGCGGTCGTTCTCTTGTTATTGAGAAACGTTAGCGTTGAGGGCGTCGATCACCGGTCGGCGCCTTCAACCGATGCCAAGGAGAGTTCGAAATGACGAGCCATGCGGAATCGGACAAGATGAGTTTTGCTCTGGCGCTGACCGTTGCCGGGCTGATCATTGCTGTGACCGTTGGATGGTACGTTCCAAAAAATGCTGGATGGCGTGCCTTTGTGCAGGCGGCCGCAGTCGCGTTGGCGGGCGTCGGGAGCGTTTGGGCCGGCGGTGGCATGAAATCTTTGAGGCGAACTCCCCGAGAGGTTTATCGCGATTTTCGGGACGGACGGGGGAGAAAGATGACATCATTGCAGTTACTGTGCTTCGCGTTGGCTAGCTTGGCCATTATCGTGGTGTGGGTTACATGAGCAATTTGTCAATCGGATCTCGAGTTGGTGGTGTGGCAGTAGAGCTTCCATCAATTTGAGTCGCCAGTTTTATAGTGATTTCTACATCGATTATTCATTGAATGTGCCCCAGCGGTTGCGCACCGGTTCCGGCGGTGCGATCGGTTTCGGCGCCAGGCCTTGCCGGTAACGATCGTCCATGTCGCGCAGCAGCGCCGCGAAATCGCGCGCATAGACTTCCATGTCGAAGAGGCCGGAGGTTTCGCGTTGCGTTTCCAGCCGCTGGCGGAGCGCCGCCAGAACCGTACGCTCGTTGCCGAGGCGCACGGCGGTTTCGATGAACGCGCCATCGTCGCGCGCGATCAGTTCCGGCATGCCGAGGTAATGATTGAGGCTGCCCGCGACCCGCGAGGCGAAGGTGTCGCCGGGACGCGTCAGCACCGGGCAGCCTGCCCAGATCGCGTCGGACGCGGTGGTGTGCGCGTTGTAGGGATTGGTGTCGAGGAACAGGTCGGCGAGGCGGTAGCGCGCGAGGTGTTGCAAGTGCGGCAGCGACGGCGAAAACACCAGCCGTTGCGGTTCCACGCCTTGGCGGCGCGCCGCATCCCGCAGGCGCGCGTCGGCTTCGCGATCGGTGTTCAGCAGCCACAGCACCCCATCGGGCACCTTCCGCAGTACCGCGCACATGCGCGTGAAGCTCGCGCGATTGAGCTTCCACGAGTTGTTGAAGCTCGCGAATACCACGGCATCGTCGGGCAATCCGAACGACGAGCGTGGCGGCGCATCGAACAACAACCGGTTGGTATCGGATGGCTGGTAGCAACGCGGCAACCACGCGACGGCCTCGGAATAAAAGCGGCGTGATGTTTCCGGAATGATGAAACGATCCGCGATCACGTAGTCGATGAATGGCGCTCCCGAGGTGCCGGGGTAGGCGAGCCAGTTGACCTGCACGGGGGCCGACCTCAGCGCAAACACGCCGGGCACGCCGCCGGCGCACCAGCCGTCCACGTCGATCAGGATGTCGATGCTCGCGCCGTGCACGAGGCGGGCGATGTCCGCCACCGACAATTCGTCAGCATCATGGAAGGCATACGCGGCATTGCGCAGGCGCTGTCGGATCGGACTACCGGCATCGGGCGTGGTGGCGATCAGGTGCAATTCGATGTCTTCGAGTTTGCCAAGCTCCTCGAACATCGCGGCGGTCAACACGGCCGTCGCGTGCGGCACGCCCATGGGCGCGCCGAAACCCGCGGACACAAACGCCACTTTCAGTGGAGCGCCGGCCGCCCGCGGCGCGTGTTCGAAGCTCAACTTTTCCTTCGACGGCTGTTGTTCGCGCACCGTGCGCGCGGCAAGGGCGCGGGCGCAGGCCAATTGTTCGACGGGGGACGAGTCTTCGGCCAGGAACGCGAATGGATCGACGTCGTCCGCGCCGGCCATCACGCGCGCGCGCCTTCTGGCGCCGAGCGGTTCGGCGGCCGTCCAGTCGTACATGCGCCGCAGCGCGAACAACAGCTGGCCTTCGGCCAGATGCAGGTTCGGGTCGAGTTGCAGGGCACGCCGGTAAAAGCGCGCCGCTTCCGCATAATGATGCTGTTCGTCCGCCATCAGACCGGCCTGATACGGAAACTCTGCAGCGCCGGGCGCAAGCTGCGCGGCCTGCAGGTACACGGCCTGTGCGTCGGCGAACAGGCGGCGACGGTGCAGGATGTTTCCGAGCAGCAGCAGCGCCTGCGGATGCCGCTGACGCGACAACAATGTGCGCAGCCGCTGTTCGGCAATATCCAGCATGCCCAGCGAGACTTCCACCGCCGCGAGGTTGAGCAGTGCACCCGGATGATCAGGTGCGACCTTCAGCGCCGCGAGGTATTCGTCGCGCGCGCGTGCATCGTCGCCGATGGCGCGCAACGCGTTGGCGAGGTTGTTGCGGATGCCGGGATCGTCGGGATGTTCCCGTACGACTTGCTGCAGTATCCCGACCGCCACTTCGGCCTCGCCGCACGCCATCAACGCTGCGGCATAGTTGCAGCGCGCGAGATGATCGTCGGGCGCGAGCCGCACGGCTTCGGCCAATGCTCCGCGCGCGGCCGGTGCGCGATCCAGCATCAGCAGCGCGATCCCTTGCAGGCGCGCAGCTTCCGCGCAGTCGGGAAATGCAACGCACGCCGCTTGCGCGAGCCGCTCGGCGGCGGCGGGGTCGCGCTGGTCGAGCAGCTCCAGGATGCGCGCGAGATGCTGCTGCAACGCCGGCGACGTGAGGGTGGTGGATTCGGTTGTGCCTTGCGCGAGCGGCTGGGCGGGTGCGGGCACCTGCCCGACCTTGCCGAGGATTCGCGTCAGGCGCGTGCCGAGATCGGAGCCCGGTTTGCTCATGGCGCATCGCCCAAGGCAGCCAGCGCTTCCGCGTGCGATTCGCGCGCAAGCGTGCCGATCAAGTCGTCGAGATCGCCATCCAGGATTTGCGGCAACTGGTGCAAGGTCAGGTTGATGCGGTGGTCGGTGACGCGGCCCTGCGGAAAATTGTACGTGCGGATGCGCTGGCTGCGGTCGCCGGAACCCACCTGCAGCTTGCGGGTCGCCGCCTGTTTCGCGGCTTGTTCGGCGCGTTGCGAATCCAGCAGCCGGGCCTTCAGCAGCGACAACGCCCGCGCGCGATTCTTGTGCTGGCTGCGTTCATCCTGGCATTCGACCACGATGCCGGTCGGAAGATGGGTGATGCGGATCGCCGAATCGGTCTTGTTGACGTGCTGGCCGCCGGCTCCGGACGCGCGGAAGGTGTCGACCTTCAGATCGGCATCGCGCAATTCGATGTCCTCGATTTCTTCCATTTCCGGCAGGATCGCGACCGTCGCGGCCGAGGTGTGGATGCGGCCCGAGCCTTCGGTGACCGGTACGCGTTGCACGCGATGCGTGCCGGATTCGAACTTCAGCGCCGCGTACGCGCCCCGGCCCTCGACGCGCGCCACGGCTTCCTTGTAGCCACCGTGTTCGCCCTCGTGTGCGGACATCAGTTCCGTGCGCCAGCCGCGGCGCTCGGCGTAGCGCAGGTACATGCGCAGCAGATCGCCCGCGAACAGCGCGGCCTCGTCGCCACCGGTACCGGCGCGCACTTCCAGGAACAGGTTGGCGTCGTCCAGCGGGTCGCGCGGGATCAGCAGCGTCTGCAGGCGATCTTCCAGTTCGGCGCGGGCGGTTTCCAGTCGCGCGATTTCCTCGCGCGCCAAGTCGCGCATGTCGGGATCGGCCAGCATTTCGCGCGCATGCGCCAACTCGTTGTTCGCCTTGCGCGAAGCGGTGAAAGTGTCGGCGAGTTCCTGGGTTTGCGCATATTCGCGCGACAACGAGCGGAAGCGCGCGGAATCGTTCGCCGCATCGGGCTCGGCCAGCAACAGGCCCACCTCGTGATGGCGTTCCAGCATTTGTTCCAGTCGGCGCTGCAGTTGCGGAGTCACGCATCGTGCCCGTGCGCGCCGAACAGGCGCGTGGCCGCGTCGAGCAATGCCTGATCGCCGTGTTCCGCCGCTTCGTGCAGGCGCACGCTGGGGGTGTGCAGCAGCTTGCCGGTCAGCGTGTTGGCGAGGAAATCCAGCGCTTCGTCGGGATCGCGGCCGTTGGCCAGCATTTCGCGCGCACGCGCCAGCACTTCGTCGCGTTGGGCTTCGGCGCTGGCGCGGTACACGCGCAGCGGACGATCGAACTCGGCCGCGCGCTGCCAGGCGAGATAGCGTTCGACCTGCAGGTCGATGATGGCTTCGGCCTCGCGCACCGACGCCTCGCGCGAGCGGCGACCGCTGTCGATGGTCTGCTGCAAGTCATCGATGGTGTACAGGAAGACGTCGGGCATTTCAGCCGCGACAGGATCGATGTCGCGCGGCACGGCCAGATCGATCAGCAGTATCGGGCGGCGACGGCGTTGTTGCAGCGCGTCCTGCAGCATCGGCACGCCGAGGATCGGCTCACGACTGGCGGTGGCCGAAATCACAATGTCGGCTTCGGCGAGATGCTTGGGCAAATCGGCCAGCGCGATCGCGTAGCCACCCACCGGATTCACCAGCGCCTGCGCGGTTTCGACAGTGCGGTTGGCGACGATCAGGCGCTTGACGCCGCGTTCGATCAGGTGCCGCACCGCAAGTTCAATGGTGTCGCCCGCGCCGATCAGGAGCACGCAGGATTCGCGCAGGTCTGCAAAGGCCTGTTCCACCAGTCGCACCGCGGTGAACGCGACCGAAACGGGGCCGTTGCCGATGCGCGTTTCGGTGCGCACGCGCTTGGCGACCGCGAACGCGTTCTGCAGCAGCCGGTCCATCGGTGCCTGCAAGGTGTGGGCCGAACGCGCGGCGCGCCATGCATCCTTCACCTGGCCCAGAATCTGTGGCTCGCCCAGCACCATCGACTCGAGCCCGGTGGCGACGCGAAACACGTGGCGCACGGCATCGCCGTCAGTGTGGCGATACAGGAACTCGTCCAGCCGCCCCGGGGTCATTTGATTGCGGGCGTGCAGCCATGCCTCGGGTGCGTTTTCAGATCCTTCGCGAACGCTGCAATACAACTCGGTGCGGTTGCACGTGGAAAGAATCATCGCCTCGTCCACGCCCGGCTGCGCGGCCAGTTCCACCAATGCCGGCGGGGTCGCGTCGGCATCGATGGCCACCCGTTCACGCAAGGCGACCGGCGCGGTGAGATGGTTGAGCCCGAGTGCGATCAGCGGCATGGGAACGAATGCGGTGACAGGCTAAGCTGTCGCATGGCGACAAGAAAAGAGGACCGGAATCCCGGTGCGGAGTGTGCGGACCCAACCCGACAAGTTAAAGACACGGCGCAGGACGCGCGCACATTTTAGCGCGTTTGCGGCCGCGCTCGCCGTGTTGGCGCTGCTCGGCGGGTGTGCGCAGGTGCCGGTCCATGGTCGTTCCGGCACCGCGCCGGAGCAACCGCTGGCGCGGCTCGATCTGCCTGTCGGCAACGGCAGGGCCGTGGCGCTGGTGATCGCGGCCGAATTCGCGCTGCAGAACAACCAGGTGGACAAGGCCGCGGCCGACTATGCCGAAGCCGCGCAGATTTCGAACGATCCGGCCGTGGCCAAGCGAGCGCTGCAACTTGCCCTGGCCACGCGCGACGCCGCTGGCGCGCAGAAGCTGCTGGACCGCTGGCAAGCCTTGGATGCCGACACCCACGATCTCGCGGCGGTCCGTGCGCAGCTCGCGATGCTGCGCGGGGATCGCGCCGATGCGGAACACCAGTACGGGCTGCTGCTGGACTCCGGCAAGACCGACGACTGGAAAACCTTCGCCGCCACCTTGCTGACTGCGCGCGACACCGCGCTGGCCGGACGCGTGCTGGAGGATCTCGCCACACCCGAACGCCTGCCCGCCAGCGAAAGCATCTGGGTGGCGTTGAGCCAGCTTGGCGAGCACTTTGGACGTCATGCGTTCGCACGCAAACTGGCGGACGCGGCCGTGCAGCGGTTCGATGCGCCGGACAGCATCCGATGGGCCGCCAGCTTGCGGGTGACGACCGGCGATCGCGCCGGCGCCTTGGCGCTTTACGCGAAAGGTGTGGCGGCCCACCCGGGCAACGCCGAACTGCGGTTGGGCTATGCCGCGTTGCTGGCCGAAGGTGAGAAATACGCCGAAGCGTTGAAGCTCCTGCAGCGCGGTCCGCAAACCGATGCGACGTGGACGGCGCGAGTCGCGTACGCCGCGCGCGCCAAGGACGATGCAGCCTTGCGTGCCTTGTATGCCGATCTGCAACGTGCACCCCAAGCGCAGCGCGCCGACAACGCCTTTCTGCTGGGCCAGCTTGCCGAATTGCTGAAGCACGATCCGCAGGCGCTTACGTGGTACGGCAAAGTCGATCCGGACAGTCCCCACGCCTTCGACGCCCAGGTGCGCAGCGCGGTGCTGCTGGACAAGTCGGGACGGTCGGAGCAGGCGCATGCGCTGGCCGCGCAGCTTCAGCAGGATTATTCGGATGACCCGGACAGCCTGCGTACCGCGTACGAACTGGATGCGCAGATGTATTCGCAGCATGGCCAGCACGCCGCGGCCGTTGCCGCTTACGATCGCGCACTGGATGCGATGCCCGGCGATCCGGCGCTCATCTACGACCGCGGCATCGAGTATGCGAATGCCGGCAATACCGATGCGGCGCTTGGCGATTTCCGCAAGGTGCTGGCGCAGAATCCCGACAATGTCGAGGCAATGAATGCGCTGGGCTTCACGCTCGCCGACGCCGATCGCGATTTGCCGGAAGCGACCCGTCTGTTGCGCAAAGCGCTGACCGCCAAGCCCGATGCGGCCGCGATCATGGATTCGTGGGGCTGGTTGCAGTACCGGCTGGGCCATCTCGATCAGGCCGAAACCTACCTGAAGCGGGCCTGGGTCCAGCAGCAGGATCCAGACATTGGCGTGCACCTCGGCGAAGTGCTGTGGAAGCTGGGCCAGCACGAGTATGCACGCGAAGTGTTCGGCAAGGTGCGCAAGCTCGATCCACGCAATCCGGCACTGCTGCAAGCCGAACGGAGATTGAAGCCGTGATTCGATCCTGGCGTTTCGCCGTTGTCGCCTCCGCGGCGACGCTGATCCTGGCGGCCTGCACGCCGGTGCCGGTGCGCACGCCGGGCACCACGGAGCAGCTCGCCGCGCAGGCCGCGCGCGAGCAGGCGCTCGGTGCGCAGCAGGACTGGAGCCTCGACGGGCGCTTCGCCGCGTCCGACGGGCATCATGGCGGCAGCGGCGGCATTGCCTGGCAGCAGGATGGTCAGCATTATGAATTCACGTTGCGCGCACCGGTCACCGGCAAGACCGTCCAGTTGAGCGGCGGGCCGAACGGCGCGGTGCTCACCGGTGCCGGCAGGCAGCCGCTGGCCGGGCGCGACGCCGGCGAGGTGCTGAACGCCGAATTCGGCTGGGACGTGCCCGTGGCCGATCTGGCGTGGTGGGTGCGCGGCCTGCGTGCGCCCGGTCGACCGGCCATCCTGACCTTTGGCGCGAATGGCTTGCCGGCCACGCTGGACCAGGACGGCTGGCACGTCGATTACCGGGACTGGTATGCGGAACGCAATCCGCCGTTGCCGCGCAAGGTCTATGCAAGCCGCGATCCCTATACCGTCCGGGTCTCCATCGAACAGTGGCGTGGCATCGGTTCGACGCTGCCTTGAGGCGCTGAACCCTCGAAAGCCGCGGGTCGACATCCAACCGCCTGAATTGACACGAATTGCGCAGGCCACGACAATAGACGGCTTTTCAGCGCGCGAGACGGGTGGCCGGCCTCGCGTGCTTGGCTGTTGCAAACGTGGCGCGGCTTCGCCGCGACCGCTGGGCAGGAGCCCAACTTGCTCATGGTGGGGCGTCGCCAAGTGGTAAGGCACCGGGTTTTGATCCCGGCATTCGCAGGTTCGAATCCTGCCGCCCCAGCCACATCGGCGTTGCAGGCGAGAGACCGGAATCATGCACAACACATCCAGCCTGATGCTGTTCTCGGGCAATGCCAACCGCAAGCTGGCGGAGGACGTCGCACACACGCTAGGCGAGCCGCTGGGCAAGGCCGTGGTCGGCAAATTCTCCGACGGGGAAGTGCAGGTGGAGATCGACGAAAACGTCCGCAATCAGGACGTGTTCGTGATGCAGTCCACCTGCGCGCCGTCGGCGGAAAACCTGATGGAGTTGCTGGTGCTGGTGGATGCGCTGAAACGCGCCTCGGCGGCCAGCGTGACCGCGGTGATTCCGTATTTCGGCTACGCGCGCCAGGATCGCCGGTTGCGCGCGGCGCGGGTGCCGATCACCGCGAAAGTCGCCGCGCAATTGATCGATGCGGTCGGCACCGACCGGGTGCTGACAGTGGACATCCACGCCGACCAGATCCAGGGATTTTTCGAGGCACCCTTGGACAATGTTTACGCCTCGCCGGTGCTGCTGGCCGACATCTGGCGCAAGCACGGTACCGAGGGCATCACGGTGGTCAGCCCGGACGTCGGCGGTGTGGTGCGCGCGCGTGCGGTCGCGAAGCGGCTGGATGACGCCGACTTGGCGATCATCGACAAGCGCCGCCCGCGCCCGAACGAGGCGACGGTGATGAACATCATCGGCGAAGTGGTCGGCAAGACCTGCGTGCTGGTCGACGACATCGTCGATACCGCCGGCACCTTGTGCGCCGCGTCGAAGGCGCTTAAAGATCGTGGCGCCAAGGAAGTGGTCGCATACTGCACCCACGCGGTGCTGTCGGGACCGGCGATCAGCAATATCGAAAAATCGCAGATGGACGAACTGGTGGTCACCGATACCATCCCGCTGAGCGCCGAAGGCGCCGCTTGCAAAAAGATTCGCCAGTTGTCCGTGGCGCAGTTGCTCGCCGAAACCGTGCGCCGGATGGCGTATGGCGAGTCGGTCAGTTCGTTGTACGTGGATTGAAGGAACTCGAGAATTCGTTTTGTCGTCATTCCGGCGAAAGCCGGAACCCGGTGACTTCCACATAGAGTCATGCATCAAAGGCACTGGGTCCCGGATATCGCTGCGCGATTCCGGGATGACGAGCAAAATCAGATGTTCTTGTCGGCTTCCCTGGTCGCGGGGAAGTCATCCCAAGTCACCGCGAGGTGACGTCACGCAAACTGAGGTAACACGAAAATGGCAACCATCCACGAAATCACGGCCGAACGCCGTGCCGACCAGGGCAAAGGTGCGAGCCGCCGCCTGCGTCGTGCCGGCAAGGTTCCGGCCGTCATCTACGGTGCGGGTCAGGCCGCGGAAAACATCCAGTTCGATCATCTGAGGCTCTCGCTGGCCGCGAAGCACGACTGGTTCTCGTCCGCGATCCTCGACCTGCTGGTCGACGGCAACCGCCAGAAGGTGCTGCTGCGCGACGTGCAGAAGCATCCGGTCAAGCCGCAACTGCTGCACCTGGATTTCCTGCGCATCGACGAATCCAAGCCGGTCCGGGTGTACGTGACGATTCGCTTCCTCAACAAGGAAACATCGCCGGCCGCCAAGACCTCGGGTGTGGTGATCTCCCACAACATCACCGAAGTCCAAGTCTCGTGCCTGCCGAAGGATCTTCCCGAGTACATCGATCTCGATCTCGGCGAATTGGGACTGGGCGACGTGCTGCATCTGTCCGACCTGAAGCTTCCTGCCGGTGTCGAAATCCCCGAACTGAAACTCGGCAAGGAATACGACCATACCGTCGTATCCGCGCAGGCAGTTCGCGAGGAAGTCGAGGAAGCACCAGCCGAAGCGGCGGGTGCCGAAGGCGCGCCAGCTGCGGGCGCGGCCGCGCCTGCGGCGGGTGGCGAGGCGGCCAAGGCCGCGGCGCCGGCGGCGGGCGACAAGAAGCCGGCCGAGAAGAAGTAGGGAGCTCATGCTCCCACTCCCGTCGTCATTCCGGACGCCGCGCGAGCGGCGATCCGGAATCCATGTTTGGCGCGGGCCGGAAGGCGAGAAGATGGATGGACTCGCGCCATCCCTGGCGCTCGCCCTTCGGGCCGCCTGCGGCGTTCGCGTTTGCAATCCCGCAGACGCAGTCGGGTTCCGCCTTCGGCGGCCTCGGAATGACGAAGGTTCTTTCATCCGACTTCCCTATTGATGACTGGCATACGCCTCATAGCCGGTCTGGGCAATCCCGGGCCCGAATACCTGCGCAATCGCCACAATGCCGGCTTCTGGTTCGCTGACATGCTGGCGTCGGGTGAGAGCGTGCGCTTCGCGCCAGAAAAACGGGTGCATGGCGAGGCCTGTCGTGTCGCGATCGGCGGCGAGCAGGTGCGGGTGATCAAGCCCGATACATTCATGAACGAAAGCGGCCGCGCGGTGGTCGCGGCGCTCAACTACTGGAAACTTGCACCCGAAGAATTGCTGGTGGTGCACGACGATCTGGATTTGCCGCCCGGCACGGTGCGCCTGAAATTCGATGGCGGCCACGGTGGCCAGAACGGCATTCGCGACATCATGGCGCAGCTCGGGCACGGGCGGTTCCATCGCCTGCGCATCGGCATCGGCCATCCAGGCGATCGCGACCGCGTGACACCGTGGGTGCTCGGCAATCCTTCCGCGGCGGACGAGGACCTGATGCTGGATGCGATCACGCATGCGCTGCATGTGCTGCCGCTGGCCGTCGCGGGCGATTTCAACGAGGCGATGAAGCGGTTGCATACCCATACAACGGGAACGGGGAACGGGGAACGGGAAACATAAGCAGGCGCTGGGTTGCGCGTCTGCTCTTTGTCCCGCTTCTTCGTTCCTGTTCCCTGTTCCCGGAGCTCCAAATGGCCATCCAATGCGGCATCGTCGGTTTGCCCAACGTCGGCAAGTCCACGCTCTTCAATGCGTTGACGAAAGCGGGGATCGCCGCGGCGAACTTTCCGTTCTGCACCATCGATCCGAACGTCGGCGTGGTGCCGGTGCCCGATCCGCGCTTGCAGCAACTCGCGGACATCGTGCATCCGCAGAAGATCATCCCGGCGTCCGTGGAATTCGTGGACATCGCGGGACTCGTGGCGGGGGCGTCGCGGGGCGAGGGCCTCGGCAACAAGTTCCTTGCGCACATCCGCGAGGTCGATGCGATCGCGCACGTGGTGCGTTGCTTCGAGCACCCCGACATCGTGCACGTCGCCGGGAAGATCGACCCGCTCGCCGACATCGAAACCATCGACACCGAACTGGCGCTGGCCGATCTCGAATCGGTGGACAAGGCTTTGCAGCGCGTGGAAAAGGCCGCCAAGGCCAACGACAAGGAAGCCATGGCCAAGCGCCCGGTACTGGAAAAACTGCGCGCGGCATTGAATGAAGGCAACGCTGCGCGCTCGGTGGCGCTGGATGACGAGGAGCGCGCCGCGATCCGCGACCTGTTCCTGCTGACGATGAAGCCGCTGATGTACGTGGCCAACGTGCGCGAGGATGGTTTCGAGAACAATCCGTACCTCGACGCGGTGCGCCGGCGCGCGGAAACCGAAGGCGCGATGGTGGTGCCGGTTTGTGCGGCAATCGAGGAAGAACTCGCGCAACTCGACGAAGCCGATCGCGGCGAATTTCTCGAATCGATGGGCCTGTCCGAGCCCGGACTTGATCGTGTGATTCGCGCGGCTTATACGCTGCTGGGCCTGCAGACCTATTTCACCGCGGGCGAGAAGGAAGTGCGCGCGTGGACGGTCAAGCGTGGCGCCACCGCGCCCCAAGCCGCGGGCGTGATCCACACCGATTTCGAGAAAGGCTTCATCCGTGCAGAAACTGTGTCCTTCGACGACTACACCAAGTACAAGGGCGAAGCCGGCGCGCGTGACGCGGGCCGGCTTCGGCTGGAAGGCAAGGAATACCGCGTGCAGGAAGGCGACGTCCTGCACTTCCGCTTTAACGTTTGATGCGATCGATCCCTGATCGCCGCTTCGCGGAAGGTGTCGTGGATTGCGGTACCCAGTGGTCCCGGGTACCAGAACGGCCTTCCCTGGCCTGACTTCCCACCAAAGCCCCCCGGATCGCCGCTTGGCATTTTCGCTCGCGACCTGCGATGGTTCGGCTCACATGCCGTTCTTGCCGCCGAACTTGATGCTCAAGTCCACGAAATACGCGCGCCCGACCGCGCTGAACCAGTTGCGCGAGTAGTACGGGTAGCTGGTCCAGGTGGTGTCGCGCGGTGGCCGTGAGTCGAACAGGTTGTCCACGACCAGCGACACATTGATGCCCGGCGTCACGCGGTAACCGAACGTTGCGTTGTAGAGGAAAGTCGGACCCATCCGCTGGGTGCCGTCGTAATTGGGGATGCCGCCGAGGCGCGAGCCGTACAACGTCGCGGTGAAATCGTGGAAGTTCCACGTCACGGAGGCGTTGGCCTTGGTGCGGGGAATCAGGTAGTAATAAATGTCGGTCATTTCGTTGTCGACTGGCAACTCGGGGCTCAACTGCGTGGTGTGCCGGATCACGTAGGTGGCGCCGAGATTGAAATCGAAGGTGCCCAGGCGTGCGGTGTTCAACCGGTAGTGCGTGTTGAAATCGACGCCCGAAGTCTCGTCGCTCGCGGCATTGATCGGCAGCACCAGCACCGAAGTGACCCCTTCCGGGTTGTAGGCGGCATTCGCCGGATTGCGCACCACCTGGCTCTCGATCAACTGGCAGAACGGCGAATTGCCATCGACAGGGTTGCCATTGGCGTCCCGCCCGAGACGGCAGTCCGCTTCGCGGCGCAGGATCGTGTCGCTGTCCTGGTATTCGACCTCGTTTTCGAGCTTGATCCGGTAGTAGTCGGCGCTGATGTCGAAGTTCGGCGTCGGCGCGAACACGAAACCGTAGGTGAAGGATTTGCTGGTTTCGTCCTTCAGCGTGGTGCTGCCGTGGCTGCGACCGTTGTAGTCGATGTCCCAGTCGGAGTCGTCGAAGCAGTCGTACCCCGGATCGGGATTCGCGACGCGGCAAAGGTAATAATCGGTGCCGCCAGAACTCGATCCGCTGAGGCCCGCATAAAGATAGGAAAGGTCCGGCGCGCGGAATCCGGTGGACAGCGAGCCGCGCAGCAACAGGCTCTGGAACGGGCGGTATTCGAGGCCGAGGGCATAGGTGAATTTGCCGGAATCGGTTTCGCCGTAGCTGTAGCGATCGTAGCGGCCCGCGGTAGTGACGGTGAGTTGCGAGAAAACGGGAACGCTGAATTCGTAGCCTACCGCCGCGTGGCTGCGCGATCCCACCGCGTCGGTGTTGTGCAGGCCGTAGTAACTTCCGTCAAGCGACAGTGGGTCGGCCTTCAGGCCGAAATACGAATTGCCGTATTCGGCGATGCCGGCGAATCCGACCGGACCCGCGGGCAGCCTGAAGAAATTGGTGTTGGTGACGGTGAGCGACCAATTTTCGGCGCGGCTTTGGTCGCGGTCGATCGAATCCTGGGTAATCGAACGGAATTGCGCCACTGTGAGCGGCGTGTACAGCCGGCTGGGCGGTGCGTAGTACATCTGGTAGCCGCTGTCCGGATCGATACCCAGCGAGGGGCCGAGATAGAGCGCCTGCGCATTGGCGGCGATCAGCGCCGGCCATTTCGATTCCAGCTTGTTCTGCGAGTGTTCGAAATTGGCTTCGTAGTTCCAGTCGCTGTCGCGACCGACTGTGCCCTTGACGCCGGTGTTGAGCGACAGGGTGTTGTTGATGTTGCGGATGAAGCCCGGCCTGAAGCCGCCGTTTTCCTCGATCGTGAAATAGCTGCGCCCCCATTCCTCGACCTGGCCGGTCGCGGTGTTGTAGAACGGAGTGTCGGCGCAGTCGCCGTTCAGCGGTTCGCAGTTGTACCACTGCAGCGGCGTGTTGTAGCTGTCCTGGTGCGAGGTGCCGGCCAGCACGTCCACGTAGAAATCGGTGTAGTCGTTGAAATGGAAAGTGGCCGTCGCGAACAGGTTGGCCATCTTGCGGCTGTTCTCCAGCGTGCCATAGCCGACGTCGGCGTAGCTGCCGCAGTAATAGCCGGGAATGTACGAATCCGTCACCGGGTCGTAGCCGTAGTCAGGCCGCGCAGCGTGGAAGATCGTGCCGCGATCGAGATATGACAACTTGCCACAGGTGGCGCTGCCCGGATCGAGGTAGTTGCCGTCCACGTCGGTGCGCACGAAATTGCGGCTGGCGATGATGTCCGAAGGATCGGCCGGACTGTCGAGACGGGAATCGGTGTAGCTGCGCTGGAACGCCCACAGTGGACGCTTGTCGACCAGTTCGAGCCCGAACACCGCATCGAACTTGCCTTTGGAAAAACCGGACGTGATGTCGAGCCGCTGCGACCCACCGCCGCCGTGCTGGGTGCCGCCCGCGCGATAGTCGAGCGTGGTGCCGTCCACCTTCTTCTTCAGGATGAAATTGATGACGCCGGACATCGCGTCCGAACCGTACACCGCCGACGCGCTGCCGGACAGGATCTCCACGCGTTCGATCAACGCCGTCGGGATGTTCGAGATGTCGGTGAAGTTGCTGTTGCCACCGTACGATTGCGGATAGTCGGCGATGCGCCGGCCGTTCACCAGCACCAGCGTGTGGTTGGGGCCGAGACCGCGCAGATCCACCGCCTGCGCGCCGGGCGAGAAACCATCGGTGTACTGGTTGTTGTCGAGCGCGCCGAGATTTTGCGTCAGCGAGGTCATGAGGTCGGGGACGCTGGCGAAACCGCGTTGCTGAATGTCCTGCGCGGTGATCGCCACCACCGGCGCGGGGCCTTCGATCTGCGAGCGCGGAATGCGCGAGCCGGTCACCACGACTTCCTGCAGGGTCTTGGGCGGCGGCGCGGAGCTTTGCGTCGACGTGCTCGGCGGTGGTGCCGTCGGCGTGGCCGCATCCTTCACGATCACCACCGCGCCGGAAGCGTCCCGGCGTGCGTGGTAACCGGTGCCGGCGAGCAGGTCGGCCAGCGCCTGTTGCGCAGACAAGTCGCCGTGCACACCGCGGGTGTCGAGTCCCGCCAGCTGGTCCGCGCTATAGACGAACTGCACGCCGGTCTGGCGCGCCAGCGTATCCAGCGCAGTCACCAGATTGCCGGCGGGAATGTCGATCTGGGCGGTTTGCTGGGCCACGGCCCATGCGGGCAACGCGCAGGCGAGCGCCAAAAAACTGCGTGCGAACAGTTTGAACATATCCCCTCCCGGATGACGCCGCGACAGCGCCTTTCCACTCTAGACGAACCAGCGCGGTCGATCCCCCGCATCGCCGACGGAATTCAGCGGGCGGATTTCGCGGGCTTCTTGTGCGACAGCACGATGCGGTCACCGTGCTGCGTCGCCTCCACGGGGAAGACCTCCTGCATCAGCCGCACGAACGCCGCGCTGTTGTCGAGGCGGAAATTGCCGCCCACCCGCAGTGCATCCAGCGAGGGATCGGCGATCACGATCTTGCGGGCGTTGTAGCGATTGAATTCGCCGACGGCTTCGGCCAGTGGCGTGCCGTGGAACACCGCATAGCCGTCACGCCAGCTCAGGCGTTCACGCGCTTCATCCAGTGGCACCTGCTGCACCAGCACGTCGGTGCCGTCGATCATCGCGATGCTGCCCGCCGGCAGCATCGTGCCGGCTTGCGCCGGATCGCTCGTGGATTGCAGGCGCACCAGTCCGCGCGTCACCACCACCCGCAGATTCCTGTCGTGCTCGCGACGAACGTCGAAACGCGTGCCCACGGCTGTGACGCGGTAACCCTCGACGTGCACCACGAACGGCCGCGCCGCATCGTGCGCAACGTCGAAGAATGCTTCGCCGCGCGCAAGATCAAGGTCCCGGTCGGAGCGCGAAAAAGCCATGCGCAGACCAGTATCGCTGCCCAGCGTGGCGGTCGATCCGTCGGGAAGCTGCACTACCTGCTGCGCGCCCAGCACCGTGTGCCACGCGCCGGTATCGACCCGCGTGTAATGGTTCCATGCAAAGCCTGCCACCACTGCGACGGCAAGCAGGCTCGCAGCCATGCTTGCGAAGAGCGGCCAGCGGCGGCGCTCGTGTTTGCGCATGGTACGACCGTGTCCGACCGGATGGCTGCCGTCGATCGGCGATGCGAAATAGGGGGAGTGCGCCCACTCGCCGCGCGCGGGGGCGGCCGTTTGGCTCCCACCGGCGGCGAACGCTTTCAGTCGTGCGGTTTCTTCCCATGCCGCTTCAAGGCGCAGGAACGCCACGCGATGCGCGACAGATTCCGCCAGCCATGCGTTCAGCGCGGTCTGTTGCCGGTCCGACCAGTCGCCGGCGTCGCGGCGCGCCAGCCACATCGAGGCGGTCCGTTCGATTTGGCGATGATCGGTGCTCATGTCGGTTTGCGAATCCGCGCCTGCTCGCTGTACGCATGGCCGGACGGCGCGCCGGCTTCGGCTCCTCCGTGGAAAAAATCCGCCATCATGCGCGAGCCTTTGGCGATGTGCTTCTCCACCGTTTTCTCACTGATACCCAGTCGCCGCGCGATTTCCTTTTGCGGCAGATCCTCCACCCGACGCAGCCAGACCACCTCGCGGCAACGCTCGGGCAGCCGGTCCAGCGCACGTGCCAGGCGTGTCAGCGCCTCGCGGCCGGCCAGCCAGCGCGCCGGTTCCAGCTCATCCTGCAAGACGTTCAACCGCTCCAGATCACCCACTGCCGTGATGGAAACGATGCGCTGGCGACGCACCCGATCGGCCATGAGGTTGCGCGCGGTCGCAAACAGGAATGACTTCGGCGAATCCGGTGGCTGCCGCATCGCGGCTTCGTACACGCGCACGTAGATTTCCTGCCGCAGGTCGCCGACCTCGTCGTGGTCGCGCCAGTTGCGGTGCAGGAAACGCATCAAGGCCTGTTCGTGCGCCAACACTTCGCGCGCGAACCACGTGTCGACCGGTTCTCCCATCGGCCGATCATGCGATGGGCGTGGCGCCTTGTCGAGTGCGTCGCGGATGGGGGATTGCGGACCGGGTTTCGTCCCGTTGAAGGTGCGCACGCGTGCGCTTCGGTTCGTCACGGGAGGGTGATGTGTCTGCAATTCGCCGGAAACGTTCATTCGCTTATTGGCTAACGGCCTGCCTCGTAGCCTGGGCATGCACATCGGTGGCCGCGCCGCCGCCAGCGAACGCCACGACCGAACTGCCCGCGTACGAATACTTCACGATCGGTGACGTTGCGGCCAAGACACCGGGCAAGACTTCACCCGGCCTGCTGCTGATGGGCGGCGGGCGCGAGATCGACGAAGCTTTCAAGTGGTTCGCCGCACAGGCCGGGCACGGCCACATCGTGATCCTGCGTGCATCGGGCGACGACGAATTGCAGAACTGGATCTATCGCGACATCGGCGGTGTTGCTTCGGTGCAGACGTTGATCTTCCATGCGCGCGCGCCGGCCAGCGATCCGCACGTGCTGGCGATCGTGAAGCACGCCGACGGAATCTTCATCGCGGGCGGCGACCAGGCCAATTACGTGCGGTTCTGGAAGGGCACGCCGCTCAATGATCTCGTGAATGCACACGTGCGCGCCGGCAAGCCGCTCGGCGGCACCAGCGCGGGGCTCGCGATCCTCGGTGAATGGGGCTATGGCGCCATGGATGGCGGCAGCATCACTTCGCCTGAAGCATTGCGTGATCCGGCGGGGCCGGCGGCGGTGACGCTGGTCGGTGACTTCATCGACTTGTCGCGGCTTGCGCACACGATCACCGACACGCATTTCGCGCAGCGCGGTCGTCTGGGGCGGCTGCTCGCGTTCGTTGCGCGACTGGCAAAGGATCGCCACACCGCGGCCGTCACCGGTTTGGGCGTCGACCAGGACAGCGCGTTGCTGGTGGATGCGGACGGCAATGCGCGTTTCCTCAGCTGGCATCCGGATGGCCACGCCTGGATCGTGGTGCCGGAGCAATTGCGCGAAGTTGAGCGGGCTGATGGCCGCGACGCATTGGATGCTCTTCTGAAGGATCGAGTGACGGCCGGAAAACCCCTGAACCTCGATGGTTTTGCAGTGACCGGCATTGGCACGCGAAGCCAACTCAAGCTGCCGGATTTCGCAGTGAAGAATCCCGCATTCGAGAAGCACATCGACGTCGTCGACGGCGAGCAGGTCGAGCGCGCCGGCCATGCTTCACGCGCAGGTCCTGCCGATCAAAGTGGTGCACAACCCTGATTCAGCATTCCGGCCGTAGGGTTGAGTCGTCTCGCTGGGAGGAAGCTGTGCCGTGCGCCGGATAGTGTTCGTGCTGTGGGCGGCCATCGGAGTCGCGGGTTGTTCGGCGCAACCGGTGCAGAGTGCGGCCCGAGTTTCGACGGATAGTTCTGCGGCGACGCCCGACGCAGCGGCGCCCGGCGATCTTCGCGGCACCGACTGGCGCTTCGTCGAAGTCGAAGGAACAGCGGTGCCAAACGACGTCGTCGCCACGCTGCGCCTGAGCGGAAGCCGCGCCTCGGGCAAGGCGGGCTGCAATTCATACGGGGCCTCGTGGCAGATGTCCACCGACGGCGGCACCCAGTTTGGCCAGATCATATCCACCAAGATGGCGTGTCTGGAACCGGCCGGTGTGATGCAAGTGGAACGCGGCGTGTTCGATGTGCTGCAACACGCGGTACGACTGCGCCGCCACGGCGACAATCTCGTATTGCTGGATGCGTCGGGCCAGCCGCTGGCGAAGCTGGCGCCCGCAGGCTCGCCATGAGCCTTATTGATAGGTAATCGTGTAGGTTGCAGTGGCGCTGACGTTGCCGCCGGCCACGGGGGTGCCGGTCTGGTAATAACGGGCATTGAGCGGGATGTTGAAGCTGCCTGCCGTCAGCGTTCCCGCCGGGATCGGCGTGTCGAAAGGTATCGGATTGGCGTTCGTGTCGAGGACTTGCACGCCCACGTTCTGCGCATATCCGCTGCCCGAAGTAGGCGCGATCACGCCGGTCGGACCTGAGGCCGGGCTGTTGGTTGTGAGGGTGATGGCGACGCCGGCTCCTGCGGTGGCCGAAGGGCAGTTCAGCTGCACGTTGAAGGGTTGCGTGCCGGTGGTGGAACCGACGCCTGTGAATGCCGAGGTGTACACCGTCGGCAACGTCACCACGGTTGGGTCGACAGCGGTCTTGCAGGTCGGCAGGACAAACGTCACACTCGAAGTAAGGAAGGTGGCGAGTGGATGCATGGCCGCCACCCACCGGGGAGTTGGGCAGTTACCGCCGTTGTTGTACTGCTCGCACGTGTCGTAAATCATCTGCCAGACGCCGAGTGGGCCGCTCAGGGTGCCGCCGCTTGCAACAGGGCCACTGACGACCAGCTGCAGTGCGTAGCCAGCATCGAGGCTGATGGCCGTTCCGCTGCCGTCGCCTATCGTTTCATTCGCATATGGCTGCAGGACGTGCGTCGAATCGGGATACAAAACCTGGTAAGAAAGCCATGGAATTCCCGTGGGGAAAAGCGTGCCGCTCACGGGCGTAATGCCCGCGGAGTTCGCGATACCGCTGCTGTTCGTTCCGGAGCAGTTCAATACCAGCGGATCGGGCGCGGTGACCGGCGCCGAAGTCCACAAGACAGTACCGACTGCCGTATCCGGGGACACCGTGATCGTGGCGGGCGGCGTGAAGCTGACCGTCGCTGCCGTTCCGCCGCTGTAGTAGCAATCTGCGCGTGCGCGACCTGCAAAGATGATCATGAGCAAGCCCAGCAACAGCGTAGACCACGGCATCAAGTGCCGTGCGGGCCCGAACCTCACGGACCCCCGTGCGCGCATGGGCTGGAGTGGGTGCTGCGAGACGACAGTGTCTGTGTGCCAGATCATGTTCCGCTTCCCTTCGCTGCTTGCGAGGCAAGGGATTCGTCGCTGCAGGTGGCGTGGATCTCAGTGTAACCGCCCGTCGCTTTTGCCTTTGCGGGCAGCATGTACGGAAACGTGCACGCGTGTTGCGTATCGTGTTGGTCTTGCCAGCGCAGGCTGAGAAGCCCCTGCCTGTCGACGCCGCGCAGCAAGGCCATGCCGCCCTGACCGACCACGCCCAACGGATTGCCCTTGGCGTCGACCACTTCGGCGCCGAACGGTGCCGGCTTGCCATTGGATGTGTGGATGCGCACGATCAGCGCGCGCCCTTGCTCGCTCTTGAAGTCCACCATCACCACCGCACCCGCATAGGGCGCGACCTGCGCACTCGTGGCGTCGAGTTGCACGTTCAGGGGCAAGCCTTTGGGATCGACCTGGATGGTGTCGAGTTGGTACGGCATCAGGTACGGCACCAGCGCATAACCGAAGCGGTCGACGCGCACGCCCGGCGCGTTGGTGATGTGCGCGCCGTCGGCGCCGGGTACGTGCACCAGTGCGACCGTGTCGCCCATCGGCTGGCCGAAGGTGACGCCGCCCTTGTGCGCCACGATCGCGCCGCTGACGCTCGCCGATTGCTGCGAGTAGCCGTCGCCCTTGCCGACGCTGGCGTTGAACACCACATACGGGCTGCGATAGCCGGCGTTCACGCTCACCGCCGCGCCGCCGCTTGCGTCGCCGCGGGAGGCGGTTGCACCATAGGTGAACTGGTTCCACTGTCCCGCCGAACCGTTGAGCATGACCTGTTCCTGGCTGCCGAGTTCGTCGCTGTGGCTCAGGTTGACCGACGCGTTCGGCGCGTGTGCGCTGTCGCCCAGAGGCAGGCTGGCGTTCAAGAAGAACTGGTTGTCGTAGCCGCCGAATACCAGTCGCGAGCGGGTCGCGGAAACGCCCCACGACAAACGACGGAAGTGGTCGTTGTAACCGATCTGGAATTGGGTATCGCGGCCGTTGCGGTTCCAGTAATCATTGACGGAGGCATTGGCGTACAGCGAACCGCTTTGGCCGAGCCGTTGGCTCAACGTCAGCGTGAAGCGGTTGCGTTGTTGTAGCAGGCCGTGCGCGGGGAAAGCGTCGTTCGCGTTGTACACGCTGCCCGCAAGGGCCGCGCGCTGGGCGGGCGTCAGCAGGCTTTCGAGCGGCACGCCATCGACCGTCGGCGTGTTGCCCGGCACGTATTGCAGCGCATCGAGTCCGCGACGCGCGTAGTCGCGGGCGGATTCCGCATCCAGCAGACTCAGGAATCCGCTGGTGGAATAACGATAGGCCGCCACCGTCAGCGAAGTATCGGTATCGGGAAGAATCTTGCTGTAGGTGATGCGGAAACTCTGGCCGTTGTGCGTGCCGTAACGCGGAATGCTGGCGTGCGCCTGCGTGATGTCCAGCGCCACCGCGCCGAGCCGCGTGTTGAACGCGCCGCCGACCAGCACGGCCGCATAGCCGGCCGAACCCTGCACGCCGGCATAGCCGGTGAACACGTTGTCGAAACCGTGTTGCGCCGAGGCCTGGATCACGCCCGGCCTGTCCTGCATGATGTCGCTGCGAAGCTGTCCAGCGGCCACGTCGAAGCGGGTGACGCCGGGGCGCAGCAATTGCGCCACCGATGCAAACGGCACCGAGAAGCTGTGTTGGCGACCATCGGCTTCGGTCACCGTCACCACCAGATCACCGCCATAACCGGTGGGGTAAAGATCGCGGATTACGAACGGGCCTGGTGCGACGGTGGTTTCGTAAAGCTGGACGCCGTTCTGGCGAATCGTGACCTTGGCATTGGTATCGGCAACGCCGCGCACCACCGGTGCGTAGCCGCGCAGCGATTGCGGCAGCATCTGGTCGTCGGTGGCGAACTGCACGCCGCGCAACCCGAAGCTGTCGAACACCGCGCCGTCGGTGAAGCTGTCGCCCACGGTTATTTTCGCGCGCATCGAGGGCAGGGCGCGCTGCGCGTACGCGTCGATGTTATGCCAATGTCGCTGGCCGGGTTGTCCCGCCACGCCGGAATTCCAGGTTACGGTGCTGTCCTGGCGCAGTTGCCACAAGCCGACGTTGAGCCCTGCACGCAAGCCGAGGTACGTGCTGGTCTGGCCCTCGCCCGCACTGGTGGCGTGATAGGTGTTGAAG
>Ga0207705_10000998_pt1 | contig 23102 bp, 20 predicted proteins | sample KBSC13metaG_FD_184314 | JGI IMG/M metagenome (GOLD analysis project Ga0207705, IMG submission 184314) | Corn rhizosphere microbial communities from Kellogg Biological Station, Michigan, USA - KBS C1-3 metaG (SPAdes) (version 2) | ecosystem: Host-associated > Plants > Roots > Rhizosphere > Soil ... | reverse complement strand
GTGGAGGCCGATGCCCAGTGCCGGTGCCCGGTCGCGCGCGGCCGCTGCCGCCTCGGCAAAGGCGGGTCCGGTGACCAGCGCCGACGTCGAGGGAAGCGTGCCTGCCAGATGCGACTCGAGAATGCCGCGATTTACTCCGGGCGCGAGCCCGAAGTCGTCAGCGTTGATGACGAGCTGGCGAATGTCGGCGGGCATTCCGTGGTGGGCGCGGGTCCGGTCGTGACGGGCTCGATGGGCAGCGGCGCGAGGTAGCGCCCGCGGCGCGCATTGCGCTTCACATGCAGGACATCCTGCAGCATGCGATGGCCGTCGCGGGCGAAGCGAATGGTGGTCGGTTCGTCGTCGTAGCGGAAGCGCACGGGAACCTGGCAGATGGCGAGGCCGTTCCGTTGTGCGATGTACAGGCACTCGATGTCGAAGGCGAAGCCCGGGATGGTGGCCTGGGTGAAGCAGAGCTTCGCCGCCTGCGCAGTGAAGCCCTTGAGGCCGGCCTGGGTGTCGAGGATGCCGGGCAGCAGGAGCGCCTGCACGACGCGGTTGAAGGCGCGGCTCAGCAGGTGTCGCGTGTACAGGTAGTGAAAGAACTCGGGGCTCATCACGTAGCGCGACTCGCGCAGCACGCGACAGGCAATGGCGACGTCGGCGCCAGCGTCGAGCTCAGCGACGATGCGGTGCACCTGGTCGAGCGGATACGCGAGGTCGGCGTCGGTGAACACGCGATGGCGTCCGCGCGCGTACAGCATCGCGCGCGCAACGGAAAATCCCTTGCCGCGATTGATCTGGTTGCGGAGCAGGTGCGTGCCGGCCTGACGCCGCGTGAAGTCCTCGAGGATGAGCTGCGTCTCCACATCGGTGGAGCAGTCGTCGACGAAGATCACTTCGACCGACCCGACGTAATGCGCGACGAACGCGTGCACGGCGTCGAGCGTGGCGGGGAGGCGTGCCGCCGCGTTGTAGACGGGGATCACGAGCGAGAGCGCGGGTGCGTCCGTCGTCGGATCGAACATGGGTGGTCTCCGGCACGCGATGGTCGCTGATTCACCACAGCTGGGCGATCAGTGATGCCGCGGACCGGTCCGGCGTTCGAGCACCACCTCTCCCTTTACTACCATATAACGAATCAATCGGTTGGCCGCTTCCGGGAACGCTTTCTGCCGGTCGCGGAAGCGGTCGTTGGAGACGATGGATGCATCGAGCTCGCGCGCGAAGGACAGGATGAAGTAGTCGGCGTCGGTGCCGGCCGGCGCCTGGCGGATGGTGCCGGCATCCACCATTCGCTCGTACTCCGCGCGCTCGTCGATCTGGTGCCGGAGTGCGGCATCCACGAGGACGAGCGGCTCGTAGCCTTCCTCGCGCAGCTTGTCGCAGACGAGCCGGATGTTGGCGAGGTGGCCCTGCTCCCCCTCACTGGAGTGGGCGACGTTGGAGCCGTCGACGAGCACGAGTGGGGGCGCGGCGCCTTCACTTTTTCGCCTCGCCTGTTCCGGCCCGCGCGATGTCGCCATCGGTCTCGTGTCTGGTGAAGTGCCGCGGATGTCCGCGGTGGGAGTGTCGTCGTCCGCGAAGTCCCCGGACGCACGAGCGCCCGGCGGGTGCCGGGCGCTCTTTCAAGTTCCAGACCGGGCGCGACTCAGGATGATTTCGCGCTCTGCAGCTTGGACTGGATGTCCTGCGCCTTCTTCAGGTGCGCTTCGATGGTCGGAATCGCCTTGGTGATGAGCGACTTGAGCTCGGCGTTCTGGGCGGCGCCCTCCGCCGTGTGCAGGGTGGAGAGCACCTGCTGATGGGCGGCGACCTCGTGATCGATGTACGCCTTGTCCCAGCTCGTGCCCTTCGGCATCGAGTTCAGGCTGTCGACCCACGCCTTGTCCTTCGCCTCGCTGCTGTCGCTGGGTGGCATCTGCGGCGTGACGTTGAGCTTCTTGGCGAGATCCTGGCCCATCTTTCTCAGCGCATGATGATCGCGCATCATGTCGCGGCCGAACGTCTTCACTTCGGCGTTGGTGCCCTTGGTGGCGGCAACGTGGCCCGTCGAGCTGTCGGCCATGTTCGCTTCGTCCACCATGGCCACGATGTTGGCGTCGGTGAGCGCGGGCGCCGCCGACGTCGAGCTGCTGCCGGCCGGTGCGGGCGCGGCCATGGCGGCGGAATCGGCCATGCGTGCAGAATCGGTGTTGTTCTCGCTCTTCGAGCACGCCGCGACGAGCCCGGCGGCGCAAAGAGCGGTGATCGAGGTGCGGCGAATAGCGCTGTGCATCGGTCCTCCGACGGTGGCGGTGCGGGACGTACTTCGTACGTCGGCGCGGCAGCGCAAAAAACGGACTCGGGTGGAGATTCCGGCGCGATCGGCGCCGTGACGCACATCACCAATACGGGGTGATCGGGACCCGCAACGGCTTCCCTGGTGTAGGTGATCTTTAAGCCGTTCGGAGGCCACCCATGAATCGTCGACTCGGAGCCCTGCTGACCCTGCTGTCGGGCGCCGCCACTCTGTCTTGTGGCGACGGGGGATTGTCGCGCGACCACGTGGCGAGCTTCACTGGCGAGGTCGCCGAGGCCGCCGCGGCGCTTACCGGACAGCAGGCTCTGCTGGCAGCGGAGGTGCGCCAGGGGGGCCACATGGGCTTCGACACCGGCGTCTATCCCGGTGATGCCGCGCTCCGGGCCTGGCGCGACGCGGGCTCGCCCTACGAGTGGGCCGGCTACTACCTGCCGAGCCCGTGTCACCCGGACCAGAGCTGGTCGGGAAAGCGCGAGACGCTCGCGTCCCTCGGCTACGGCACGGCCGTGCTCTACGTGGGGCAGCAGACATGGGGGCGCACACCAGGCGTACCGTACAAGATCCCCGTCACGGTGACGAAGAAGGTGCGCGAGCGCGTGGGCAAGGGCTCCAGGCGGCATTGGGTCACGCGTCACGTAGAGCATACGGTGATGCGCACGGCGCCCGCCGCCAAGCCGGGTGAGACGTGCAATGCCGATTTCGTGAACGCCAAGCGCGGCATGCGCGACGGCGTGGACGCGGCATTCCGCACGGCACTCGAGGGGTTCCCCGTCGGCACGACGGTGTTCCTCGACATCGAGCGGATGGACAAGCTGCCGCAGGCGATGCGCGACTACTACTCGGCGTGGGTGCGTACGATGCTGCAGGACGGCCGCTACCGCCCCGGCATCTACGTGCACACGGACAACGCGAACACCGTCTACCAGGACGTGAAGCGCGAATTCGTGGCGGCGGGCCATACCGAGGTGCCGGCGTTCTGGATTGCCAAGTCGGCGGGCTTCGACGGCCGTAAGCTGCCGAGCCAGATGGGCCACGCGTTCGCCGTCGTGTGGCAGGGGGTGCTGGACATCGAGCAGGAGTGGGCCGGCCACAGGATCCCGATCGACGTGAACGTCGCGGGAACGCCGTCACCGTCGGCGTCGCTGGCGGGGTACGTGAGCAGCGCGATCGTGGGAGCGAGGCTTGGGGACTGACTGATGGCTCGTCGGGGCGCGCCGCAGGCGAGCCCCCCGAGAGCAAGCCAGCGGCCGAAGGCCGCAATGGCAGCGCCCCGACCAGCTGTCAGTACAGCTTCTTCGCGAAGTACTCCGCCGTCGCCCGGTCGACCCGTACCCAGTTCGCGTGTCGCATCATGTGGTGCGTGTCGTCGGGGATGACGATCTCCTCGTACGGCACCTTCGCCGCGTCGAGGCGCTGGACGAGGTCTACCGTGGAGCTGAAGCGCACGTTGCGGTCGTCGTCGGCGTGGATGAGGAGCACCGGCGACTTCCAGGTGGCGATGGACGACACAGGTGACGAGCGCCATGCGACCGCCGCGGCGCTGTCGCGATCGGTCCGCTCGTAGCGCCATTCCGTGCCGCCAAAGCGGCGACCGCCGTCGGAGGTGAAGTCGTGCACGCCGTGGATGTCCACGCCGGCGGCGAAGAGGTCAGAATTGCGTGCGAGGGCGAGGGCGGTGAGGTAGCCGCCGTACGACCCACCGTAGATGCCGATGCGCTTCGCATCCACGCTCGGCAGGGAGCGCAGGTATTCGGCGCCTGCCTTCACGTCCTGGTATTCGGCAGCGCCCTGCGCGCCGGAGTTGGGCGCGCGGTGAAAGTCATAGCCGTAGCCGATGCCGAGCCGGTAGTTCACGGACAGCACGGTATAGCCCTGGCTCGCCAAGTACTGGTTGAGCGCGTAGGCGTTGGCGTAGTAATCGGAGTAGTTCCATCCAAGCTGCATCTGTCGTGGCGGGCCGCCGTGCACGTACACGATCGCCGGTCCGCGCGTGCCGGTCTTCGCTCCCGATGGTGCGAACAGTTGCGCGTGCACCAGCGTGCCGTCGGCCGAGTGGAAGGTGACGGCGCGTGGCGTCACGAGCTGCGCGGTGGGGAAGTCAGCGGGGATGCGATCCGCGCCGATCCACTTCGGCGTGCCGCCGTTCGGCGGCATGACCGCCGGCAGCGGGGGACGCTGTGCGGTGGCGCCAAGGAAGGCGAGCGTGCGCAGGTCACCGGTGAGAACGGGAGACCATTCGAGTCCCGTGCCCGGCGTCAGCACCTTCGCGTCGGCGCGGTCCACGGACACGCTCACGACGTGACGGCGCTCGAGATCGTCGGGAGTGTTGCCGGTGTTGGCGGTGAAGTAGAGCGCGCGTCCGTCGCCCGCGATGGAGACGTGCTCCGCCATGTAGTTGCCTGGCGTGAGCAGGAGGGGCTGGCCACCGCTGGCGGGAACGGAGTAGAGGTGCGGCCAGCCGTCGAGATACGACATGAACACGATGCGATCGCCTGCGGCCCAGTGCAGGTTGTAGCCGCCATGCGTGCTCGGCACGGAGCCGCGAAGCGTGGCCGGGCTCTCGTAGAGCAGGTGCGCGTCGCCGGTGTTCGCGTCGCCGACCCAGAGGGCCCACGGCTGCGGAAATTGACCGAGCGAAGGTTGCGGTGCACCACCGGCGCCGGGGCGGCGCACGAACACGACGCGCCTGCCGTCGGGTGACCAGCGCGGCGAGCCGTCGCGCGCGGTGGACGGCGCGAGCCAGAGGATGTTCGTCGAATCACCACTGTAAATGCCGACGAACGCGTGATCGCCCCGGTTGGCAACGAAGGCGACGCGCTTGCCGTCGGGTGAGTATTGCACCCCGCCGACGTTGCCACGCACGCTGAACAGCTTCCTTGCCGGGGCGCTGCCGTCGATCGGAACGATCCACGGCTGGTCGTCGCGCGTGAAGAGGACGCGATCGCCACTGGGCGCGATGACGGGATCGTCGCCATCACCGAGCAGGATCGGTGCACCGCCGCCGGCCGGCACCGACCACACCTGGATCTTCGGCGCGACGGGACTGGAGAGTGGATTGGGCGAGGGACCGTCCCAGTTTCCGCCATGATCGCCGCCGCGCACGTACACGACGTACGTCCCCGCACCATTGAGGGCGAGGCTCGTCAGCTCCTGTCCGTCGTCGATCTCGTACGACGTCAGCCGGCGCGGCGTGTAGTCGGGAGCATCGGCCGTCCAGACGTTGCGCTTGCCGGCCTCGTTGAGGGCCCACGCGATGCGGCCACCCGACGGCGCGGCGACGAGCTCGTTCGGAAAGGGATAGCTCGTGACCTGCTCGAGCGTGAACGCACCGCGCGAGGGGGCCTGGGCGGCAAGGACAGCGGGCGCGACGAGCGCGACACACAACGCAGTGCGTGTGGCACGCATGACAGATAGTGGCATCGGACGGAGGCGGGACGGAGACGGAGCGATTCTCGCGCCGGACGCGGGATAGCGCAACTGCCCGTGAACCGTGAACCGTGACTGCATAAAGGCAAGAGAAAGGAAAGGGCGGAAGAAACAGAAACGGCAGGATCCCGATGAGGATCCTGCCGCTTCCGCCTTTTCCTCCTTTTCCTCTTTCCTGCAGTGAGCCGTTCACGGTTCACGTGCAGTTCACCCGGCTGCGATCCGCTTGAGTGCCTCGAGGGCCTGCACGGCGCGTGGGCTCGGGAGGGCGCCGCCGGCGATCGCCTTCACCAGCTCGTCGTCGCGATGATAGAGGTCGTTGCCGAAGTAGAGCTGGCCGTCCTTCACGTACGCCGTCGCGTACTCGATGTAGACGGGAATCTTGCGGGGCACCTTGACTGCGTTGTTGTCCTTGCCCTGCTCGTATTGCTGCACCTTCGACTGGTCCCAGCCGAGCACCCACGACGCCAGCTCGACCGGCTTCTCGACCCGGATGCAGCCGTGGCTGAACGCGCGCACGTCCTTGTCGAACAGCTCCTTCTGCGGCGTGTCGTGCAGGTAGATGTTGAAGTCGTTCGGGAAGAGGAACTTCACGAGGCCGAGGGAGTTCTCCGGACCCGGCTTCTGCCGGATGCGCGTCACGCCGCCATCCTTGTAGTACTCGAGATTGTTCTGCGCCATGTAGCTCGGATCGGCAGCGATCTTCGGCTCCGTTTCCTTGGCCTGGATGTCGGGGGTGATGTTCCAGTAGGGACGGAACACCACCGTTTCCATCGAGTCGGCGAACACGGGCGTCGCCTTGTCCTCGTATTCCTGGCCGACGATGACCTTCATCTCGAGCGTCTTCCTGCCGCTGTCGTACGCGGTGAGCTGGAAGGCGGGGACGTTGACGAGGATGTAGCGCTGGCCGAGCGAGCGAGGCAGCCAGCGATCGCGCTCGAGGTTGGCGGCGATCTGACCGAGGCGATAGGCCGCCGGCACGTTGAGCGAGTTGAGCGTCTCGGTGCCGAGCGCGCTGTCGACGGCGATGCCGTGGCGTGCCTGGAACTGCGCGACGGCCGCAGCGAGGCCGGCGTCGAACACGGTGGATGCTCCGGAATCGGCGGGCACGCTGATGCCTTCGGCGGCGAGGCGCGCGCGGAGCGCGGCGAGGCGCTGCGCCGAGTCGTGGTCGCCGCGCTTGAGCGGCTTGCCGGCCGGCACCGCGGGGAAGCCACCCTTGTTCGCGATTTCGCGATAGTGCACGAGCGCCTTCTGAAGCTGGGCGTACTCCGGATCCTGCGGCCGCATGGCGGCAATGGAGCTGTCGAGCGGGAGCTTGGTCAGCGTACGCACGAGCGCGCTGTCGACATTCTCGTCCTGCGGATCGATGTGCCAGCTCTGCGACACGGACTTCGGATCGATCTGGCCGGAGAGGTAGTCCTCGCCAAGGGCTGCATAGGTGGCCGTGAGCAGGACGTCCGCGTCGGCGTACTGTTGGGCCGTCGGCTTCGGAGTGCGGCGCAGTGCGGTGAGCGCGTTGGCGAGGTCGCCGATCGGGTAGTCGTCGATGCGGAGTCCGTCGTCGCTCGCGTGGAGCGCCGTATTGGTGAGCGCAGCGGCGCGGTCCTTGGCCAGACCGTCATCGACGAGCCAGAGCGGAGTCTGGCCGAAGCGCTTGTAGAGACGCTGCGTGTGCTGCCACGCTTCCTCTCCGATGGCGTCAGGGCGCTTGCCGGCGAGTCGCGATTGCACGGCGGCGCGCAGCGCAGCGATTGGCACACCGTTGACGGCGGTGAGGTTGGCCGGCGACCAGCTCGCATGCACGTCGCCGGAGGACTCACTGCTGCGCTTGCTGGAGCTCGAATCGCTGGTCGAGCACGCAGCCAGGAGCGCGACGCTGCTGAGGAGGAAGCGGGCGGCGTGGCGCGGCCGCTGGAGCAACTGGATCATCTGGATCATCTCGCCGATGGCGTGGAAAGCCGGCAGCCTCACCCGAGGTGCCTGCCGGACCCTTCAAGGCGAGATGTGGGCCACGGCGCCGACGAGCTCGACGGCAGCGGAGTACACCAGCTCATCCGTGCTGGCCCGGACTCTGCTTTATGTGCGGCCAAACGACGAGCCTGGCTCGAACCCGACCATCGACGATCAAGGACGAACGATATGCGCGATATGACGAAGAACTCCGCGAAGACCAGCACCGGCTCGACTGGCCCGGTGCGCGTGAACCGCGAGCGCCGCGAACGCGGCCGGCTCCGCGAGCTGTGCGATGAGGTGCTGGCGTCGTTTCGGGTAGCGCGATCGCAGGAGCTGATCAGCGAGCGCGAGTTGACGGAGTCGCGTGCGCTGCTGGCGGCAATGACGCCGGCGCTGTCGCGATAGCTGTCGCGGCAGCGCGAGCAGGTCCCGACAGGCGCGAGACGCCTGCGGGATGACATTTCCTTCGCGCCTGCGGATGACACCGGCAACGCCGTCAGGCGGGAAGCATGGATGACACATGGATTGCACCCGTCGGCGGGTTAGCCGACGGGCGTGTGGTGTCGTGGTCTCGTGGTTGCAGCGGGCCGCCCGGCATAGCAGCGCATGGAGACTATTCCGTCTGCATGCAACCTCTGTCCTGACCGATGCGACACCTCGTAGATCCGCACGGCCGCGAGTGGCATGTGTACGAGCGCGGCAGTTCCGGTGAATCACCGATGCCGGCGCGAACGAGCCTCGTCTTCGACACGGAGGGAATCGTGCGGCGGCTCTGGCAGTTTCCGAGTGGCTGGGCCGAGTTGCCGGACGACGCATTGCTGGGGCTGATGGATGCCCCGGCGGGAGCACGCGGCAGCACGGCAGGATGAACGGTGGCGAACGGGGCGGGAGCGGACGAGGCTTGCCTTTTCGCACCCAAACTTGTATACAAAGCCATGCCCGCCAGCTCTCCGTGGTACCTGCCCATCGGCCGAGAGGTCGAGGTGTTCCGCGCCGCCCATGCCCAGCGGCTCCCCGTGATGCTCAAGGGGCCGACGGGGTGCGGCAAGACGCGCTTCGTCGAGTACATGGCGAACGAGCTCAGCCGACCGCTCATCACCGTGGCCTGTCACGACGATCTGTCCGCCAGCGACCTCACCGGGCGATTCCTGATCCGCGGCAGCGAAACGGTGTGGACCGACGGGCCGCTCACTTCGGCGGTGCGCGCCGGCGCCATCTGCTATCTGGACGAAGTGGTGGAGGCGCGGCAGGACACTCTCGTCGTGATCCATCCGCTCACGGATGACCGACGTCTCCTGCCCCTGGAGAAGACAGGGGAGCTGCTGGAAGCGGCGCCTGGATTCCAGCTCGTGATCTCGTACAACCCGGGCTACCAGCACGCGCTCAAGGATCTCAAGCCGAGCACGCGTCAGCGGTTCGTGGCGCTGGAGTTCGACTTTCCGCCGCCGGCGCAGGAATCGGAGATCGTCGCCCATGAGAGCGGCGTTCCGACGAACACGGCGCGCGCCCTGGTGGAAGTCGCGCGACAGGTGCGCCGCCTGCGCGACCAGGGACTCGCCGAAGGGCCGGGCACGCGCCTGCTCGTCTCCACCGGCCGCCTGATCACGAGCGGGATCGCGCCTCGCCAGGCGTGTCGCACGGCGCTCGCCAACCCGCTCACCGACGATCCCGACCTGCTGGCGGCGATCGACGACTTCATCACGCAGACGCTATAGCATCGCTCGACGCTCGCGATGCGATTCCAACGCTTTCTCCGCAACCGCGCCATCGGCGTGACGCGCCGCGTCGTGGCGCCCGCGAGAAACTGGCGCGAGCGTCGCACGCCACCACGCCTCGAGCTGCAGCAGATGCGGCGCCGGCTGGAGCTGTTGCTCGCAGGCATGTACGGGCAACCGATGCGTGTCGGCGCTGAAGGCGCTGCGTCCCGCCTCGCCGCCGCAGGCGCGCATCCCGTCGGGGATGCGCCCGACATCCTGCTGCCCCGCATGCTGGACGCGAGCCACGGCGTGGACGCGGCGGCGGCACGCTATCGTCTGCTTGCGATCGAGCAGGCGGAGCGACGCGTGCGCGGCAGTGCCACGCTGCTCGTCGCCGCCAGTCGCCTGGAGCGCGACCTGTACACCCTGGCCGAGGGCGCAGCGGTGCATCACGCCATCCTGCAGCGAGCGCCCGGCCTGGCGACGGCGCTTGCGGCGCGAAATGCGCGCGAGCTCGTGCAGCGACCCAACCTTGCGCGGCTGCGCGGAATGGAGCGCGACGTGGAACGGCTCGTCCGCACGCTGCTCGGCGCCGAATCGCATGGCGCACCGCTGCCGGTGACGGAGAGCGCCGTCGAATCGCTGGCCTGGGCGCGTGAGCGGGCGGCCCGGATGCTCGCCGGCGCACCGCCGCGTGCACGGTACCGCGGATTGCCCGGGCTCGACGAGTGGCGCCTCGCGCCGGTGGAGCGGAAGTCGGAGCTCTTTCCTCCGATGCCGTCGCCCGGCATCGGCGACATGCGCTCGGCGTCGGCTGCTGCCCCGACGGCGCACGGGAACCGCGTGGCCGAAGATCAGGATTCGGACGGCACCGTCGGCGAGCCGGAGGCGGGCGGCACCGCGTCGCTCGTGGCGCCCGATTCCGCCGCACCGAACGGAGAGGGGAGCGACACCGGCGCGGCGTCGAAGCCGCGCGAGCCGCGTGCGGCACTCGGTGGCATCAGCTATCCGGAATGGGATCACTACGCCGGCGTCAACAAGCCGGACGCCGTGACCGTGCACGACGAACCCGCCGCCGATGGTGACGCCACGTGGGCCGACGAGATCCTGCGGTCGCGCGCCGCGCTCGTGCGGCAGGTGCGAGCGCGCTTCGGCGTGCTGCGCGCCCATCGCACGCGGCTGCGCGCCCAGCGCTCGGGGGACGAGCTCGACCTGGATGCGTGCGTGCGCGCGATCGTGGATCTGTGCATGCGCCGCGTGCCGAGCGACCGGTTGTACCTGCAGACTCTCCCCGCTCGACGCACGCTCGCCATCGCGCTGCTGGTGGACGTGAGCGGCTCGACGCGCGCGACGCTTGCCGATGGCCAGACGATCCTCGACGTGGAGCGCATGACGGTGCTGCTGGCCAGCGAGGCACTGGACGCACTCGGTGATCCATACGCCGTGCTCGCGTTCTCGGGCTGCGGCGCGCACGACGTGCAGGTGCGCACGGTCAAGCGTTTCGGCGCTGTCGCGCCCGACGAGGTGCATCGGCGAATTGCCGGACTCACCGCCATGGACAACACGCGGCTTGGTGCGGCGGTGCGCCACGCCACGGCGCTCCTCAACGAGCAGCCGGCAGAGCAGCGGTTGCTGCTCATCGTCTCCGACGGCAAGCCGAACGACGTGTACGGATATCAGGGGGAATACGCGATCGAGGACTCGCGGCGGGCGCTGGCCGACGCGCGCGCGAGCGGCGTGCATGCGTTCTGTCTCACCGTGGATCGTGAGGAGACGGAGTACCTGCCGCATCTGTTCGGCGCGAGTGGCTACCGCGTGCTGCGCACGCCGGAGCAGTTGCCAGCCGCACTCCTCAAGGTGGTGGAGCAACTACTGCCGCACTGACGCGCGGCCGCGCGCTCAGCGCAGCAGCGCCACGACGATCGGCGCGAGCAGCGCCGTGAGAATTCCCATCGCGCCCATGGCCAGTCCGGCGGCGCCGCCTTCCACGTCGCCTTCGTCCGCGGCGCGAGCCGTCCCGAGCCCGTGCGCCGCTGCGCCGAGCGCGAGCCCCGTGGCGAGGCGCGACCGGATGCCGGTGAGGCGCAGCAATGCCACACCGGCGAAGCCACCGAGTGCGCCGCTGGCGATGGACACCACGGCCGAGAGCGCGGGAATGCCACCGAGGCGCGCCGTGATGGCGATGGCGATGGGCGTGGTTGCGGAACGCGGTGCGAGGGAGCGGACGATCGTGGGCGACGCGCCGAGCAGGCGAGCGACGATCACGGCGACGACGATGCCGGCGAGAGAACCGCCGACCATCGCCAGCGAGATGGCGGTGAGGTTGAGACGGACACGCTCGAGCTGCTGCGCGAGCGGGAGACCAAGCGCAACGACGGCGGGACCGAGCCAGAACGCGATCACCTGCCCGCCACGCTCGTACTGCACGTAGGGCGTGCGCGTGGCGAGGAGGATGATCATCACCGCGGCGATGGAGACGATGGCCGGGTTGAGCACGGCGAGCCGCGTGCGATCGTAGGCGACGCGTGCGGTCGCATACACGACCACGGTGACGGCAATCCAGAGCAGCGGCGTCATCGCTCGCGCTCGAGGCGCTGGACGGTGTGGCTCACGACGAGCAGCACGGCAACGAGGCTGGCGAGCGCCGCCACCGTGATGGCCACGATGTCATGGCGCACCGCGCCCCAGTACGCGAGCAGCGCCACGCCAGCGGGCACGTAGAGCAGCGCGAGATGCCGCACCAGCAGTTCGGCCGCAGCGCGAACCCACGCCATCGGGAGCACGCGTATCTCGAGCAGCACCGAGAGTGCGATGAGGCCCACCACACTCCCGGGCACCGGCAGGCGCGCGACGCGAACGAGCCAGTCGCCGCCGGCGTTCAGCGCAACGAGAAGCGCGAGACCGCCGGCAAAGCGCAGGAACGGTGCGACGCGGCTCAGGGCGCGGGCGCGGCCGGTGGTGTCGTGAGCACGCCAGCCGGTGCCGAGCGCGGCGTCGCCTCAACCGCGCCGGCTGCCGGTGCGCTGCGGGCGCGGGCGCGGCGCGCCAGCGCCTGCGGCGACGGAAGGCTGATCAGTATCGCGGTCGCGACGAGCACGCAGGTGGCCAGCACGAGCTCGGCGCGCGCGCTGCGCCGGATGGCGACGGCAGCGCCCTCGGTGCCCATCTGCGGACGCTGGCGGCGCCAGTTCCACGCCCCGAGCGCGAACACACCAGCCACGAGACAGAGCTTCACAATCAGCGTCCAGCCGTACGCCGTGGTCCAGAGCGACGAAAAAGGCGTCAGGTGTCGCCATGCGGTGATGATGCCGCTCAACACGAGCAGGCCGCCACAGGTGAGGGCCATGGGCGAGAAGCCGTTCACCATGTCGGCGGCGATCTGGCCGCGGCGTTCCCTGGAGCGCTCGTCGCGCAGCACGGTGCCAAGGCCGGCGAGCACGAGCACGAGGAGCGTGCCGATCCAGAAGCCGCCCATCAGCCGGTGCACCGGGTTGACGAGCGAGAGCCATTTGCCGGCGAACAGTGGAACGAGGGGTCCGACGACCACGCCGATGATCGCAAGCCACCAGCCGGCCAGCCGGCCGCTGGCGGCGATGATGAATCCGATGAGAGCAATGACGAGCAGCCAGACGGGAGCGCCGATCTGGAAGTTGCTCGTGAGCGCCTGCCCCACCGTGAGGTGCGCACGCCCCGCAGCAGCAGGGAGCGATTCCCACAGCATCACCGCCTGGATGAACGCGCCGAGGAGGCCGAGTGTAGCCGCTCGCCGTGCCGCCTGACGATAGACGTCGCCCTCGCTGGCAAGCGCGACATCCCCGGCTGGGGCGACGGCTGGCGCGCCGAGCCGGCTGCCGAGCGCGGCAAAGCGGAAGCCGACCGCACCCACAGCGAGAAACTGGGCAACGAATCCTACGAACTCCCTGGCCGGTTCGGACCAGGTGATGAGCGGTTCGGCTTGCATGTGCCGTGATTCTCCCATGACGTGAATGTCGCCAGCGATGGACCCGCGTGTCGCATGAGGGTAAGACGCGGCACAGTCCCGCGAAAGTCGGGATGCTACCTTACGACAAATGACAATCCCGACGCGCGACGAACGAATCGCCCCTGGCACCGAACGACGGAGCAGCGCCAGCCAGCTGCGAAGGCGCTGGCAAGCGCTCGTGCAGCGCGTCGGACTTCTGGAGTGGGACGAAGGTGTCCTGCTGCTGGTGGCCGGTGCGGCGATCGGGATCGTGGGCGGACTCGGCGTGGTCGGCTTCTACGGGCTGATCGACCTGGCATATGTCGCGTTCGTGCAGTGGCCGCGGCGGCTCATCGGCCCGTTCGGTGCGGCGCTCTACCTCCCCGCGCTGACCGGGCTCGGTGTATGGGCGGCGTGGTACGTGGTGCGTCGCACGCGCACGCCGGAGGGACAGAACGTGGCCGACGTGCAGCTCGACGTGGCCAAGCGACACGGCGTGGTGCGCACCCGGGCGGTCGCCGTGCGCACCCTGGCATCGGCGATCACGCTCGGCTCCGGTGGATCGGCGGGGAGCGAGGGACCGGTGGCAGTGCTCGGCGCCGCGGTGGGTTCGGCGTTCGGGCGAGTGCTGACGCTGCAGCCGCGGCACGTGAAGATCCTCGTCGGCTGTGGGGCGGCGGCGGGCATCGCGGGGGCGTTCAACGCGCCATTCGCGGGAGCGTTCTTCGCGCTCGAAGAAGTGCTCGGCTCATTCTCGGTGGCGGCGTTCAGCCCCGTGGTGATCGCGAGCGTGGTGGGAGCACTCACCGCGCACAGTGTGCTCGGCAGCCATCCTGCGTTTCACATGCCGGCATCGGTGGACGTGCATCCGGTCGCCAACGCGCTGCTCTATCCGCTGCTCGGTGTGGCGTGCGGACTGGTGTCGGCACTGTACGCGTGGCTCACGGTGAAGATGCCGTACTGGACGTCCGACAAGCGTGGGCCGGCGTGGCTGCGGCCGGTAAGCGGCGGCGTGCTGGTCGGTGCGATCACGGCGGCGTCGGGCGGGCTGCTGTCGGGAACGGGACACCTGTCGATTCCGGCGCCGGTGTTCGGTGGGATGGTATGGTACGCGCTCGTCGGTCTCGCGCTCGCGAAGGTGGTGGCCACGGCCCTCACGCTCGGCACGGGCGGATCGGGCGGCGTGTTCACGCCGTCGTTGTTCATTGGCGCGGCGCTGGGAGGTGGATTCGGCCGACTGTTCGCCGGCATCATTCCCGGCCACTTCATCCATGCGGAAGCGTGGGCGCTGGTGGGCATGGGTGGCGTGGTGGCGGGGGCGACGCGTGCGCCTCTGACGGCCATCTTCATGGTGTACGAGCTGACGAACGACTCGAATTACGTGGTGCCGCTCATGATCGTGGCGGTGATCTCGCTGCTCGTGGCGAAGCGGTGCTCACCGTACGGGTTGTACGACGGCTGGCTGATCGAGCGTGGAGAGCAGGTGTCGCACGGCATCGACGAAGCGCTGATGCATCGGCTGCACGTGGCTGACGCGATGGATCCCAACGGCGCGCGGGTGCTGCCGGGCGAGTCGGTGGCGGCGCTGGCGCTCGCGGCGAGCCGGACGCCGCAGGACGCGGTGGCGGTGGTGGAGGACGATGGGACGCTGGTGGGGCTGGTGAGCCGGCGCGCGCTGCGCACGGCGCTGCAGCAATACGAGGCGGGGATAGTCCTCGTGGCGGAGGACCTAGCCGAGCCGGTGACACCGCTGTCGCCGGAGGCTTCGCTGGCCGAGGCGCTACGGGCGCTGAACGCGAGCGCGCTGGACGCGCTGCCGGTGGCCGAGGACGGCGAATATGCCGGGCTCGTGGGTCGGGCGGATATTCTGGCGTTGTACGAGAGGGAGCTGGAGCACGCGTTGTGAAAAGGAGGACCGATGGGCTGAGGGACCGATGGGGCTGATGGACCGATGGACCGAACGGTCCTCCGGTCCTCCGGTCCTCCGGTCCTCCGGTCCTCCGGTCCTCCGGTCCTCCGGTCCTCCGGTCCTCCGGTCCTCCGTGCAACGCGTGGCCCTTCCCCTGCGTAGCAATTATGTACAGAATTGTATACCATTCCTGGTGCCGATGGTCACGACGCCGGAACGGCATCGATTCCGCGGGGTATCTCCCTAACTGTGGAGGAGGTATGATGCGAAAGCGCATCGCGGGTGGGGCGCGACGGAGCTGGGCGCTGGGAGCGGCGCTCGTCGCCGCAGCGGCAACGGTGGCACGGGCACAGGGAACGGGGAACGGCTATCTGTTCGGGCAGCCGAGCGCGACGTTGACGATTCGTGGCGGGTGGTCCCACGCGAACGCATCCAGCGACCTGTTCGAGCAGACGACGTCCGAGTTCAACGTGAACCGGTCGGACTTCAGCGGACCGACGTTCGGCGGCCAGCTCGGAATCTGGATCTCGCCGCAGCTCGACGCCTCGCTGGATGTCGCGTATGCGGGTGTAAGCCGTCGAACGCATTACCGGAATTTCGTCGACAACAACAACCAGGAAATCGAGCAGACGACGACCTTGCAGCGCGTGCCGGTGACCGCGAACGTTCGATTGTATCTCGCGCCGCGCGGACGCTCGATCGGCACGCTCGCGTTCATACCAGCCCGCATCGTGCCGTGGGTCGGGGCCGGCGCCGGGGCAACGTGGTACCGTTTCAAGCAGACCGGGGACTTCATCGACATGACATCCGGCGTCGTGTCCCCCGACAGCTTCGAGACGTCGACGTGGGGCCCGGCAGTACAGGGGATGGGCGGTGTGGATCTCACGATCACGCCACGCATCGCGCTCACGGGCGACGCGCGGTATCTCTGGTCCCATGCCGAGGTGAGCGGCGATTTCGAAGGGTACAACAAGATCGACCTGTCAGGCGCGTCCTTCACGCTTGGCGTCACGTTCAGGCTCTAGCGAGGAGAGGGAAATGAGAGTCACGATGAATCGGCTCGTCCAGGCGACGCGCACCGCGGCCATCGCGGTGGCACTCGTGTCGCTCTCGGCGGCCACGGGCGCTGCGCAGCAGGACGCCGGATCGCGCTGGCAGGGCTGGCTCGGCTGCTGGACGGGCGCCGCACCGGATGCACTGATGCCGAGCGCTGCGCCACTGGTCTGCATCACGCCGACGTCGAACGCCGACGTCGTGCACGTCGCGACGGTGCAGGACGGCAAGGTGCTGGCAACGAAAACGATCGACGCGAGCGGCAAGGATCAGCCGATCGACGCGAAGGATTGCACGGGGACGCAGCGCGCCGAGTGGTCGGCGGACGCGCGGCGCGTGTACCTGAGGGCGGTGGCCACCTGCGCCGGCACGACGCGCACGACGTCGGGCATCCTGGCGATGTCGCCGACGGGCGAATGGCTGGACGTGCAGGGCATCGCGGCCGGCGAAGGCGAGAACGTGCGGGTGGCGCGCTACCATGACGCGGGCCTGCCGGAGAACCTGCCGTCGGACATCAAGTCGGCACTGGAAGGACGCAGCGCCTCCGTGCAGGGTGCGCGTGTCGCCGCTGGAGCGAACGTCGGCACGACGGCGGTGATCGAGGCCTCCAAGAAGGCGACGCCGGCGGTGGTGGAAGCGTGGCTGCTGGAGCGCGGTCAGCGCTTCGCGCTCGACGCAAAGACGCTGGTGCAGCTGGCGGACGCCGGGGTGCCGGCGCGCGTGACGGACGCGATGGTGGCGGTAACGAACCCGCAGACGTTCGCGGTGGCGCACGTCGCTCCCAGCACGCAGTACAACCGTCCCGAGGACGAAGTGACGGGCCGCCGGATCCCGGTGTTCCTCGCGCCGCCGCCGTATGATCCATTTGGCTGGGGCTACGCACCTTACGGGTACGGCTACGGCTACAACGGCTACGGGTATCCGTACGGCTACGGCTACAGCGGGTACGGCTACGGCGGCTACTACGGCTATCCGTACTTCGGCAGCACGCCGGTGATCGTGGTGCCGGGCACCGGGAACATCCCGGGCCACGGGCGGATGGTGAAGGGCCAGGGTTATCAGCCTGCGGTCGGCTCTGCCGGTACGGGCCGCACGGCGCAGCCGCGAAACGCGCCGTCGCCGTCGACGTGGGGTTCGTCGCGCTCGGCAGGTTCGTCTTCGTCGGGTACGAGCTCCTCGACGGGATCCAGCACTTCGCCATCATCCACCGGCGGCGAGCGGACGGCGAAGCCGAGGCCGTAAAGGCCGGCGAGTCGGGAGATCAGGAAGTCGGGAGGTCAGGAAGAGCTGACCTCCCGACTTTTTTTGTGCGCGCGCTGGAACGCCGCGAAAGAGGACAGGGCGGAAGCTGCCTGGAACGGCAGGATGCTTTCCTCTTTCTGCAGGCCTCCGCGCGCCCGGTGGCATCCCGAGGCCGTGTTCCACCAGTTCGGGCGCCGTGCAGGCCGAGGCGATAGCCTCGGCGCACGGAGCCGAGAATTGCCCAGGGAGAGATCCTGCTTCTTCCGGTTCTGTCCGTCGTGTCCGCTCCTCCCGCTGTTCGAGCCGCGGCGCGATGAGGGTAGGCCCCGACAGCTGCGGTCAGGTCAGGAACTCGTGCAGCAGCGAATGAAAGTGGTGCACCCCGTTCTCGCGTTTGGCGGAGTAGCGGCCGCGGTCGTAGACGCGTGAGCGCAGGTTGCGCTGCACGGCTTCGCAGACCTCGATGTCCTCGTCCTGGATCTCGTCGCTGAAGGCGAGGAGCTTGGTCCACTCGGCCTTCTGCGCCGCGTCGTCGGGTGGGTTCGTCGCGTACCACTCGAACTCCACGCGACAGCGATCGTGGCCGAGCGGGATGACGACGTTCGTCTGCATCTGGCCCATGTAGACGTTGAGCATCGTGTTCGGGAAGAGCCACACGTACACCGCTTCGGCGACGTCGGTCTTCGTTGGGTCATAGCGGCGATCGGGGTTGCCGCGATGCACAGGACGCAGTGGTGCGTGCTGGATGCTGAAGTACCGGTGCGGCTCGACGCGATAGGCGTCGTAGTCGAGCTCCTTGTGGAGGCCCGGGTGCACGACCGGGAGGTGATAGCCCTCGAGGTAGTTGTCGACGTAGATCTTCCAGTTGCAGGCGATGTCCCACGACTTGCGCGTGACGTACTGCATGTCTTCGCAGCGGAAGGCCGCGACGCGACGCGGCACGTCCTCGAGCACGTCGAGCAGTGGCGGCGCCTTCCCGTCGAGATTGACGAAGACGAGCGGTCCCCACGTGGCGACGGCGATGGGGACGAGGTGCATCTCGTCAGGGCGGAAGTTCTGCACTCCCTCCATCTCGGGCGCGTGCTTGAGCGTTCCGTCGAGCGCGTAAGTCCAGCCGTGGTAGCGACACTGGAGCGTGTTGCGCTTGCCGCAGCCCGACGCGACGGGGCCGGCGCGATGCAGGCAGACGTTGTAGAAGCCGCGCAGGGTGTCGCCGTCGCGGAGAACGACGATGGAGTCGTTGCCTACCATGGCGGTGAAGAAGCGGCCGTGCTCGCTCACCTGCGCCGTGCGGCCGACGAGCTGCCAGGTGTGCGCGAAGATGCGCTCGCGCTCGAGCTCGAGGTAGACGGGGTCGTTGTAGAGTCGCGCCGGGATTGTGGAGGCGCGCTCGATGTTCGGATCGAAGGGAAAGACGAGGGGCAACGGTCGGGAGGTCAGCGAGGTCAGCGAGTCAGGAGGTCGGGAATTGCTGCACAGCCGCTGGAATATGATCATACTCACAGTGGGCAGGTTCCCGACATCCCGACATCCCGACATCCCGGTTTCGTGTACTCCACCTGTCTCTTCTGCACGCAGCCGCTCAGCGCGAACGAAGTGCTGGAGCACTTTCCCGTCGGCCGGCGGATCGCGTTCGACGCGGCGAAGGGGCGGTTGTGGGTGGTGTGCCGGCAGTGCGCGCGGTGGAACCTCACGCCGCTCGAGGAGCGGTGGGAGGCGATCGAGGAAGCGGAGCGGTTATTCCGCGGGACGCGGTTGCGCGTGTCGACGGACAATATCGGACTCGCGAAGCTCGCCGAAGGGCTGGAGCTCGTGCGAGTGGGAAATCCGCAGCGACCCGAGATCGCGGCGTGGCGGTACGGCGACCAGTTCGGGCGGCGCCGCCGTCGCGGGCTGGTGACAGCCGGATTGATCGCCGTCGGGAGCGGCACGGTGCTCGCGGGTGGCGCTGCGCTCGGGATGGGAACCTTCATGGGCGCGCAGTTTGGTCGGCTCGCCTGGCGGTTCGTGCAGCATGGACTCCCGATGGAAACGGTCGCGCGCCTTCGCCGTGGCGAGGGATCGCTGATCAAGGTCCAGCGTCGGCACCTTCGCGCGAGCTCGATTCGAGTCGGCGAGGATGGTTCACTCGGTCTCGATCTCGAGCACTCCACAGGCGAGCTGCGGCTGCATGGCGCGGAGGCACGGCGAGTGGCGACGATGATTCTTCCCGCCGTCTCGAGGCTTGGCGGGACACGCGAGGAGATCCGTCAAGCCGTGGAGCGCCTCGAGCGTGCCGGCGATGCGGAGAGCTATCTCACTCAAGCAGCCCGGCATGGGCAGCGCATGACGCAGCATGCACGACGAAGCATGCACGAGCGTCCCGACGATCACGAAACCGGCCTGCTCGCCCTTTCCACGCCGTTCACTCTCGCGCTCGAGATGGCGCTGCACGAAGAGCAGGAACGCCGCGCGCTGGAAGGCGAGCTCGCCGAGCTCGAGCACGCCTGGCGCGAAGCCGAGGAGATCGGCGCGATTGCAGATTCGCTGTTGCTGCCGGAGTGGATCGGGGGAGCAATCCAGCGGATGAGGCGAGAAGGGCAGAAGGGCGGAGAGTCTGAGAGTCTATGATCTTCTGACCTTCCGACCTTCCGACCCTCAGCCTTCACGCCCTCGACAGCACGTCCGCCAGCTCCGGCATCTGCGACGCCGGCATCCACTCCGCCATGCCGGCGCGCCAGGCGAGTGTTTCCTTCGTGAGCGTGCCGTCGCGAAAGTGCTGCTCGAGTGCGGCGCGATCGAGCGGGCCGGTGGGCGTGCCGTGCACGCCGAGCCAGATGGCGAGCGCGTTCGGAAGAGGCGGCGGCGCGATCGGTGGGGGCGTTTGAGGTGAGTCACTCCGGACGTTCGTGCTGCCTGCTGCATTGGCGTTCATCGCCTGCCCTGCCGCGCCGGCGAGTTGCTGCGCCATCCCGAGTCCGACGCCGATAGCGGCCCCTGCTCCACCCGCGCCGGTATTGCGCGCCGAGTCGCGAATTGCGTCAGCGGCCTGCAACTGCGCGTAGGAGCCGATGTCGCTGCCGAGCAGGCCGAGTCGCGTCTTCTGGTCCAGCGTCGCGGCGACTTCGTCCGGCAGCGCGATGCTTTCGACGACGAGCTGGGTGAGCTCGACGCCGAAGCGCGCCAGCTCGGCGGACAGCTTCTCCGTCGCCAGCTCGCCGAGCTCGCGATAGTTCGCGGCGAGCTGCAGCACGGGAATCGGCTTCTCGCCGAGGAGCTCGGCGAAGCGCGCGACGATCATGTCGCGAATCTGGTCGGAGATCTCGCCGATGGTATAGCTCGGGTTGGCGCCGACGAGCTCGCGCACGAACGACTCGGCGTCGCGCACGCGCATCGTGTAGGTGCCGTAGGCGCGGAGGCGGATGGCGCCGAGCTCGGGATCGCGCGTCATCACCGGCGTCTTGGTACCCCACTTGAGGCTCGTGAACTGACGCGTGCTCACGAACACGATCTCCGCCTTGAACGGGCTCTCGAAGCCGTACTTCCAGCCACGCAGCTTGCTGAGCAGCGGGAGGTTCTTCGTCGCCAGCTCGTGCGAGCCGGGCTGGAAGACATCGGCCACGGTGCCCTGCTCCACGAACAGCGCGAGCTGGCCGGGACGCACGATGAGCTTCGCGCCGTTCTTCAGCTCGTTGTTGGGGCGGTCGAAGCGCCACGCCATGGCGTCGGTGGAGCTCTCGAGCCACTCGACGATGTCGATCAGCTCACCCTGGATGAAATCGCGCAGCGTCATCGGGACCTCGTGCGGTGTTGTGGGAGTCGGCTAACTGAAGACAGCGCCGAGTGCGTCGCGGAGGAGGCGGTCGAACACGGTTTCGGGCGCTGCACTGCTGCTGACGTGCGCAGCCATGCCGGGCGTCATGGAGAAGGTCGCGCCGCCCATCGGCTGCGGGCGGTCGCGCAGCGCCGTGAGGCGACGCTGCTCCTCGATGAGCTCCTCGCGTTCGCGCGCCCGGGCGACGGTGAGCCCACCGCTCTCGACGAAGCCCAGTACGCGCTGGAGCTCCCCGCGATCGAGCCAGACGCCGTGCGACTTGCAGACATCGAGGATCACGCCGGAGGAGCGCGCGAAGTTCGAGCGGTTCATGAGCTTGTCGCAGCGCGGACACGGGATGTAGCGGACGACATCCGGTGCAATGGCATTGAGGGGCACGCGCGCCGCGAGGGCGCTGACGACGCCGGCGCTCTCCTCGCGAGCATTGGCGAGCTTCTGCAGCGATTCGGGATCGAGCCAGAGGCCACCGCACTGTGCGCACTCGCGCGACGTGATGCTGCCGAGCTTGAATCCCTGCATGTCTTCGCGACAGCGTGGGCACTTCAGCAGGGTGTCCTCCGCCACCTGCTCGCGCGTCGCCTCGGCGCCGCAGTGGGCGCAGAACCGCGAGCCGGCGAACATCGGCGCGAAGCACGATGCGCAGGTGACGGTGGCGAGCGCCGAGCCGCAGTAGTCGCAGCGCGCGGCGTCGGAGTCTGCCGGAGCACCGCAGCCGGGGCAGCGGAGGGAAGCTGGCATGATGGGAGGACGAGGGGGGGCTTCAACTGCAACTACGAGTACTGCGTACCGACGTACTGAAGTACCGAGACCCATGAACCCGGTCCCAAGAATGTGCCGACACATCGTCTCGGCGTAGAGCTCCGACGGCCCCGCATTCCTGGGGGTTGGATGTCGGTCTCGGTACGAAGTACGTGAGTATGCAGTACTCGCTGTTGCGGTGCCGTTACAGTTCGCGCTCCCTCCGATTAACCACGTAGATCCCGAACAGCACCAGTGTCCCGCCAAGGATCTGCAGCACCGACAGCGACTCGCCGAGCAGCGGTACGGCGAGGATCGCGGTGATCGGCGCCTGGCCGAGCAGCGCGACGCTCGTCACCGACACGGGGAGCTTGCCGAGCGAGTATGCCACGGACAGGTGCCCGGTGACCTGCGTGACGAGTGCGAGCCCGAGCAGGGCGAGCCAGCTCGTCGTCGGGAAACCGTGCAGCGGCGTTCCGATCACCAGGCAGATCACGAGCAGCGTGGCGGCGGCGGTAACGCCGGAGATGGCGCTGAAGGTGAGCGCGTTCATCGTCGCGCGGCTTTGCCTGACGTAGAGCAGGTAACCGGCGTAGCACGCCGCGCCGAGGACGGCAAAGGCGTCGCCCAGTCCCAGCTTGGGATGCTTCGCGAGGTCGTGGCCAACGATGGCGAGCATGCCGAGAAAGCTCAGCGCGAAGCCGGTCCAGAAGCGGCGGGTCGGCCGCTCCCGGTACAGCAGCCATGCGCCAAGCGCGACGAAGATGGGCGCGTTGACGCCGAGCAGCGTGGCGTTGGCGGCCGAGCTGACCATAACCGCCGTGTTGAAGAAGGCGAGGTCGGCGGCGAAGAAGACGCCGGCGATGACCGCCGCGTTGACGGCATGGCGCTCGAGCGCCGGCTTGGCGGCACCTTGTCGAGCACGAGAGCCAATCGCCCATGGCACGAACACGAGCTGGGCGATAGCCATGCGCCAGAAGGCCGATGTCCAGCCGGGAACGGCCGACCAGCGCACGAACAGCGCC
>Ga0207705_10000997_pt1 | contig 23105 bp, 23 predicted proteins | sample KBSC13metaG_FD_184314 | JGI IMG/M metagenome (GOLD analysis project Ga0207705, IMG submission 184314) | Corn rhizosphere microbial communities from Kellogg Biological Station, Michigan, USA - KBS C1-3 metaG (SPAdes) (version 2) | ecosystem: Host-associated > Plants > Roots > Rhizosphere > Soil ... | reverse complement strand
GCTGCCGAGCAGGGATTTTCGACGGCTACCGATCTCGCCGACTGGCTGGTGCGCGAGGCGGACGTGCCCTTCCGCGAGGCGCATCACATCACCGGCCGGACGGTGAAGCTGGCTGAGGAGCGCGGGTGCCAGCTTGATGCATTGCCGCTGGTCGATCTCAAGGCAATCGACGCACGAATCGACGGACGCGTGTTCGATGTGCTCAGCGTGGATGCTTCAGTGCGCAGCCGCACCAGTTACGGCGGCACCGCCCCTGCCCGCGTCCGCGAGCAGATTGTGCAGGCGAAGCAACAACTGGATTCGTCACCCCCGAGTTGATCGGGGGCCTGCCTTCTTTGTGGCTTCGAAGAAAGGCAGGTCCCGGCTCAAGGCCGGGATGACGGTCAGGGCTGCCGACGCCCCCGTTGCGCGATTGTCCTCAACCGCAGCGCGTTCAATCGAATAAACCCTGCCGCATCATGGTGGTCGTAGCTGCCGCTGCCTTCCTCGAAGGTGACCAGATCCTGATCGTACAGCGACTGCGGGCTCGACCGGCCGATCACCGTGGCATTGCCCTTGTACAGCTTCATCGTGACCTGCCCGGTGACGCGCTCCTGGCTTTTGTCGATGGCGGCCTGCAGCATCTCGCGCTCGGGCGCGAACCAGAAGCCGTTGTAAATGAGGCTAGCATATTTAGGCATCAGCTCGTCCTTGAGATGCATCGCGCCCCCATCCAGCGTGATGCTCTCGATCCCGCGATGCGCGGCGAGCAGGATTGTGCCCCCAGGCGTCTCGTAAACTCCGCGCGACTTCATGCCGACGAAGCGGTTTTCGACCAGGTCGAGACGGCCGATGCCGTTATCGTGGCCCAGCTCGTTGAGCCTGGTCAGCAGCGCGGCGGGCGACAGCGGCTGACCGTCGATCGCGACCGGGTCGCCACGCTCGAAGTCGATGGTGATCGTGGTCGCCGTGTCCGGCGCATCCTCGGGCGAAATCGTGCGCTGATGGACATATTCGGGCGCCTCGGCGCTCGGGTCTTCCAGCACTTTGCCCTCGGATGAGGAGTGCAGCAGGTTCGCGTCGATCGAGAACGGCGACTCTCCGCGCTTGTCCTTTGCGATCGGTATCTGGTGCTTTTCGGCGAAATCGATCAGCTGCTCGCGGCTCTGGAAATCCCATTCGCGCCACGGAGCGATGACGCGGATGTCGGGCTCCAGCGCATAATAGCCCAGTTCGAAGCGCACCTGGTCGTTGCCCTTGCCTGTCGCCCCGTGACAGACGGCGTCGGCGCCGACCTGCCGCGCGATCTCGATCTGGCGCTTGGCGATGAGCGGCCGCGCGATGGAGGTGCCGAGCAAATAATCGCCCTCGTACTGGGTGTTGGCGCGGAACATCGGGAAGACGAAGTCGCGAACGAACTCCTCGCGCAAATCGTCGATGAAGATGTTCTCGGGTTTCACGCCCAGCATTTCGGCCTTGCGCCGCGCCGGCTCGACCTCCTCGCCCTGGCCGAGATCGGCAGTGAAGGTTACGACCTCCGCATCATATTCGGTCTGTAGCCATTTGAGGATAATCGAGGTGTCGAGCCCGCCCGAATAAGCGAGCACAACCTTGGGCTTGATAGCTTTCATGATTAGCCTTCCAGCATCCAGAGCATGGCGCCGCGCGCCGTATGCATGCGATTTTCCGCCTGCCGCCAGACCGCCGACCGCGATCCGTCGATGACCGGCGCGGTGACTTCCTCGCCGCGCCGCGCGGGCAGGCAATGGAGGAAGCGCGCATTGGGTGCACGTTCCATCATCGCTTCGTCGACCTGATAGGGTTCGAACGCCGAGCGGCGCTCCTCGCTGTCGTCGCCGCCCATCGAAACCCACACGTCGGTGTAGACGATGTCTGCGCCTTCGACGGCTTCAGCGGGATCGCTCACTTGCCGCACGTCGGCATTGCCGAAGCCATAGCCCTCGGGGCTGGCAATGACGAAGTCGGTGCCGGCCAGCGCGCAAGCCTCCGCCAGCGAGCGTGAGACGTTGTTCGCTTCGCCAATGAAGGCGACCTTCGCGCCTTCGATGCGGCCGAGCAGCTGCTTGATCGTCAGCAGGTCGGCCAGCGCTTGCAGCGGATGATCGGTTGCCGAGAGCATGTTCAGGATGGGTGCCGCATTCACGCGCGCCATTTCCTCGAGCAGTCCGTGGTCAAATACGCGGCCGGCGATGATCGCGTGATAGCAGGCCAGAGTATGCGTCAGGTCGGGAACGCTCTCGCGCGTACCGAAGCCGAGCTCGTCCTTTTGGATATAAACCGGATGACCGCCGAGCTGCGCCGCCGCCAACTCCATCGAATTGCGCGTGCGCGCGCTCGGTTTTTCGAAATAAAGCGCGACGCCCTTGTCGGCGAGCAGCTTGGGCGCCGGCTGCTGCTCCGACAGCGCCAGGATGCGGTTGAGATCGCTGTGATTGAGTTCACGGATGGACAGCAGGTGCCTCACGCCACTTTCTCCCGCGTAATCATCGTCCCGACGCCATGGTCGGTGAGTAGCTCGATCAGCAGCGAGTGATTCACGCGCCCGTCGATTATGTGGGCGAAGTTCACGCCCTGCTCAACCGCGTCGGCGCAAGCTTTCAGCTTGGGAATCATGCCCTTGCCGACGCTCTCATGCGCCATCCGCTCGCGCAGCTCGGCCGATGTCAGACGCTGGATCAGAGACGTCTCGTCCTGCGCATTCTCGAGCAGGCCCGGGACGGCGGTCAGATAGACGATTTTCTCGGCATTCATGGCCACCGCGATGGCGCGCGCCGCTTCGTCGGCGTTGACGTTGTAAGGCTGGCCGTCGGCGTCCGCGCCGATGGTTGAGATGACCGGGGTCAGCCCGTCGTCGAGCAGGCGATGAATGAGCTCGGCGCGGACGTCGGTGACGTTGCCGACGAAGCCAAGTGACGGGTCGGCCGGGGTGACCGTCAGCAAGCCGGCATCCTCGCCCGACACACCGACCGCGACGGGTTCCTCGCCCGCCTGGCTGTTGATGATCGAGACGAGGTCGCGATTGATCTTCCCGACCAGCACCATGCGGACAATCTCAAGAGTCTCCGCATCGGTGACGCGGAGGCCGTCGCGGAACTCCGGCTCCTTCCCGACGCGGCGGAGCATAGTGTCCACCTGAGGCCCGCCGCCATGGACCAGGACGCACCGCACACCGACGCTGCGCAGCAGGAGCACGTCCTGCGCCAGCGCGAGGTCGCTTTCGCGGTCGATCGCCGCACCGCCCAGCTTCACCACTACCGACTTGCCGGCAAACTGGCGGATGTAGGGCAGCGCCTCGACCAGCACGGTCGCGACTTCCGAGGGGAGAAGGACGATCTTCATGACGTCTTGCTGTTTTCCTTGATGTAGCCCGGGCCGAGGTCGATGCCGATCATCCGCGCCGAGCCCTTGCCCGCGCCGAGGAACACCTCGATGTCGACCTCGTCGCCCATCATGTGTTCGGTCAGCGCCTGGCCGTCGTGCTCGATGCCGACGCCGCCCTTGGCGACCGTGATCCCGCCATAAGCGACGCGCGACTTATCAACATTCATATCGACGCCCGCCGAGCCGGCCGCGGCGAGCAGCCTGCCCCAATAAGGGTCGCTGCCGTACCAGCTGCATTTGACGAGGTTGTTCTCGACGATGTTTTTCGCGGCCACGCGCGCTTCCTGTTCGCTGGCCGCGCCGGTGACCGTCAGGTGGGCGATCCGCGTCATGCCCTCCGCATCGCGCGCCATCTTCATCGTCAGGTCGCGGCAGACGGCGAGCACCGCGTTGGCGAACTCGTCATGGTCTGCCTTGCCGCGCTTGCCTGACGCGAGCAGCATCGCCGTATCATTGGTCGAAGTCGCGCCGTCCACGTTGAGCGTGTTGAACGTCGCGTCCGACGCCGCCTTCAGCGCCTTTTGCATAACCGATAGTGGCACGTCGGCGTCCGTCGTCAGGAACGCCAGCATCGTCGCCATGTTCGGCGCGATCATGCCGCAACCCTTGGCCATGCCGCCCAGCGTGAAGTTGGAGCCGCGAACCACGACCTCCTTCGCCTCGTGATCGGTGGTCAGGATGCCCCGCGCCGCATCGTGCGCGCCCTCAACCGAGAGCTTCTTCGCGAGGCGCGGCGTGGCGGCCAGGATCGGGTCCATCGGCAGCGGCGTGCCGATGATCCCCGTTGAGCAGACGAGCACGTGGCTGTTGGCGACCTGCAATGCTTCGCCGGTCGCCGCCGCCATCAACTGCGCGTCCTTGTAGCCGGGCTTGCCGGTGCCGGCGTTCGCATTGCCCGAATTGACGATGATGGCCGCAGCCTTCTTGCCGTTCGCGGCCAGCGTCGCGCGGTCGAACTCGACCGGGGGCGCGGCGAACTTGTTTTGCGTGAAGACCGCCGCGCATGGCACCGGCTGCAGGTCATCGGTCGCAATCAGCGCCATGTCGAACTTGCGCCGCTTGATGCCGGCGTGACAGCCGGCGGCGACGAAGCCTTCCGCCGCGGTAATGCTCATGGATAGACTCCGATCGTCGTCAGCCCGGCCGTCTCATCGAGGCCGAACATCAAATTGGCGCACTGGATCATCTGCCCCGCCGCGCCCTTGCCGAGATTGTCGATCGCCGACAGCGCGACGACGCGGCCAGTACGTTCGTCATGGCGCGCGGTCAGCTGCACGCCGTTCGACCCAGAGACCCATTTCGTTGCGGGCGGCTGGTCGGTGACGTGCACGAACGGCTCCGCGGCATAGGCATCGCGAAGGATCTGCAGCGGATCGGACGAACCGATCGCCTCGCCGTAGCAAGTTGCCAAAATGCCCCGCGTCATCGGCACGAGGTGCGGGGTGAACAGGACCGTCCCGCCGATCGCCATTTCCATTTCCGCCGTATGGCGGTGGTTGAGCAAGCCGTAGGCGGAGAAGCTTCCGTCCACCGTGCTAAACCCCGTCGCCTCCTTCGCCTCGCGGCCGGCGCCGCTGACGCCCGAGGCCGCGTCGACGATCAGGCTTCCAGGTTTAACGACACCAGCTTCGACCAGCGGCTTGAGCGCCAGGATCGCGGCGGTGGCGTAGCAGCCCGCCGCGGCCACCGCTTTGGCGCCCTTGATCGCGTCGCGGTGAAGCTCGGGAATACCGTAGACGAATTGCCCGAGCAGTTCGGGCGCCTCATGGGGGGGCCCGTACCAGCGCTCGTAGGTCGCGGCATCATCGAGCCGGAAATCCGCGCCGAGATCGACGAACGGGAGGCCTCTGTCGAGAATGCTGGCCGCGAACCGCTGGCTGTGCCCATGCGGAAGCGCGGCGAAGACCAGGTCGATATCGTTAAGCGAGTCTTCGCCGAATTTCTCGACCGCCGCCTCGGGATAGGCTGCGGCGAGATGTGGATGGACCGTGTCAAGCGCCTGCCCGGCCTTGCTGTCGCCGAACAGCTTCGTCGCGCGCAGTTCCGGATGCGCGGCGATCAGCCGCAGCAGCTCGCCGCCGACATAGCCCGAGGCTCCAAGGATGGCCGTCCGAATCATGAGAAGCGCCTATTCACGCGATTGCATATTTATGCAAGCTACTGCATATTCATGCGATGACAGAGTATAAGGTTCGACGCCAGAGAGCGCTCGCCGAGGTGATCCGTTCCGGACCGCGCGCCAGTCAGGATGAGCTCGTCCAGGAGCTGCTAGCGCTCGGCTATGCGGCGACGCAGGCGACCGTGTCGCGCGATCTCGACCAGATCGGCGCCGTGCGCGTTCGTCGCGACGGGCGGCTGAGCTACGCGCTGCAGGATGAGGCGCCGGCGGCGGGAAGCCGTCTCGCCGCCGTGTTCCGCGACTTTGTCCGCTCCATCGACGCAGCGGGCAATCTAATCGTGATCCGGACCCCGCCGGGCTCCGCGCACCTCGTCGGTGTCGTACTGGACGAAGCAAGCCTCGATCAGGTTGTCGGCACCATCTGCGGCGATGACACCATCTTCATCGCCTGCGCGACGGCAGACGCCGCTACCAGTCTGACCGCGGAGCTGCGCTCGACCTTAGCGTGAAGCGACGGTCGAGACGCAATCCGCCCGTGTCAGCGGTGCCGGCGCGTCCGCGCGCAGCTTCAGGCGCGGCGTCAGTTCGGTCAGCCGCCGAACATAGGCATCGGTGAAAACCACCGAACAGCGCCGGGTGAGGTGCGAATATTCGGGCAGCGTCAAATCCTGTACGCTCGCCGGCAAATCGTCGATGTGCACACCAGCGCTATGCGTGTTGCGCAGCAGGACATCCCAGCCCTTGGCCTTGGGTACCTGCGCCTCCTCGTTGACGCGCAGTTGCGGCCCAGAGGGTGGCCGGACGAACACCACATCGCCGCCGCGTGCCCTGATCTTATCGACGGCGGCCTTCGCCCGCGCCTGCCCCTTGGCGATCAGCTTCGGCGTGAAGGGAAACTTCTCCTTGAACCCCTTCCATGCCCAGCGCGCATGGTCCTGCAGGGGCCCGGGCTGTTCGATGCGCGGCCACATCCACGTCTGCCGCCGCTCGCCCACCTCCTGCACCTTCCAGATGTCGTCCTTCGGCCCCTCGAGGCCGGCCCGGAAATTGGGATCGAGCCGGTGGGCGAGGACGCTCAACCGGTAATTGGAATCCATGAAGGCCAGCCGGCGCTGGAGGAAGTGATCGATCTCGATCCCGATATGGCCCGAGGGCGACTTGAAGTCATTGCGATGCCGGACATAGCCGCCGTAGCCGTCGAACGGCTGGAAGAACATCGTGTCGGCCATCCCGACGATCAGCAGGCCGTGGAAATTCTCGTTGCTGGCGACATCCTCCAGCAGGGTCAGCGCGGAGGTGCCATGGATGGCGAGCTGCACCGGACGGACGCCCGTCAGACGTTCGAAACGAGCGAGATCGGTGTCGAACAGGATGCGCGAATCCCCGACGATGGCGACCGCTGCGCCTTCCGAGCGCGCCCGCTCCTTGACCCATTCGACCTCGCTATTGTCGATATCGCCCGCGTGCAGCCCGATCCGCCGCGCGTTGACCTCCATCGCCGTCACACCCGCCGTCAGGATGATCAGGGCCGCCACCGCGATGCCACCCCACGGATGCCGCGGCACATCGCGGGTCGGCACCGGCTGCGCTTCGCCAGGGCGATCGGAAGCCGTCTGACGCAGTCCGGCCGGCAGCGCGCCCTCGCGCCGCAGCACGCCTTTCGGGGGCTCAGAACTGGAAGTAGATGAAGGCACTGCCTTTCCCCTGTTCAGCAACGACGGCCAGCGCCATCAATCCCAGCAGGCCGCCGATCAGCCATGATGGCGTCCGCTCGACCGCAATCTCCAGTGTCTTGTCGCGCATGGCCCAATGCGTGCCGACGATGCCGCCGACGATGACCACAGCGTAGATCATCGGCAGCAGCGCGATCATCGGCACCGGCCTGGCGGCAGCCCCCGCCATCGACGTCAGCATCGTTGAGGCAATCGTGAAATTCTTGGCGCGGAAGAAGACCCAGGTGATGTTGACCAGCAAATAGGTCAGCAGGCCCAGCGCGACGATCGAGGCGGGGCCCGGCCGCCAGCCGGAAAACCGCCCGCGCAGCCAGCGCTCGATCGCCAGATAGATGCCGTGGAGCCCACCCCAGACGACGAATGTCCATGACGCGCCGTGCCACAATCCCCCGAGGAGCATCGTGCCCATCAGCGCGCTGTAGGTTCGCGCCTGGCCATGGCGGTTGCCGCCCAGCGGGATGTACAGATAGTCGCGCAGCCAAGACGACAGGGTGATGTGCCAGCGGCGCCAAAAATCGGAAAAACCGACCGCCGCATAGGGAAAGCGGAAATTGTCCGGCATCGCGAAGCCAAGACACATCGCGACCCCGATTGCGGTGCTGGAGTAACCGGCAAAGTCGCAGAAGATCTGGCCGCTGAAGGCCAGTGTCGCGACCCAGGCGTCGAGCGCCATCGGCACCCCTTCGCGGGCGTCGTAGACTTTTTCGACGACCGGGGAGAGGAACCCGTCGGCCAGCACCACCTTCTGGAACAGGCCGAGCGTGATCAGCGCCAGCCCGAAATAGACTTGGTGCAGGCTGGTCTTCGGTTGCCGTTCGAACTGCGGCACCAGCTCGGTGGGCCGCATGATCGGCCCCGCGACCAGATGCGGGAAGAAGGTCACGAACAGCGCGTAGTCGAGGAAGTGCTTCGCCGGCTTCGCCCGCCGCAGATAGACATCGAGCGTGTAGGACAGGGTCGCGAAGGTGTAGAAGCTGATGCCGACCGGCAGGACGATGTCCCATTTAGGCGGTTGATAGGTGACGCCGACGGCCTTCATCAGCTCGACGAAATTCTCGAGCAGGAAGCCGCCATATTTGAAGTATCCGAGCATGCCGAGATTCACCACGACGCTCGTCACCATCCACAGCTTGCGGGTTCGCTCCTGTTTGGCGCGGACCATCCACTGCGCGGCCCACCAGTCGACTACAGTCGAAATCCACAGCAGCACGACGAACGGCGGGTTCCACGCCGCGTAGAACAGGTACGAGGCGACCAGCAGATTGATCTTCTTCTGGTGCCACGAAAAAAAGCGCGCGTGATGGAGCGCCATCACGATCGCGAAAAAGACCACGAAGGTCAGGGAATTGAAGATCATCGGGCGCGCACCGCGCGTCCGCTCGCTCCAGATGTCATACAGCGCCCCCCGCAACTGTACGCACGCGTTCCCGCAACACTCAGCGGCGCGCGATATTCAGCTTACACGAGAGTCTCAGGGGGCGATAGCTCCGCGGAAACCGGCCTATCGAGCGTTGCTTCCGCCCTGCTCGCCCTGATCGCTGTCCGGCTCGGCGTCATTCGAATTGGCGGCCAACCGCTCCTGGCAATCGCGAAGGATCGCCCGGCAATTCTTCAAACTTTCCTTCAACTCCGCATTAATCTGCTCGAGATTCTGCATTTCTCGACCATCCGATTGTTTCGGCAACAAATTTCCCCCGGCTCCAATCCTCCCCGCCTTAACGTAGGTTACTGGGGTTGGTTCCCGTGAATAAGGCTGGAAAACTAACTTTAGATAGGGGACGTTTCCAGCGTCCTTCCGCGGCCTCGCCTCGGCTCTCGACAAATACGGCGCTGCCGGACAATCTCCCGCCGTGAATGTCCGCTCCGTTCTTCTTGCTTCGCTGTTGATGATGTCCGCCGCCGCCGACGCCCAACATCGTCCGCGTGCCCGCGAGGCGGGGATCCTGTTCGGCATCCTTCAGCCCGGACCGCTCAACGCCATCACCGATGTCGCGGGGGTCAAGGTCGGGCAAGTCACGCTGGTGGAAGGAGCCAAGACCCGCACTGGGGTCACCGCCATCCTCCCCCACGGCGGTAATTTATACCAGGACAAGGTGCCAGCCGGGTTCGCGGTCGGTAACGCCTACGGCAAGTTCATGGGGTCGACCCAGGTGAAGGAACTCGGCGAGGTCGAGACGCCGATCCTTCTGACCAACACGCTTAACGTGCCCGAAGCCGCGGCGGGGATTATCGGATGGACGCTTCGTCAACCGGGCAACGAACAGGTGCGCTCGGTCAATGCCGTCGTCGGCGAGACCAACGACGGCGGCCTCAATGACATCCGAGCTCGGCGTGTCACGGCCACCGACGCGATCGCCGCCATCGAAGGGGCACGCGGCGGTCCCGTCGAGGAAGGCGCGGTTGGCGCGGGCACCGGAACCATCGCGTTCAGCTGGAAAGGCGGAATCGGCACCAGCTCGCGCAAGCTTCCCGCCAGCCTCGGCGGCTGGACGGTCGGAGTGCTCGTGCAGACCAATTACGGCGGAGTTCTGCAGATCGCCGGCGTGCCCGTCGGCCAGGCCCTCGGCCAATATTATCTGAAGGACGAGCTTGCCAAAGCCAGCGGCGACGGCTCCTGCATCGTCGTGATTGCGACCGATGCCCCGCTCTCGGACCGCAACCTCGAACGGCTCGCCCATCGCGGAATTCTGGGTATTGCGCGCACCGGCTCGCCGATGACCAACGGCTCGGGCGAATATGCGGTCGCTTTTTCCACCAGCCTTGAGGTGCGCCGCACGCCCGAGCGCCGTGCACGGCCGAGTCAGATCATCGATCTACCCAACGACGCGATGTCGCCTTTGTTCGAAGCGGCGGTCGAGGCTGCCGAAGAAGCGGCCATCAACTCCCTGTTTGCGGCGACGGCGACCGACGGCAACGGCCGTCACGTAGAAGCGCTGCCGGTCGATCAGGTGATCAAGCTCTACAAACGGGCGCGCCGTTAGCGGGCTCGTCGGGAACCCGCGCCTCGTCCGTTCCGTTTCAGTGCCCGTGGACAATGTGCATTCGCTGGGGCGCAAGCCGCCGCTCATCACCCCGCCTCCCGCCGCCGAAGCCTTCTATTCGGAGGTTCTCCAACTCATGTCCGCGTCGGGAATCCCCTTCCTCGTCTCGGGCACCTATGCGTTGGCGAGCTATACCGGGCTCGACCGGCCGACCAAGGATGTCGACGTGTTCGCCAAGGCGGGCGATGCGCTGAAGATGCTCCACCATTGCAAAGGACACGGCTTCGACGTCGAGATCGTCGACGAGCGTTGGCTGAGCCGCATCACGCGCGGCGAGCTGTTCGTCGATGTCATCACCAACATGCCGACGGTGACCACCCACGTCACCGACGAATGGTTCGTCAATGCGCCCGAGGCCGAGCTGTTCGGCGCTTCGGTCCGCCTCGTCCCGGTCACGCAGCTCATCTGGTCCAAGGTCTTCGTCCAGGATCATCACCGCTACGACATGGCGGATGTCGCGCACCTCATCCTCAAATGTCACGAGGCGATCGACTGGCACCAGTTGCTGGGCCACATGGAGCTCTATTGGGAAGTGCTGCTGATCGCGCTCCTCAACTTTCGCTTCGTCTATCCAAGCGAGCGCAACGTCATTCCCAAGTGGCTGATGGACGAGCTGCTTGAGCGGCTGCGCGATCAGTCGGACGTCAAGGGCCCGGGAAAGAAGGTCTGCCGCGGCCGCATCTTCTCGCCGCGCGACTATGCGATGGACGTCGAGCGCTGGGGATTTTCCGAAGCGGTCGGCAATCTCGAAGAACAATACGGCTGAGCGATGCGCATTGCCGCCATCGGCGATCTCCACGTCCAGGAGACTGACGACGCCCCCTACCGGGAGATGTTCGTCGATGTCTCCAACCATGCAGACGTGTTGCTGCTGTGCGGCGACCTCACCAATTTCGGCAAGACACGCGAAGCGCAGATCCTCGCCGACGACATCAAGTCCTGTACGATCCCCGTCCTGGGTGTGCTCGGCAACCACGATTATGAGTGCGGCCAGCCTGAAAAGGTCGTCGAAATCCTCTCCAGCGCCGGGATGATCGTGCTCGACGAACAGGCGCACGAGATCGACGGGGTTGGCTTTGCCGGCGTCAAAGGCTTCCTCGGCGGCTATGGCCGCGGCGAGCTGGCGCCATTCGGCGAGCCGATCGTCAAGGCGTTCGTCGACGAAGCATTGAAGGAAGCGCGCAAACTCGAAAACGCGTTGCGCACGCTTCGCACCGACCGCAGTGTCGCGGTGCTTCACTACTCGCCCGTGCTCGACACACTCGTCGGCGAGCCGGAGGAAATCTATCAATATCTTGGCGCCCAGCGGCTGGCCGAGCCGATCGACCGCTTCGACCATGTGAAGGCGGTCGTTCACGGCCACGCGCACCACGGCACCTACGAAGGCCGCACGCCGCTCGGCAAACCCGTTTACAATTGCGCCCAGTTCGTCGTCCGGCCCAAGTTCGGCCGGCCCTATGCGTTGATCGAGGTCTAGCCCCGCTCCGCTCTTGATGACGGCCGTTCGGCTGCTTAGGAGCCGCCGTCTAGCGCGGGGAGTTTTCGTACATGCCGATCGACCTGCGCCTCGACGCCCGGCGCTTCAACAGGCTGGCGTTGCTCGCGACTCTCGTCGGCTTTGGCCTGCTGCTGGTGGCGTTCGCTGGAACCATCGGCAGCGCGCTCGGCAATCAACGCGCAACGCAGGCCGTCCGGCACACCTATCAGGTCATCGACGAACTCGACGCCCTGTCGCTGGCGGTTGAGCGGGTGGAAACTGCCGTTCGCGGCTATTTGCTCGCGCCCAGTCCGATCAGGGCGGAAACTCGGCGCCGCAATGAAAAGCTGATCCGGCCGGGGCTCGACCGCCTGCAGGCGATGACGGCCGACAACCCCCGCCAAAAGGAGACGCTGACAAGGCTGCGAGCAATGATCGAGGATCAGCTGGCGACCAACGACGAGATTATGAGCCAGGCCGAAACCAACCGCCTGGATTCCGCGCGTCTCGAATTCGTCGAACGGGTGAAAATCAAGCAGATCGACCAGATCCGCGCGCTCGAACAATCCGTTCGCAACGAGGAAGTCCGGCTCCTCAACGCCCGCCAGAGCCTCGAAGGAAGTCGGCGCACCCAGATTTCGATCATCCTAGCGGCAACCGGTATCCTTCTGCTGCTGGTCGGTGCGGCGACCTATTGGCTGGTGCGCCGCTACACCAAGGATTTGACCGCGACCCGCGACCGCCTCCACCTGCTCAATACCGACCTCGAGGCCGCGGTCGCCGAACGCACGTCGGACCTTCAGCGTGCCAACGATGAAATCCAGCGCTTCGCCTACATCGTCAGCCACGATCTGCGCTCGCCGTTGGTCAACGTGATGGGCTTCACCGCGGAGCTCGAAGCCGCCAACAAGGCGATCGGCTCGCTGCTCGACCGCGCCGAAAGCGAAGCGCCGCAGCTGATCACCCCGGAAGCCCAATATGCGCGCGAGGACCTGCCGGAGGCGATCGGATTCATCCGTTCTTCGACCCAGAAGATGGACCGGCTAATCAACGCGATCCTGACGCTGTCGCGGCAGGGTCGACGTGTACTGACCCCTGAGCATCTGCCGATGAACATGGTGATCAACGATCTTCTGACGACCCTTGCCACGCAGATCGAGGATAAACGGATCGACGTTCACGTGCAGGACGGCCTTCCTGACTTGCAGCATGACCGTCTGGCGATCGAGCAGCTATTCCAGAACCTGATCGAGAACGCGACCAAATATCTGCGGCCCGGCGTGCCCGGCGCCATCGCGGTCCGCGGCCGCCAATCGGGCAAGCGCGCCATCTTTGAGATCGAGGACAATGGGCGCGGCGTCGATCCCAATGACCACGAGCGAATCTTCGAGTTGTTCCGGCGCTCCGGCACGCAGGACCAGCGTGGCGAGGGCATCGGACTCGCCCACGTCCGGGCGCTTGCCTACCGGCTTGGCGGTACCGTAACGATACGCTCTCAATTGAATGAAGGCTCGACATTTATCGTCGACCTGCCAATGACTTACGCAACAGAAGGAACCGATCAGTGAACGCCCAGCAACCCGTCAGCATTGTCATGATCGAGGATGACGAAGGCCATGCACGCCTGATCGAAAAGAACATCCGCCGCGCCGGCATCTCGAACGACCTCAAGCATTTTCTCAATGGCACCGACGCGCTCGACTATCTGTTCAATTCGCCCGAAGGCCCGTTCCACAACGGTCCCGCGCTCGTCCTGCTCGATCTCAACCTGCCGGACATGAGCGGCACCGACATCCTGTCGCGCATCAAGGGCGACGAGAGGCTGCACCGCATTCCCGTCGTCGTGCTTACGACCACCGACGACAAGGTCGAGATCCAGCGCTGCTACGATCTCGGCTGCAACGTCTACATCACCAAGCCGGTGAATTACGAAAGCTTTGCCGACGCTATCCGCCAGTTGGGCCTCTTCCTGTCGGTGATCCAGGTGCCGAGCAACGCCGACTGATGCAAACCCCCCGGCGTATCCTGTACATCGATGATGACGCCGGCACGCGGCGGCTGGTCCAGAAACTGCTGGGCCGGCGCGGTCACACCGTGGTCACGGCAGAAGATGGCGCGCAAGGCGTCGACCTCGCCAAGGAAGAGGCGTTCGACCTGATCGCCGTCGACCATTACATGCCGGGCATGGACGGGCTCGCGACGCTGAACGCGCTGCGCATTCTGCCCGAGCCGCCGCCGGTCATCTACGTCACGGGCTCCGAGGAAAGCGCGGTTGCGGTTGCCGCGCTGAAGGCCGGCGCTGGCGATTACGTCGTCAAGACGGTCGGCGACGACTTCGTGAACCTGCTCGAGCAGGCGTTTCAGCACGCGCTCGACCGCCGGCAGATGGCGCGCGCCAAGGACGAGGCCGAACAGCAGCTGGTGGCCGCCAACGAGCGGCTGGCGGCGCTGCTGCGAGAGGTCAATCATCGCGTCGCGAACTCGCTGCAACTGGTGACCACGATGGTCACCATGCAGGCGCGCCTGGTCGAGGATCCGTCAGCCAAGGCGGCCCTGGCCGATACCGAGCGGCGCATCCAGGCGATCGCTCAGGTCCATCGCCGCTTGTACACGTCAGGCGACGTCGAAAGCGTCGACATGGACGAATATCTGCGCGCCATCGTCGATGAGCTGCAGGCGACCTGGTCGACGCCGTCGAGCCCGCGCATCATCAGCCTCGAGGCCGAAGCGCTCAAGCTGCACACCGACAAGGCGGTGTCGCTCGGCGTCATCGTCAACGAGCTCGTCTCGAACGCCTGCAAATATGCCTATCAGGACGGAGAAGCGGGCGAGGTTCGGGTGCGCTTCCAGCGCGCGACGGAAATGAAAACCGACGGTTATCGGCTGGAGGTCGAGGACGATGGCTGTGGTCTCACGGACGACGCTCCGCGCGGGACCGGGCTCGGTTCGCGGCTTATTGCGGCGATGGCGCAAAGCCTGTCGACGGCCGTCGAATACGACGACAGTTACCGCGGCTGCCGCGCCGTGCTGGTCGGCTCGGTCTAGGCCGCCGGCCAACCCTCGAGGATGTCGACGAAGCGCGATAGCCAGGCGTTGGTCTGGTGTCCGTCGACGACGCGATGGTCGATGGTCAGCGTGACATAAGCCATCGGCCGCACCAGGATCGCATCCTGCCCGCCGATTTCGCGAACCACGACGCGCTTCTCCAATTTGCCGATGCCGAGGATCGCCGCCTGCCCCTGGTGCAGGATGATCGGCGCCGCGAGCAGCGAGCCCGACACGCCGTGGTTGGAGATCGTGAAGCTGCCGCCTGACACCTCGGAGCGCTCGAGCTTGCCTTCGCGGGCGCGGCGGGTGAGCTCGTCGAGCCTGGCGCCGATTTGCTCGACGCTTAGCGAGCCGGCATCCTTTACGACCGGGACGACCAGCCCCTTCTCGCCAAGCGCAGTCCCGACGCCAATGTCGATCGTGGGCGAGACAGCGATCCGGTCCTTCTCCCACCGCCCGTTGATCGCCGGCGCCACCGCCATCGCCTCTGCGGCCGCCTTCACGATGTAAGCGGTATAGCTGAGCTTCGTGCCGCGCGCGGCCATCGTCGCCTTGTGCGCGGCAATCGCCGAGAAGTCGGCCTCGAACACCGCGGTGACATGCGGCGCCTCGCTGACCGCGCGAATCATGTTCTCCGCGATGGCCAGCCGCATGCGGTCGTGCGGAATATCCTGCGCCGAAAACTGCCGCGGCTGCGCGGTGGCAGGCTCGCCGACACTGACCACGGTCGCGGAAGCGACCGCGCGATCTACGTCTTCGCGGGTTACGCGGCCATTGCGCCCGGTGCCCTGAATTCGCGCCGGGTCCACGCCGTTCTGCAAGCAGGCCCGACGCACCGAAGGGCTCAAGCGAGTCTCAACTTCGTTCGTCCTGAGCGAAGTCGGAACGAAGTCAGCGGTAGCTGAAAGGCGTGGTTCCCACACTGGCGCAACACGCCCTTCGACTTCGGCCTCCGGCCTTCGCTCAGGACGAGCGGATACGTCCGTTTCGATCCGCGCCAGCAACGCCCCCGGCACCGCCTCGTCGTCCGTCTGCAGCACGATCTCCGCCAGCACGCCCGAGGCGGGCGCCGGCACCTCCTGCGTGACCTTGTCAGTTTCCAGTTCGACCAGCGGATCATTCTCCGCCACCGCCTCGCCGATCTGCTTCAACCAGGCACGCACCACCGCCTTGGTGCCCTCCTGCTCGTCCGGAACGCGAACCTCGATCACGTCAGAACCCCACCAGCCGGTCAATCTCGGCGCGAATGCTCGCCGGGCTCGGCAGCGCCCATTCCATCAGCTTGGGATGATGCGGGCTCGGGATATCGGGCATCGTCACCCGCGCCACCGGCGCATCGAGATCGAGGAAGGCCTCGTCCGCAACCACGGCCGCGATCTCCGCCCCGAACCCACCGGTGCGCAGGTCCTCGTGAACGATCAGGCACCGCCGCGTCCGGCGGACGCTGTCGAGCACCATTTCCTTGTCCCACGGTTGCAGCGTGCGCAGGTCGATGACGTCGGCGCTCACCCCTTCGGCCGCCGCCTCGCAGCGCGGCACCATCGCTCCCCAAGTGACGATGGTGATTTGGTCGCCGTCGCGCGTCTTCTTCGCGCGCCCGAACGGAAGCACGTATCCATCGCCCGGCCAGGGTCGCCGCGCCCAGCTGTCGTCCAGCATCGCGCGATGTTCAAAGAACAGCACCGGATCGTTGCCGCGCAGCCCCGCGCGGAGCAACCCGACCGCGTCCTCGGCATTGGACGGCACCGCAACCTTCCAGCCGGGATTATGGACGAACTCGACCTCGTTGGTCATCGAATGCCACGGGTCGCCGCATTTGAAGAAGCCGCCGGGAACGCGCAGCACCATCGGCGCGGCGAAGCGGTTGTTGGTGCGCCAGCGCATCGTCCCGCAGTCGTGGATCTGCTCGGTCGCGGGCTCGGCATATTTGCGGAACTGGATTTCCGGCACCGGCATCAGGCCAGCCAGCGCCATGCCCACCGCGCGGCCGACGATGCCTTCCTCGTTGAGCGAAGTGTCGAACACCCGCTCGCGCCCGAATCGCTCCTGCAACCCCAACGTTACCGCATGCACGCCGCCCTTCGGGCCGACATCCTCGCCGAACACGAGGACCTTGGGATTGGCTTCCAGCTCCTGCTCGAGCACGCGGCGGATGGCGGTGACCATATTGATCCGCTGGCCTTCCGGCTTGGGCTGATCCGTCGTGCCATCCAGATTCAGGCCCGCGCGGCCCCCGACCTGCTGCGCCTCGCCCTCGTCGAAGACATTGCGCGTCACCGTTTCCGGCGACGACACGCCGCGCGCCTCGGCCTCGGCGCGCGCCGCCTCGACTTGCCACGCCGTCTCGCGCTCGAGATCGGCCCAGGCATCGTCGCCGATCTGCCGCTGCGCACAATGGGCTTTCAGCTTTGGCAGCGGATCGCGCGCCCATTCGGCCTCGATCTCCGCCTCGCTCTTGTAGGTCTGCGTATCCTGAAAGCTGTGTCCCTCAAGCCGCGGGACGCGCAGCCGCAGTAGCACCGGCGCACGTTTGGTCCGAACATGCCCCACGGCAGCATCGATCAGCCGCGAGGCCTCGACCGGATCGGTGCCGTCGCCGTTGAAAATCGTCAGCCCGGTGAAACTGGCGAGGTTGGCCGCAATGTCCTGCCCCGGCGTCTGGTAATCCGACGTCACCGAGATGCCGTAGCCGTTGTCCTCGACGTAGATGAGCAGCGGCAATTGTTGGGTAGTGGCAATGGTTAGTGCGGACCAAAATCCGCCTGTGGCGCAGCTCGCGTCGCCGCCGAGGACCAGCCCGATCGCGTCTTCCGGCCCCTCGCCCAGCACCGCCTGCTTGTAGGCGATCGCCTGCGCCCAGCCGGCTGCTGGCGCATATTGCGCTCCGACCCCGCCGCACATCGGCAGGGCGTGGGCGCCGCCCGGATTGGGATAGTTGAAGACGACGCCGATATCGCGCCCGTCCGAATAGCCCCCGGCCAGCCCCATGCCCGAACCCAGCGCATCTGCCAGCGGCACGCCCAGCGCCAGCAACAGCGGCCGCGAGCGATAATAGCCGCACGCGGCGTCGCCGTCCTTGAGCTTCTGGCCCAGCAGCACCTGCGCCATGTCGTGGCCGCGCGCGCTGAACTGATAGAGCACCTTCTTGGCCGGAACGAGCTCCTGCTCTTCCAGCCGGTCCAATTCGCGGCTGGTCAGGACCAGCCGGGCAACCTCGCGCCAGTCGATGTCCGCGGCGACGCGGCCCGGGTCGCGGTCGGCCATGATTACGCGTCCAGCGCGCCGACCACGGCGGCGATAAATCGATCGATCTGGTCGTCGCCGAGCCCGACGACGTTGAAGCGGCCGCTGTCAGCCATGTAGATCGCGCTGTCCTCGCGCAGCTTCAGCACCTGCTCTTTGCTCAGCGGCAGCATCGAGAACATGCCGAACTGCCGCCCGATAAAGGCCAGACGCGGGTCGGCCGCCGCAATCCGCTGGCGGACCGAATTGATGCGGTCCCGCATCCCGGTCAGCTCGCCCAGCCAGCGCTCGCGCAGCGCCGGATTCTCGAGGATGATGTGCACCGCCGCCGCGCCATGGTCGGGCGGCATCGACCACATCTCGCGCGCGATCTGGTAGACGTGGTTCATCGCCGTTTCGCTTGCTTCACGCGACCCCGTCTTGATCCACAGCGAACCGACGCGGTCGCGATAGACGCTGAAATTCTTGTCGCAGCTCTGCGCGACGATCATCTCGTCGCACGAGTCGAGCATCAGCCGGACGCCAAACGCATCCTCGTCCAGCCCGCGCCCGAAGCCCTGGTAGGCAATATCGACCAGCGGCACGAGCCCGCGCTCGACCACCACGTCGCGCACCGCGCGCCACTGATCCTCGTCGAGGTCAGCGCCCGTCGGGTTGTGGCAACAACCGTGGAGCAGAGCGATGTCGCCGGCTTCCGCATCACGCAGCGCGGCAATCATATCCTCGAAACGGATCGCACCCTGACCGCGCTCGTAATATGGATATTCGACCAGCTCGAGACCGACCGAGCGAATGATCGGGGGATGGTTGGGCCAGGTCGGCGTCCCCACCAGCACTCGCGCGCCCGGATTGGCCCGAGCCAGCAGCTCGAAGCCGAGGCGCAGCGCGCCGCAGCCGCCGGGCGTCTGCAGGCCCACGATCCGCTCGTCGCCCGCATGCTCGCCGAGCAGGAGCGGCCGCAGCAACTCCGCGAAACGCTTGTCGCCCGCGCTGCCGAGATAGGCCTTGGTCACCTGCGTATCGACCAGCCTTTGCTCGGCTTCCTTCATCACCTTCAGGATCGGCGTGTTGCCAACCGCGTCGCGAAACACGCCGACGCCGACATCGATCTTCTCCGGCCGCGGGTCGGCGTCGACCATGCCGATCAGCGCGATCAAAGAATCGTTGGAAACAAGCGGGAGATCGGCGAGCCCTCTCGCCTTGGACTGCGTCAGCATGGACCGGCGATTAGCCGCTTCACGCGTCGTAATCCACTGCCACCCCATCCCCGACCGGGACGGACTGGCAGGTGAGCACATAGCCCTCCGCGACCTCTTCGTCGGTCAGGCCGTAGTGAACCGCCATCTCGACCTTGCCGCTGGTTACCTTGGCCCGGCACGTCGCGCACACGCCGGCCTTGCACGCGAACGGCGCGGACAATCCCGCCTCGCGCGCGCTGTCGAGGATGTTGCCGGCGGTGAACGGCACGCGCCGAGTCCGGCCATCGAGCGTCACCGCCACCTGCACGCCCTCGGCCTGGGTCTGCAGCTGGGCGATTTCCTGCGCTACCGCACCGGCCGGACGGCCCGCCGTGAAGCGCTCGATGTGGATGCGATCCTTCGGGATCCTCTGGTCGACCAGCGCCTCTTCGGCGGCATCCATCATCGGTCCTGGCCCGCAGATGAACCAGCCGTCCACGCTCGCCGGATCGGGCACCAGCGCCGCGATCGCCGTATCCAGCCGCTCCCGGTTGAGCACGCCGTTGAACAGTTCGATGTCCTGCTCCTCGGCATCGAGAAAATGATAGATTTCGAGTCGCCCGAGATACTTGTCTTTCAGCCCTGCCAGCGTTTCGAGGAAAATGACCGAGCTGCTGTCGCGATTGCCGTAGAACAAAGTGAAGCGGCTCGCCGGCTCCTCCCGCAGCAGGGTCTTCACCAGCGACAGGACCGGCGTGATCCCCGATCCGCCGGCGATGCCGACCAAATGCCGGCTCCGCGTCGGATCGAAATCGGTCGTGAAGCTCCCGTGCGGCACCATCACTTCGACGGTGTCGCCCGCCTTCAGCTCGTCGCCGACCCAGTTCGAGAAAAGCCCACCGCCGATGCGCTTGACCGTCACCATCCAGTCGCCCTCGGCCGGTGCCGTGCACAGCGAATAGTTGCGCCGCACCTCCTCGCCGCCAATCGTCATCCGCAGCGTCAGATGCTGCCCCGCCTTGAACGCGAACGCCTCGCGAAGTTCGTCGGGAATCTCGAAGCGGATCGAGTTGGCGTCGGCGGTCTCCGCCACGACCTCAGCGACCTTGAGCGCGTGAAAGCGGACGCTCATTACCAGACTGCGTCGGGATAGGTGCGCGGCAGGAACTGCATCACGGCCAGTAGATGGCCAAGATGCTCGCTGTGGTGACCGGTGCGTCCGCCTAGGATGGCGCGCTGATCCGCTGGTACCGCCAGCTGCCCTTCGCCGAGCACCCAAGCGATCGCCGCGCGATACTCATCCTCGAACGAGCGCGGATCGGGCACGAGGCCGCGGTCGACCGCCGCCTGCATCGCCTCGTCGACGTCGAACAGTTCGGGCACGAAGCGCCAGCACCAGTCGAGCCCCTCGGCCATGCGTCGCGCGCTTTCGTCGGTGCCGTCGCCCAGCCGCACAACCCAGTCGCTTGCCAGGTCGCGGTGATAGGCGACTTCCTTGACCGCCTTGTGCGCGAACTCGCCGAGGAACTTGTCGCTCGAACCCGTCATCCGCTGGAGCAGCATGTGCTGCCACGTCGTGTACAGCAGGTGCCGCGCCATCGTCTGCGCGAAATCGCCGTTCGGCTGCTCGACCAGCAGGCAGTTCTTGAAGTCGAGCACGTCGCGGTGGAACGCGAGCCGGTCGCCATCCCCCGCCTCGCCGAGCAGCAGCGTCGCCTGCCCGACCATGTCGAGCGCGAGGTTGGCAAGACTGATGTCGACTTCCAGTGCCGGCCCGTGCCCGCACCATTCCCCAAGCCGCTGGCCGAGCACCAGCGCGTCGTCGCCGAGCCGCAGCAGCAGCTCGCGCCGCGCCGGTTCACGCGAATCTTCAGGCTGCGGGTCGAAGGCGCCATGCGGACGCAGCTTCGCGGCCACGGCCTCGTCCTCGGGGCGAATTGGGGGCAGGCTCGGCACTAAATCCTCCCTGGCATTTGCCGGGGAGGGGGACCGCCGCAGGCGGTGGAGGGGTTCTTACTTGTCGAGGACCCCTCCACCAGCTTCGCTGGTCCCCCTCCCCACGAAATGGTGGGGAGGATAGTCATATGTGCTTCACTTCGTCCGGGATGTCGTAGAACGTCGGGTGGCGGTAAATCTTGCTTTCGGCGGGCTCGAACAGCTCGCCCGCCTGGTCGGGATCGGACGCGACGATGTCCGTCGACCGAACGACCCACAGGCTCACGCCTTCCTGCCGCCGCGTATAAGTGTCGCGCGCGTGGGCCAGCGCGAGCTCCGCGTCAGGAGCATGAACGCTGCCAACGTGGCGATGCGCCAGGCCACCCTTGGCGCGGATGAAGACTTCCCACAGCGGCCAGTCACCACTCACGCCGCCTTCCTCGCGCGACTCTTCCCGGCATGCGCCTCCGCAGCCTCGCGCACCCAAGCGCCATTCTCCCAGGCATCGCGGCGCGCCTTCATGCGCTCCTTGGCGACCGGGCCTTCGCCGCGCACGACGGCGTAGAATTCTTCCCAGTCGATCGTGCCGAAGTCGTAGCCCCCCTTATCCTCGTTCCACGAAAGGTCCGGGTCCGGCACCGTCAGCCCAAGAAAGTCCGCCTGCGGCTTGGTGATGTCGACGAACTTCTGGCGCAATTCGTCATTGGTCTCGCGCTTGATCCGCCAGCGCATCGACTGGGCGGTGTTCGGGCTATTCTCGTCGGGCGGGCCAAACATCATCAGGCTCGGCCACCACCAGCGGTTGAACGCGTCCTGCGCCATGCGCTTCTGCTCCGGCGTTCCATTCGCCAGCGCGATCATGATTTCGTAGCCCTGACGCTGGTGGAAGCTCTCTTCCTTGCACACGCGAACCATTGCGCGGGCGTAGGGGCCGTAGCTCGTCCGCTGCAGCGGCACCTGGTTCATGATCGCCGCGCCATCGACCAGCCAGCCGATCGCGCCGATGTCGGCCCAGGTCAGGGTCGGATAATTGAAGATGGTCGAATATTTGGCTTTGCCGCTGAGCAGCGCCTCGGTCATCTGGTCGCGGCTCGTGCCCAACGTCTCAGCCGCACAGTACAGGTAGAGGCCATGCCCCGCCTCATCCTGAACCTTGGCGAGCAGGATCGCCTTGCGGCGCAATGACGGCGCGCGCGTAATCCAATTGCCCTCGGGCAGCATGCCGACGATCTCGCTATGGGCGTGCTGGCTGATCTGCCGCGTCAGCGTCCGCCGATAGGCCTCGGGCATCCAGTCCTTGGGCTCGATAAATTCATCGGCCGCTACCCGCGCCTCGAACGCCTCGAGAAGCTTGGGGTCCTCGAGATTCTCGATCTTCGCGGTCTTCTGCAATTCGGTCGTGTACATGGCTGCGATGTAGCTCCTGTGAGCCTAACGTTCAAACCTCGACGACCGGTCCGCCGAGCGTCCGCGAATAACCGGTGAACTCCGCAACCGTGCGGCCGTCCCCGGCGCTGACCGCTACACGGGTCACACCGGCCCGTCCTTCGCGCGCGACCTCGCTCGCTTCGGCGATCAGCGTCTCGCCTTCGCGAACCTTGTCGAGGAAGACGATCGACGCCTGCGCCGCGACGCTGGCGTGGTTGGCGCCGTTGCAGACGTAGGCGAAAGCGCTGTCGGCCAGCGCGAAGATCATGCCGCCATGCGCGAAGCCGTGTCCGTTGAGCATGTCGGCGCGCACGACCATCGACACCCGCGCATAATCCTCGCGAACTTCTTCCAGCTTGAGGTTCCAGGCCGGCCCGGTTCCTTCCCGCGCCAGCATTTGCTGGGCAACGTGCGATGCCAATTCGTCGGGTGTCATCCTGGCCTCGTATCAGCCCCTCTCTCTTGACGGGAGAGGGTTACGGAGCCTTAGCGAGGAACGAGCTTAGGCGCAGTTGGGAGAAG